>N._stephensi_709_foregut__coassemble_20_pt1 | contig 62482 bp, 60 predicted proteins | sample N__stephensi_709_foregut__metabat2_low_PE_012 | metagenome-assembled genome bin N | reverse complement strand
GGATTGGGTTTGATATTGGAATAAAGCTCATACGTAAGCTTTGCATCGTCCAAAACCTTCAATACCTTTGCCGTTACCCCGAATTTTACCAGGTCAGGGTCGGAACATACAAAGGCTTTTGTAAAATTCCTTCCCTTTGCCTCGTTGGCTATTTCACTGATTGCCCCCACCCCGTGATAGGATGTTTCATTCAATACAAATCTGTTTGCCATACCTTTCCTCCTTTTTCATTACATGATTTTTGTTGCAATTTCCTTTATGGGAAAATGCTTACAGCCGATTTTATTACGGCTACTTTTGTTACAGCCACTTTTATTATAGCTTGTTTTACCGGTTTTTCCCATAGAAACTTTTCAACAATTCCCTCAACATTTTTCGTTTTCCTTAGGTTTTTCTTTAAATTTTTCATGGAACTGCTCTATAGCATCCCTACCCTAAATACTCCGCCGCCATAAGCGCAGCCAGCGCCCCGTCGGCGGCTGCCGTAGTCAACTGCCTGACTCCTTTCGTCCGGCAGTCTCCTGCCGCGAAGACGCCGGAGACCGTGGTCCTGCAATCTTCGCCTGCCCGGATATATCCCCTTTCGTCCACAGCCACCATTTCCTTTGCCACAGCCGTTTCAGGCTCCTGTCCAATGGCGATAAAAAGCCCCTCCACAGCCAGTTCCTTTTCTTCCCCGTTTTTATTCTTTATGTTAATACCCAAAAGCCTTCCTTCCCCTGTAAGACCCGTCACAACGGAATTTAGCACAAGCCTGACGTTTTCTCTTTTTTCCAGAGCTTCCAGAAGCCGCCGTTCTCCCCGGAATGTGTCCCTTCTGTGAATCAGATAGACCTCTTTGCAGTAATTGGACAAAAAGAGGGCATCCTCCAAAGCCGTGCTTCCTCCCCCGTTGACCGCCACAGTCTTATCCTTATAAAACATACCGTCACAGGTTGCACAATAGGAAATTCCCGCACCCGTCAGCTCATGCTCTCCGGGAAGCCCCAAAAGACGGTTCCTTGCACCCATTGCCAGAATCAGAGTTGCCCCTTCATAAGAGCCTTTTGATGTATGAACCTTAAAATAAATCCCTTCACGCCTGCCGCTTTCTACCGCTTTCTCGTTTCTGCCGCCTTCTACAATTTTCCCGTTTCCGCCGTCTTCCACAGTTTCCTTGTTTCCGCCGCCTTCACTCTTTTGCACCTCTTCATAAGACTGCGCCGCCTCCATATCGGAAGGCTTCTCCTCCTCCTGCCTTTCCAAAGAGATTACCTTTTCCATTTTTATCTCAGCACCCAGACTTTTTGCCTGTTCATAAAGATTTCTGGCAAACTCAAAGCCGGACATCTTTTGGATGCCCGGATAATTTTCCACCTCAGGGGTATTGACAATCTGTCCGCCGTAGGTCTTTCCTTCCAGCACCAGTACGCTTTTTCCAGCCCTGACCCCATAAATCGCCGCAGAAAGTCCTGCCGGTCCCGCACCGATAATCAGCATATCATACATCATCTTTACCAAACCTTCCCTATATCCTCTTTTTGAATCCCATATTCCCTGCAAAATTTCAGCAAATCCCTGTCGCTGCGGATTAGCATCACATCCGTGAATTTTCCCGTTGCCTTGTCCTGAAAGCCCGCAACCCGTTCTCCCGTGCAGATGCTTACCCGCATGACAGGCTTCTGGGCTTCCTTATCATAATCACAGCTTTTCTTCTTTCTTCCGAACATGCAGCTTCCCCGCCTTTTCCTATTGTAATATGACAGAAATTTATTCAAATTTTTAACCAATCTGTCTGTCAACTGTCTCCTGCCGGCTGATTTTTTCGACATTCTGCAATATTTCCTGCATCTTAGGATTATTATATTCCCTATACTGGAAATGCGCCATAGCACTTATTTACAGGAACTGCTTCAAATCACACATAAAATCCTCTTCCGCCTGTATCAGGCTCTTTGCCAGCCCCACGCTTTCCTTTGACGCCTGGGCATACTTATTGATACTCTCCGCAATGGACTGAATACCTGTATTACAGCCGTTCATCATGATTTTCGCCACCTGGTTATTATCATCCCTGACAAACATCTTAACTCCTGCGGTCATTCTCGCCATGGCAGCCGCCATAACGCCCGGCTCCTTTCCCGCCGCCCCGTTTTCACGCAATAATCTGTCCGCCTGCTTTTGCAGCTCCATATGCTTATACTTGTACTGCTCAATAATACGGGAAAGCTTCCCATCCATTCCATAGCTGCCAATGCGGTTCATGCTGTCAATCGCCATCTTGCAGCCGGAGTCCACTTCTTCCAAAAGACTGATTGTATCGTTCATTTTGTCATCCCTCTTTCCAAATAATATTTTATTAAAAATTAGTATGGAAAAAGGGAGCAAAAATATACTCCCCCACAATCATTCTTTCATTTTCATGTCTTTTCTGACAGCGGTAAGGACCACAGCCAGAAAACCCAAAAGCACGGTGCTTCCCAAAAGCAGGAAATATCTCTTTCCCCAGACGCTTTTACTCTTTATCCCGTCTATGTTGGCATACATCTTTCCGTCGCTTAAATAAGCCTGGGTCGTATACCCGACCATGTAAGGCGCCCCGCCTGATTTCACATTGATTAAACGATACAGCTGCCCTTGGTAAGCCACCGTTACCTCCACGCTTGTGCGCCCTTTGTAGGTGCTTCTCTGATGGTCCGTCACAACGGCGGTTACCTCTTCATAGGAATATTCCGCCTTTGTGTCGGCATAAACCCTGACCGCAATACAGCCTATAAGGGATAGAACCGCCAAACCATATAAAACCAAATTCAAAATTTTAAGCTTCGGATCCCACATTCTCCATTTATCGCCCTTTGTCGCCCCGGCAGGCAGACTGCCCGGCTGACATTTAGGGCAGATATCTCCCACCAGCATGGAACCGCAGAAAGGACAATATCTGACACTTTCTTTGCTTAGGGGATTCTCTAATTTCCTACATTCATGGAGCAGTCCCTCATAATCCTCATAGGATTTGGATAAAACCAGCTCCTTATGCTCCCTTCTGCCTTCTCTGTCCTCTAAGATGCAGTATAGTCTGCAAATGCTTCCCTTTTCCTCAATAAGCTTTACCAAGGCTATCTTTTTTCCGTAGGTCAACAGCCTTTTTTGTGCCAGCAGCCCCTCTATCATCCTGCTTTTGTCAAGCAAATCAATAAAACGCGCCATATTCCGGCTGTTTTGCCAGTTAGCAATGGCTTGCCTCAAAGCGTTCCCTGAGATAATGGGCTGCACCGCCATTCCACAGCCCGCCGCATAACTCTGCATTATCTGGGAGCGGTAATCAAAGACATACAGAGAACCTTCCTCATCCTTCACAAAGGCAAGCTGCATGGCAGAAACCCTGGCGGACATCCTGAATACAAAGAAAAAGTACAGGGCAGGAATCCCAAAGCACGCCAAGGCTATTCCCCACTGCGCCACGGACAAAGCGGTTCCTTCCCCTATATTTTTCTGCAAAAATATTTCCAAAAACGTCATTGCCACCACGGCAAGAATGATAACCACAATGCCGCAAAGCTGAAACCCTATACCGCTGAGTTGGAACAGCCCTTTGATGGAACCGTCCTTTTTGTATTTCCAGATTTTAGAATCCATTTTCCCCTCATTCCTCCCCATGGGCGCTTTATTGTCTCTCTTCTTTTAATCTTCTGCTATCTCTTCCCATTTAACAGGCTTTGCAAAATAGTATCCCTGGGAATGGGCAATGCCGATTTTCTCCATAATCTGTTGGATTTTTTCATTCTCCACAAACTCGCCGATAACTTCCTTGCCTGTGTTCTTGCACCACTCATTTATCATGGTAACAAATTCACGGCAATTTTCATCCTGGCAGACCACCTTGATGATTTCCCCGTCAATTTTCAAAATATCCGCATTGATTTTTATAATATGCAGCAGGTTGGAAAAGCCGCTGCCAAAATCGTCAATGGCAATTTTTGCCCCGTGTTCGTGGATACTCTCGGCAAACTGTTCAATATATTGATAATCCTGTACCTCTTCGCTTTCCACCAGCTCAAACACAAAGTTTTCCGGATAGTCCGCCTCTTTCAGGTAATGGAAGATCATTTCAATCATGTCCTCATCATAAATATCCTGGACGTTTAGGTTAATGGTTACCTTCACATTCTTGTGAAGAAACATGTCCATAACCTTCCTGACCATAATAACCGACAGCGATTCATAAAGGTCATATTCCTTGGCAATGGAAAGAAATTGATTGGGGTAATAGATATTCCCCTGGGCGTCCCTGATGCGGATAAGCGCCTCGTACATCTCTATCCTGCCCTTGCGGTTATCATAAATTCCCTGGAAATAAGGGGCAATGCCGTCCTGGACTAACGCCTCCCTCACAACCTGGAGCATCCGCATTTCCTCCTTCATGCCCGCAACCTCTTCCTGGACCTGGTTGTATATCACAAAGGAATTTTTGCTCTTTGCTCCGTATTGCAGGGCTGTGTCCGCTTTTTGCAGGGCGTCCTCCTCATGCATGACTACGGCGCACTCATAGGAAAGCCTGAAATCACGGCATACGGTTCCGTTCAAAAAGTCAAACGCCGTCCTGATACATTCCACGAAATCCTCATCCTTTTCCAGCGCTTCCTCCGCCGCAATCAAAAGCCCGTTGTCCCCGTAGCTGTAAAAATGCAGCCTGTCCATGAAGGACTGTTCCTTCTCCGCCATGGTCTCCTTCAGCCTTTCATAAATGGTCTTTAACTCCGACCAGAAAGCCTCCTGCCCCAGGAAAAGTCTTATCATCCTCTCATTTTTCAGGGAAAATACCGCCAGCTTATCCAAATGCCGGCTGTCCCTGTCATAAATATATCTCGCCTGGTTATCCAAGCCTAACACAGCCTGGTAAAACATCGCCTGCTTCATCTTATCCCGCTGCATACTCAGCTGCTCGCTGAGCTGCCTGTTGCCCGTCATCAACAGGTAATTGATAATCTGCATATTTTCATGCTGCAAGCCGGAAACATCCTTTAAGCCCTTTTCCTTTAAAATCAGGCGGGCATTTTCATTTTCCGACAAGCCTGCAAGCATAAAGGTAGCGTTGCCGTACAGGTTTTTCCCGTTTAAATTGCCGATTTCTCCCGCCATCATGGCGCCGCTGATATTGGTAGTATAAAACTGCCCGATTTCCCATGTGGCGCAGTCGTGAAGCATCCACATCCTGGAAAGACAATCATAGCCAAACAGCGTCTCCACAGGCGCCTCCCCCAGCTCTTCGTAAATGCCGCTGAGCCGGTCCACGATTCTCTGGGGCGCAAAATATCCCAGCCCGAACCTCATGCCCGTAGATATCTCACTGAAAAGATTGACCCGGTCCTTCTTTTCCGATTTCCACGGCTCCGGCAGCGTGTCCGCAGGCTCGTAGACCACATTATAGGCAATCTGCGTCTCTTCCTGTACAAGCGGGAAAATGCCTGCTAAGGTCGCATCCTTTTCCAGCTCCTCCCTGCCCAGCATTTCCTGATACCACTCCGCCGCATCCGTACCCTCTATTTCATCCACAAAATGGTCGTGGACCTTTGTAACCTCGTAGCTCCTGCCCACGCTTTCCACGCCGCAGACTACATTTTCATAAACCGAAAGCTTTGGCGATACCAGCATAACCGCCGCCATTTTGCTGACAGAGGCTTCCGTGTCCCCCAGAACATATGCCTTTTCTCCCGCTTCGCTATGGGCGCCCTCCGCCACATAGGCAACGCCGCCTATCATTTTCAGCCCTTCATTCTGCCTGTCCATCTGCTCTACAAATTTTGCCGTTTTATAATAGGACAATGGGAAAAAGGTCAGCATCAAGCCTTTGTCGCCCTTTACCAGCCCCTCCGATACCTCAAGACTCAGGGCTTCCCCATCCTTTTCCACGCCCGGCTCCTTCTCACAGCTATACATACCCAGCCGGATTTCACACTGTTCAAATACCGTCAGGGAAAGCAGGCACGTCCCCTGCAAAATTTTCCCTTCACAAATGACATGGGATGTACTGCACCCAATCATCACAGCGCCCGGTAAAATGCCCTTTAATTCCGCCGCCAGCTTTTCCATCATATCGGCGGTATGTATGTTGCTGTGAATCCGAAGCAGCAGCTGCCTGTTTCTGTCCAACTCAATTCCGTCCAGAAAATCGTTAAAATTCTCCAGTGTTTCAAATAAGTGATTATAAGTTTTCATGCCCTTCTCCCCTATTCAAAATTTATCGTATGGATTTTTTTCCATTTTAACAGTTAAAAGGACAAATTACAATGAAAAAAGGGATATTGATTTTGCTATTTAGTTTTGCTATTTATTTTGTCATTTAAGCTTAATAAACAAACTTTATCTTATCCTCCAGCTCCGGACTGTACCTGATTTCCTTAATGATAAAATAGGTCCTGTCAGATGTATAAGACCCAATCTGACCGTTTTTCATATCTTCCAGCACAATATCCTTATACCGCATGATGATTTTTATTGGCTCCGACCACAGGGCAATATGTATATAGCCTTCCTTTACTGTCATTCCCTGTTCTTCTTCGACTGTTTCTTCCGCCGCGCTGTAGTAATTGCTCTGGTATAAATTGGGAAGTTCAAAATCGTCATTGTATTCCACATCCATTTCAATGCCGCCCTCGGGCAGGGAATTGTCGGAGATGATTTGGGGTCTGTTACTGCTTCTGTTGCTGTAGCACTCCACATAGCAGGTTTCCATGGTTTCATATTCATCGACCTGATGATATAAGGTGGCTTCCTTGATTGTCCCCAGCTGCCTGTCGCCTGCATAGGAGAGTCCCGATAATTCCACAAAGCTTACGCCTGCCCCCAGACCGCATATTAAAATCCCGCCGAAAAAACAGCCTGCAACTATCATCCATTTTTTAAACATTTACCTCTCCTCCTTCCGGCTTTTCATCCCTTGTAATTTTCCATCTCGTTAAAATAAAGCACGCCGCCGCTACGCCTCCAGCAGAGACAAAAGCCCCAAGGGCGCACAGGGTAAAGCCTGCGGTGGGATAGCCCTGAGTCAGCATGACCAGAAACAGTCCTGCTAAAAATACAAACACCGCCATAAAGAAAATGCCAATCAGCCCTGCGCCGATGCAGAAGGCATTCCATAGAAACAGCATACACCACAGGGCGAGATAGAAGCATTTGCCGGCTAACCACACCGCTCCCTTAAAGCAACCCTTTATCATTGCCACGATGCCCTTGCAGCATCTTTTTACAAGCCTTGCAGTTCCATGGAGGAATCCACCCTGGCTTTCTTTTGTCCCGAATGCGGGGACAGCTGTTTCCCCGCCTACAGGCAGGCTTTCCTCTCCGGCAGCAACCTCTGTTTCCTCTCCGGCTTTCTTCTTTTTAAAAGGCGTTTTGCAGATGTCCCCCAAAGCGATACAGCACTTTTTGATTCCTGCGCCAGCCTTTTTGCAGCCCGCGGCTATTTTTCCATAAATCTTATCCACCTGGCTTTTGATTTTTGCGAAAAACTTCTTATAATCCTGGTTTTTGACTTTCCTATCCTCTAAGGCGTTGATTTTTACATGATAGGATTCCAGTATCTCCTTGCTAAGCTCTTCAACCGGTCCCATCTCTTTTACAGCCTCTTCCTCAGACATTCCCTGGCTCATTTTCATCTCAATATGCTGGGTATATTCTTCCACAAAATATTGCTGCTCCTGGTCGTCTAAGATACTGATGCTTTCCTTTAATTGTGTAATAAATTCTTCTTTATTCATGCTCTACTCCTCTAAAAAATTCATTGACCTTTGCCTGAAATGCATCCCAGTCCTTATATAATGCATTGCTGTACAATACTCCCTTTGCCGTCAAATGGTAATATTTCCGGGGAGGTCCTTCACTGGACTCCACCAGATAGGTTTCAAAATACTGCTCGTTGGTCAGCCGCCTGAGCAGAGGGTAAATCGTGCCTTCGTTGACGTCGATGACCTTGGAAACCTCCTCCACCAGCTCGTAACCGTACATGTCCTTGTTTTTGACGGATTCCAAAACGATTAGCTCCAGTACGCCTTTTTTAAATTGTGTGTTCAACGGGGTCCCTCCCTTCTGGAATTATATTATACCTACTACTTGGTATTGTCAAGTACCTTGTATAAAATAAATGGGGCGACGGGGATATTGAAGCAGGCGGGATAGTTGCGCCGGAGAAAATAAAACCTGTTCCGTTTCCATATGCGGACCATAAATCGAATTTTTCTAACAGCCTGTCGGGGGCTTGGAGTAAGGGACGGGGCGCCGTCAATGCGGCATCCATGCCGCATGACGGCTGAATTGCCATCCGTGGCAATTCCCCCTGGATTTGGAGACAGGCTGTAAGAAAAAGCTTGATTTATGGTTAAGCATATGGAACGGAACAGGTTTTATTTCTCCCCCGGCGCAGCTATCCCGCCTGCTTCCACTCCCCTCAATGTTCTAGGTGGCAAAGTGGGGTGGGATTTTTTGTTTCGTCTTGCATTTGGCTTCTGTCGGGGTATTGGACTTTATTTTATCTTTTAAGAAAAAAGGGCATATAGATTTGACTCTACATGCCTCTATCTTTTATAAAGTATTTATCTTACTATCTGCTAAGTTTTTATTAACTCTTCTAATTGCTCCTTTAATACCGGAAAATCAATACGGACTGTATTGTAGACATCTTCCATTCTTAACGTCTGGTATTTGTGTGCCGCAATATCTCGCATTCCTGCTATTGCCTTCCATGGGATATGCGGATATGTCTTTCTGGTGTCATCAGTAATATTTTTTATTAACTCGCCTATATTAATAACCGTCATGCTAACTGCACGTTTCAGTTTTTCATCATCTGTAAATTCTTCTAATGTTGACGTCCCTAATAAATCACACCCAATGTTTATCTCTGAAATTGTCTTACGAATAATTATTTCATCTCTATGCCACATACAATTCCACTACCCTTCCAACATCAATGAAATCGGATTCTTTAATAGGACCATGAATAATATCCACTCCAAGCTTTAATGTTTCTTCCAGTTCTAATTTTATCATCGAAAGGGTAAGCAGGGAAACTGGTAAAGAAAACTCTATAATCAGGTCTACATCACTGTCTTCATGATTTGTACCTGCCGCCCTTGAACCAAAAAGAGTGATTCTTCTAATCGGATATTCTTCTGCAACGGTTATTATGATATTTTTTAACATTTCTATCGTCATAAAACTTCTCCTTAATTATCAATCCGTATTTCCCTGCTGCACATTCGTATTTGTGCATCACAATTTACTATTATTATAAACTTTAACTTAAAAAGTACAAGGAAAAGTTTTAGGAACTATATCAGTCAGGTAAGTTATTATTTTCGTACCAGACTGTCATATTTTCTTTTTTGTACTATCTTACTAATCGGCGAAGACAGGATTCCGGCGGTTATTCCGATAATCCACACATATTTCCAGCTGACCAGGAAACCGACCAGATTGATCGCCCCAATGATAACCAGCCAATACAGAAGCTGGAACCTCCCATTTGTCTTGTTCAGCTCCCCGTTATATCAATACCATCCGATTCATGGGGTGCATTTTCAATAAATTCCGCCGCACCGGCAATACCGGAGCAGGCGCGGAAATCTGCGCTGCATTGGGCGGCGGCGCTTCCATATTCCTTATGAGCCAGGATTTCCTTTATAGCGGCACAGATACCCTGGGATGAGTCCTCCTGCAGCATAATACCTGCGCCGATTTCGGTAACTCTCCTTGCCACGGCGTGCTGTTCGCTCGTCTGGGGATAAAGAACCATCGGCGCAGCCATATACAGACTTTCGGAAACGCTGTTCATGCCGCAATGTGTAAGAAAGACATCCGCTTTGGCAAGTACACTGAGCTGGTCAACATAGGGATACACCTGGATATTATCCGGCAATTTCCCCAGCTCTTCGGGATTGACGGAATTTCCGCAGGATATTACAACGTCAACATCCAGGTTCTTTAAAGCGTCAATACATTTACGGTAAAAATCAGCCCGGTTATTAATGACCGTTCCCATGGAGATATAAATAAGCGGACGCTCCTTCTCCTTATCGGGCAGAAGATTTGAAAATACCGACGGTCCCACAAAGGCATAGTGGTCGGAAAAGCTCTCCGCATAGGGCTGGAACCTGCGGGAAGTATATACGATGGAATCCGTATTATTGTCGCTCTGAATCAAAGAGAAGACGCTTTTCACATGAAATCCGTAAGGCTCCAGCTTTTTTAACTCCCTTGAAACCCTTGGAAGTCCAAAGACCATATCCGCCATTTCTTTCGGACTGTTCTTCATATATCCGGAAGACATCTGATTAAATGCGAAAGTGCTTGTCGATACCACCATGGGCACATGATGCTTCCATGCGTTCAGCTTTCCCCAGAAGCAGACGGAATCCGTATAAACCACATCCGGCTGGAAGGTTTTGAACTCTCCATCCAGAAACTCATTCATGCTGAGCGTAATGCGGATATCCTGTACCGTCATTTCTGTAGTAGAAACACTTTTTAAACCGGCTTCTTCCTGCTCTGTCAATTCCGGCAGAAAGGAATCACAGGATATAAACTCCGCTCCCGTAGCCTTAATTTTCTTCTCAAATTCGTTAAAGGAATAAAACCGGACTACATTCCCACGCCTGACAAGCTCCGCTGCAACCGGAAGCATAGGATTGGTGTGACCGTGTGCAGGAATACAAAAAAATGCAATTTTTTTCATTCCTTCTCTCCCTCCTTTTCCTGAAATGCCACGCCGAACAATTCGGCAAAGGCTCCTTTCGGAGGGATGGCAATGCCACGCTCCTCATCGCCCAGAATCAGCAGTGTATCTCCCGGCTTGATATCAAATATATCCCGTGCCTGTTTGGGAATCACAATCTGTCCTTTTTCCCCAACAGTAGCCGTCCACGCATATTTACCCTTTGGTGCAGTCATTTTCTTCCTCCCTTGATAGGTATGATTTGTATAACTAATTATACTTTTCCCATTATAATATGTCAATGAAAAAAACTCCCCTTTCGGAATTGTTTACCCGCTAAAAAGGTCCTATAAATATACATTGTAAGCAACAGGCAAATATACTATAATCAAGTATGTAAATCAGAGATTTGCAGGAGTGATTATATGTCAGGAATAAGTGCAAAAATTTATGGAAATGATATGGCTCTTGATGTAAAAAAAGATTTTTGCCAATTATATGGCATTGGTAAAACCGTGGACGAAATTAATGAATATATTTTTAAATATCAGCCAAAAGACGATGGTAAAGAAGCGTGTGCTTTTTGGACAGCTTTAGCATTAATTGAATGGGAATATGGCGTTTTAAATGATTATGTAAAAGGTAAAGCGCAGTATATTATTGAGAATAAGAGTGATGTTTTACTATTTATAAAAAAGAAAGATGCTGAGACCAGAAAAACTGAATTAGAAGAACTTCTGAAAAAAATAAATACAGTAAATCAAACTCCTAAAAAGCCAAAGAAGCCTTTTGTTTATCAAACGTCATGGCAGGAAGGCGATGTATATGCATTGCCGCTTTGCGAAAAATATGTCTATATTCATGTATGTGGCATATCAAGAGAGAAAAATGAAATTAGGGAATTAGAAGAAGACAAAGTATTTGTAAGAATCTTTGATAAAGTAAGTGCAGATCTGTTAGATGTTAAATTCTTTAAACCGAAACTCTTCCCCAAAGTAAAATATAAAAATCTGGATTGTTATAGAAATTGCATTACGAAAATGTTATGGTGTGTTGGTGCCAGAGAAAAAAATACATTAGAAAATAGATTGATTTATATTGGGAATATACCGACAAAACGTGAAATATCTGATAACGTTTATGCTGATTTTCAATTTAAAAAAATAGAAAGTACCTTGATTAAAATGTTCAATATAGATAACAGATAAATCAACAATTTCTGGTTTGAAAAGTTATCAGATAAGTGAAAATGTGCATTGCACCTTAAATTTTAAGCAGTAGGTACATTTTTCCGAAAAGGAAGTTAAATGGACATAAAAACAGAAAACCTATTTGATTGAAGGAATACAATGAAGAAAGAACTAATTTTATATTTTTCAAGGACAAATGGAACAGTGATTACTATTATGGACAGGTACATACCCAGGGACACGGAAAGGCAAGTGAATGTATCAAGTGTGGGAAATGTGAAAAAGCCTGTCCACAGCATTTGGAGATATGCCATGAAAATAATCAATAAAGATATAGACAACGGAAAAGCATTTGATTGGGGAAAAACATCTTTGGATTATGCAAGGTTCCGTGACATCTATCCACAAAAGTTTTATCAAAAAATTATTGACAGAGGCTTGTGTATAAGCGGGCAATCTATTCTCGATATTGGAACAGGGACAGGCGTCCTTCCCAGAAATATGTATATGTATGGGGCAAAGTGGACTGCTACGGATATCTCAAAGGAACAAATTGAGCAGGCAAAAATTCTTTCAAAAGACATGGACATAGATTATTATGCCGTTTCAACAGAAGCTATGGATTTTCCGAATAATTCTTTTGATGTAATTACAGCCTGCCAATGTTTTTGGTATTTTGACCATAAAGCGGTAATGCCTAAATTGCATCGCATACTAAAAAAGACAGGAAGTGTTCTTGTTTTATATATGGCGTGGCTGCCTTTTGAAGATAAAATTGCAGGCGAAAGTGAAAAACTTGTGTTGAAGTATAGTCCAAATTGGAGCGGTGCAGGAGAAACCATTCATCCCATAGAGATACCTGATTGCTACAAGGAAAATTTTCATCTTGTATACCATGAAGAATTTACTTTAAAAGTGCCATTTACCCGTGAAAGCTGGAATGGAAGAATGAAAGCCTGTCGTGGAGTAGGCGCTTCATTGACAGAAAAAGAAATTTCCTCATGGGAACAGGAACATAAGAAACTCCTGAACCAGATTGCTCCTAATGAATTTGATATTCTGCATTATGGCGCTATTGCTCAAATCAAAAAGAATGAAAAAAAGGGCAAAAATATGTTAGATTAAGGGCAATCTGAATTTGCCGATTAAATTTCTATATCTCCCACAAAAACAATTCCGGAAAAAGTAATTCTGTTCATATTATGATTGATATTTGGGTATAATTATGGTATAATTCATCCATTCAAGAAAGGAGAGATATAAAATGCCACAAATTATTCCTATTAAAGATTTAAAAAATACTTCAGAAATTTCTGATATGTGCCATAAATCAAAAGAACCTATTTATATTACTAAAAATGGATATGGCGACATGGTCATTATGAGTATGGAGATTTACGAAAGTGTCATGTATCGCCTTTCAGTATACAGAGATATTGAACTGTCAGAACGGCAGATAGAAAACGGACAGGTCAAAGATGCTAAAACGGCTTTGACAGAAATGAGGACAAAATATGACCTATAAACTGATTGTTACAGAACACGCTGAAGCATTACTTGATAGTATTTTGCGTTACTTAATTTATCAGTTAAAAAATAAACAGGCTGCCACACATTTATTGGATGAAATAAAAAGCGTATATGCCCGTCTGGAAGAAAATCCCCTGCAATTTCCGATTAGCAGGGATACATATTTAGCAGATAAAGGATACCATGAGGCTGTTATCGCTCAAATGAATTATATCATAGTATTTAGCATTAAAGCAGACATTGTAAATATAGTCGGAATATTTCATCAGTTAGAAAATTACCGAGAAGAATTAAAAATAGACAATTCACTATAATTTTATGCGGTTTATCTCACGACGGCATTTCGTCCTTAAACTATACCATTCAATCTGTCAACTGCTGCCTGCAAACCTCCAAAAACCTTTCCCCATATTTCTGATATTTGACTTCTCCCACTCCAATGACAGCCAGCATTTCTTCCTTTGTCCCCGGAAGCTTTGCACACATATCCACCAGCGTTTTATCGGAAAATACAATATACGGCGGCATATGCTCCTCTCTTGCAATTTCCAGACGAAGCTGCCGCAGCTGTTCAAATAAACCGGTGTTTGTACCTGTATCATGATTGCCGCCCGCTGCACTTGTGGCGCCCATGCCGCCTTTAGCCGTTGCCGCTTTTTCTGTCGTTATGCCGCTTTTTATCGTCATTCCTGTCCTTGCCCGCAGCTTTTCAGGCGTCTCTTCAACAACCGGTTTTACCGCCTTTTGCACTTTCATAAGCAGATGCGCTTCTCCCCATATATAATCCTCTGCCCCTTGTGTAAGCTTTAGTATGGGATACTGGTCGTCGGTGGTGCGGGCAACATTTTCAACAATCATCTGATGAATAACCTGCTTCAAGTAATCCTTTTTCGCTCCCTTTTCTTTACCGTAACTCTCCAGCCTGTCAAAATGATAAGATAGGAGCTTGGCATTTTTCTCCCCGCGCAATATACTGATAATCATATTGATGCCAAAACGCTGTCTGGTCTCCATGACACAGTTAATCACATGAATACATTCCTTCGTGACGTCCTTTTCCTCAAATTCTCCCCTACAGTTGGAGCAATTCCCGCAGTTATTTTGTGCTTCCTCCCCAAAATACCGCAGAATATACGCTCTCAGACACTCCCTGGACATACAGTAATTTGCCATCTGGCGCAGCTTTATGGCGTCCCGTTCCCTCAGGGCATAAGCCTCCCTGTCATCTAACTCTGCACGCACTTCCTTGCTGTCTATTAAAAACTGGTTAATCACTACATCCTGCGGGGAGTAGAGAAGAATACAGTCCGCTTTTTCGCCGTCACGTCCGGCTCTTCCCGCCTCCTGGTAGTAATTCTCCATACTCTGGGGCATATTATAATGGATGACAAACCGCACATTGGATTTATCTATGCCCATACCGAAGGCATTGGTGGCGACAATCAAGGGTTTCGCATCATAAATAAAATCATCCTGGCTTCTTTTGCGCTCCTCGCCTCCCATTCCTGCATGGTATTTTGCCACGGCATATCCTCTTTTAATTAAAAGCTCAAATACCGCATCCACATTTTTGCGGGTGGCACAGTAAATGATACCGCTTTCCCCGGCATGTCCGTCCAGATAATGTAAAAGTTCCCCCTCCTTTCTCTTTGATTCCTTTACTTCGAAATATAAATTCTGTCTGTCAAATCCGGTAATCATTATCTCAGGGTTTGCCAGCCCTAACACCCCGATAATGTCCTCCTTAACCTTCCTTGTCGCCGTAGCGGTAAAAGCGCTGATAACAGGACGGCGGGGCAGACAGTCTATCAGCTTCAAAATGTTTAAATAGCTGGGACGGAAATCCTGTCCCCACTGGGAAATGCAGTGCGCCTCGTCCACAGTTACCATGGAAATATCCGTATGCATGGCAAAATCCCGGAACAGGGAAGACTCCAGCCGTTCCGGCGCTATGTATATGATTTTATATTGTCCACACCTGGCATTATAAAGAGCTTTTGAGATTTGACCTTCCGTTAAAGAACTGTTGATATATGCCGCATGGACGCCGGCTTCATTTAAAGCCCTGACCTGGTCCTTCATAAGGGAAATTAAAGGGGAAATGACAACGGTAATACCGGAAAGCATCAGCGCCGGAATCTGGTAACAAATAGATTTCCCTGCGCCCGTCGGCATAATCCCCAGCACGTCCTTCCCTTCCAGAATACTTTGAATCAGCAGCTCCTGCCCTTCCCTGAAGGAATCATAACCGAAATATTTCTTTAAAATCTGAACAGGCTGCATCAAAGCTTTTCCTCCCATTCCTTTTCCCGGAAACCAACCAGCACAAAATCATCGCCCACCACCATGGGACGTTTTACCAGCATACCGTCCGTGGCAAGCAGACGGTACTGCTCCTCCTCGCTCATGCCGGGCAGTTTATCCTTCAACTGCATTTCCTTATAAAGCAGCCCGCTTGTATTAAAAAATCTCTTTAAAGGAAGCCCGCTCATTTTATGCCATTTTTTAAGCTCCTCATAGCCGGGATTTTCCTCCTTTATATGACGCTCGCTGTAAGAAATCTTCCTTTCATCCAGCCACCTTTTCGCCTTCTGGCAGGTAGTACATTTTGGGTATTGAATCAATAACATATTTTTGCTCCTTGTAATATTTATTGGTCTGCGACGCCCGAAAGCCATCCGCTTTTCCCTGTTTCTATTTTTTGTAATTTTCCCGTTTGGGGTCCAAAACCCTGGGAAACTCCTTCTCGGAAAACAAATCCATCATAGCGCCAAAGCCCTCTTCCAGCTTAAACTCAATTTCCTCCTTGTACATGGGAATCGCCCAAAGAAAATTGATTTTCGTGCCATCCTTGCAGATTAAGCTGTCCACTCCCGGGTAAGCCGGACTTAACGGAACGGCCGGAAGAAAGAAAAATCCTCCCAATTCAGTTCCCTCTCCCAATGGCTCATATTCCTCCCCATTTGGCAGGGTATGCCCCGTTCCCAGCCAGGTATGGTATTTGTGGGGAAATCTCGCCAGATACTTTATCCAGAAAATAGGCCAGTAATATTCCTTCTTCATCTGAGAAGGGTCTTCCCCCACTTTTCCAAGCTCCCAATCTCCCGGCAGATACATCAAAAGCTCCGCCCGATTGTACTCCTTTGGGTTCTGGCTGCCGTCGGGAAGGTCCATAGGCAAATCGCTCATACCGCTGGTCCAGAGTACATAATAATCCCTGTCCCCCTCCGGCGGTATCACATTCACATCAATATGCACAATATCAGAAGCTATCTCATGATAAACATAGGGTTCTTTTTCCTTACAGGGATAAATTTTATCAATATGCGCCTGGATTTCATCCAGGTAAACCCCTGCCTCTGCCGGAGGCGTCCATTCCTCCTTCTCCTCATTCCCATATCGGATAACATCAACCTTTGTTCCATCCTTTGAAACCTTCTTTTTTCTGTTAAAAATAAATCCCATTTTACCTCCCGTCGATTCCGTGCTTTCTCCTGCCCCGCTGTCGGTGCAGAAACCCAAATACATCCGTTATCAATCTGTGCGCACACAACAAAATATTCGTTTACAGATGTATTTTACTATAGAAATCATTGCAAAACAAGGCAATCCATCGCTTTTCATTTTTACTTGAGTTTCCGTAAACTGTAACCCCAAATCAAGTATAGCTGTCCAAAGTGCCGGTCAACCGATTTTTTGAAAGCTTTAGGATGGAGTTTGTCAAGATGATTTTGCAGGTTTTCTAAACTCGGCGATTGACAGCATTAACTTGCTTTTGCCATCGCCGGGATCGCCCTGCAACAGCGTGACCTTGCCGAACGGAATATACGGATACCATAGCCATTTCACTTCCTTCGGCTTGATTTCACTTGCCTTGACAATTTCAAGGGGTACATTTACATTCATTTTCTAAGCCTTTCAAAAAATCACACAAGGTATTTGTACTAACCTGTGGTTATGTATGAAATTGTAGGTTTTGGGTAACAAAAAACACCGTATTACTACGATGTTTTTCCGACTTGATAGCCATATTCCTCATTATTGCTTATCCATTCGTCTATTTCTTCTGCTGCATCGAACCATTCCTCCGGGTAATCATAGTTTTTTTGATACCTTTCATTTGCGTAATCGTGTATGCCACACGCATAAACATCTGCCATTTCCTCTTCCCCATTTGCTTTCAGAAAAGACAGCACCCTTTCAAATTTTCCCTTTTGAAACGCTCCTCTCTCGTAATATTGCCATACCCCACACCGAACACTCATCCCCTGCCAATTATTAATTTCCATATACATAAAAGCAATATCCGGAATGTCCGTAAACTGCGTATTCTTAAACCTGTTATAAAACAACATGAAAAGCTCTCCGTCATACTCCCAGAAACTTTCCTGTCCCGATGATTCAGCAGGAACAATCAACTCATTTATAGCATTGTAAGTCATGTCACACCTCCACGAATTTTAGTTTTAAGCACACATTTCTCCATTTTTCAAACTCAACTGAAATACAAAATGATGGCATATCCTTTTTTTGTTGCTTGATTAAAATACTCCCTTAACTTTGTTAGATATGAATATATGTGCTCATATAATAATACTGCGTCTATTTCAATTTTCGTTTCCGTGAAGTGGCAATCTAACTCATTATCATCCCTTATTGGAACAACCTAGCCCATGGGCGGCTTTCCATTTTCAATATCTTTACACAAGAAATAATGTATTGTCCGCCATTCCTATATGTTTCTCTCCTTAACGATTTGTCACTCTGTTTTGTCAACTCGTTATGCTGTCTATTCCTTTTCGTCAAAGGGCATATCTGCCAGAGCCGAAATCTGGTCTCTCTGACCGTAAATTACTGCTGTAACCCACACCACTTTCTTGTCCTCGTCAATCAGATAATATACAAGAAAATTCCTGAAGGGCATTTTGCGGATTCTTGCCCTGTGCCACGATTCTTCCTCTGTAAGAGGGTAGCGTGACGGCATAAAGTCCAGCTTTGCGATTTCGCTTTGCAGAATATCCACCCATTTCCTTGCAGTTTCCGGCACAAGCAGCACTTTGGAAATATACTGCACGATTTCTTCTATTTGCCCGACTGCCTGTGCGGTCAGCTTAACTTCGTACTGCATACTTAAATGCCCTCACGAAGTTTAGCAAAGGCTTCGTCCACGGAAAGTCCTTCGCCTGACTTTGCCTGATGATATCCTTTCTCCATCATTGCATGAAACTCGGCATCCGACATACTGTCTCTTGTGGGCAGGCTCGGCACTGTGAGAGAATATGGGACGCCGCCTGTCATAATAATTTGCCTGTATAAAGTATCAATCAAAACGGAAACAGGCAGCCCCAGCTTATCCAAAACTGCTTCCGCCTGCCGTTTAATCTCAGGCTGTACACGGGCTGTTACATTTGCGCTTTTTGTTGCCATAAGACGCACCTTCCTTTCTGATATTGATTATAGTATATTGTATAGCTGATTGCAATACAATATTCAAGCGTCACAAAAATTTATAAATTTGTCCACCGCAATAAGGAATCCTCCTGTTTTTGTTTAGTATGATTTTGCTTGGACACCTTAATTTTACTACAAAACAAAGCTGGATTCCTTATATTTTGGATATTTTCTAAAAGTTGTAGATAATCAATATGGTTGATCTGGGGTTTTGTGGATAAAACTGCGGAAACTCGAGCATTTTTACCCTTGTATTTTTATCCTTGTCATGGCATAATTACATTCATATACGAAAATAAGAAACATATTTGTAATGAGGAAAGGACTTAACATGGAAAAAAAGCGAGGTGCATTTTCCAGCAAGCTGGGGTTTGTTTTAGCGGCAGCCGGCTCTGCAGTCGGTTTGGGAAATCTTTGGAGATTTCCTTATCTTGCCGCCAAATACGGAGGGGGTATTTTCATACTGATTTATTTAATCCTTGCCGTTACCTTAGGCTTCACTTTAATGATTACCGAAGTTGCACTTGGAAGAAACACAAGATTAAGCGCAATCGGCGCTTTTCAAAAACTGGATAAGCGTTTTAGCTTTGTAGGCTATCTTGCCTGTGCTGTCCCCTTTATTATTACTCCCTATTATTGCGTTATCGGTGGCTGGGTTATAAAATATCTGATTACCTTTGTCAGCGGAAGCGTAACAGCCGCCGCAGGGGATGAATATTTTACCGGTTTTATTACAGAACCCTTCCAGCCGGTAATCTGGTTTGCAGTTTTTGTTATCCTGACCTCCTTAGTTGTTATTATCGGCGTAGAAAAAGGAATTGAAAAGGCAAGTTGTATCCTTATGCCAATTCTTGTAATCCTGACAATCGGCATAGCCGTATTCTGTATTACCAGACCCGGTGCCTTAGAAGGAGTAAAATATTACCTGCTTCCTGATTTTAATCATTTTTCTCCTACAACCGTATTGGCGGCAATGGGACAACTGTTCTATTCTATGTCCCTTGCAATGGGAATTATGATTACCTATGGTTCCTATATGAAAAAAGAAATCAGCCTGGAAAAATCCGTGCGTCAGATTGAAATATTTGATACTGCAATCGCCTTTTTTGCCGGTCTGATGATTGTTCCTTCCGTATTTGTTTTCTCTGGCGGAAATGAAGAGGCTCTGAGCAAGGGACCTTCTCTCATGTTCATTACCCTTCCTAAGGTTTTTGACAGTATGAAATTAGGCGGTTTTATTGGAACCGTATTCTTTATCCTTGTTTTGTTTGCCGCCCTGACCTCTGCGATTTCATTGATGGAAACCAACGTTTCCATTTTAAATGACAGATTAAAATGGGGACGTACAAAAACAACCATGATTGTGACCATTTATGTTTTGATTGTGGGTGCAGTCGTATCTTTAGGCTTCGGAGCTTTAGACTTTATTCAGATTATCGGAATGGGACTGTTAGATTTCTTTGATTTCCTCAGCAACAGCGTACTTATGCCTATCGTAGCAATTCTTACCTGTGTCAGCATCGGCTACTTTATAAAGCCTCAGGTAATTTATGATGAGATAGAGACAAACGGACCTTTCAAAATGAAGAAGTTTTATACCGTTATGCTCAAATGGATTGCTCCCATCTGTCTTGTTCTGATACTGTTTTTTGCCGTTTCAGAAGCAATGGGATGGATTAAAGTATGATATTTCCAAGGCACAAATCATAACTTTCCCCAATCATCCGCCGTATTTCCTCATCAGGAACCTTGCCGTCCAAAACAATGGAATTCCAGTGTTCCTTATTCATATGATAAGCGGGAAGCACCGATTCATAGGTGCTTCTCCAAAAATCCCGCCATTCCGGGTCACACTTGACATTGACCCAGACAGCGTCGTTTCTCTCATAAATCCATGCAAAAATACGTCTATTGGTTTTAATCCGCATACATGTCCAGTTCGTGTCACGAAACGGATAATCCTCATAAGTATCTTTAAATTTCATGCAGTAATCAATTACCTGCTTCCTTGTAATCATTGTTGACGCCATACTTTACTCCCATCCACAGCCCCAAAATACTTTATGACTGCTTCTTAAATCCCCCCGGTTCATTTGCCTTATCCGCTTTTATTTTGGAAACAAAAGGATTATCCCTTATGGTATATCTCCACAAAAAATCCCGTGCTTCTTCGGCATAGTCCACATTAACCCGCTTCGTGCGCAAAATGTCTTCCGGCAAAACAGGCTCTGCATCTTCCAGATACAGGATATCCCCGCACAAATCCATGCCATACTGCTCCTTCGTAATCCCCATTGCCTGACACAGCTTTCCCGGACCGCTGCAAAGATTGCGAAGCTTCTCCGTATTTCTCCTCTTTTTCATCAGTTTTATGCCGTCTGCCGGCTCCAAAGCACGCAAAAGCACCGATTCCGGTTCATTGCTGTGACCGGTCACAATATTCATGCAGTAATACATCCCGTATATAAAATAAATGTAGGCATAACCGCCTTCCCCAAACTGGACTTTTGTCCGTTCTGTGCACAGATTGGGATAAGAATGCGCCGCCTTATCTATGGCTCCGTTATAAGCCTCCAATTCAACAATCCTTCCCTTCGTAACGCCATCCTTCGTCCGATGCACCAGTACTTTCCCCAGCAGCTTTTCCGACGCCTTCAAAACGTCACAGGCATAAAAGTCCCTCTCTAACTTCATCTTTAAACTTCCTTACTTTTCATTCTGCCAACATCTTTTAAACAACATCCTCAACATGCAATAATCCGGCATTCTCCTTCACAGCTTCCAGCCACTTTCTCCGGTCCATCTCTCCCAAACGGTACTTTTCAAACAGCTTGAGTAAAACCGGTGTTTCGATAATCAGACTTCCATTCCGTTTGGCAAGGCTAACCTGCCGCTCATGCACAGGCTCCCTTTCCTGCAAAGATTTATTCTTCTGGTGGTTCATAATTAAAAGGGCTTTTACTTTCCCTTCCTCCTCTTCATGTTCTTCCAGATAATTCTGATAATGCCTTTCCACCTGGGAAATATTATCACTCTTAATATTGTGGGATACGCCTTTGATTTCCCCGATAAAAGTAACCCCGTCAGCCTGAAACAGAAAGTCTTCATCATATTTATCTTCAAATCCGCTCAAATCGCAGCCAAACATCTGCTCAATCATTTCAAAAACAACTCGTACCAGTTCATCTCCCTTTGTATAAAGAATGGACTTGTATTCATTATTTTTATCCAACACCTTTTGCGCCGCTTCTATATTTTCCAAGGCTGTTTGAATCGCTGCATGATTGTCCTCAATAATACCTGACTGGGCATTGTCATCAAACATTTTGATTGTTCTTACCCACTCCGGAATTTCTTCTTTTTCACTTAATAAATTTATGGCGGACAAAAATGTCATGATATCGTCATAATCCTTGAGATGCAAAGTTGTTAAAATTGCATCTCCCCACTCTATCGTTGTAGCCTTATCGCTTTTTATAGATTTTAACAGCGCCTTTTCATCATCACTAAAATGAAATGACGCCCCTATTTCTTTTGAACCAACCTTAGTTTTTGTATTTTCATAATACAGTCCAAGACCTCTAAAAGGATAATGCAGTATGGATAATATCTCCTTCATCATAAGCATCAGCATATCCTTCAATTCGCAAGCCTTGGTATACCTTCCGCCATAATAAAAATATTCAAAATTCATATTCTGGGGAAACATAATCACAATCTTGGTTTTCGTGCTGTTATGCATCATGGAGGACAGGCTCCTCAAATCATTACTGCCATTAATTTTATTTCTGTCATTACCGGCATTTCTCCACACTTCACTGCTATTCAAATTAATAATATTAATATCAAATTCATCCAAAGACTGCGCATCGTGAAACGTATTAATTACCATATCCCGTCCTTCAAAGCTTTCAGTGCGCCTGCCGTATGTCAGCATTTGTATCATGGAACTTCCTCCTCTATTTTTTATCAAAATTGGTGGAATCAGGAAAACTATTTTTATCACTAATATACAAATATAAAATCCTTGCCAGGGCATTATCCAATATACAGCATAAGGACTGTAAAATCCAGTTCTGGCGGCTGAATTCCGTGTAATCAAATACATAATGGCTGTCCAAAATATCCTTCCCCACCTTTTCCGTCAGACAGTTTAATTGCATAAAATTTCCATGCCCGATTGCATTGCGAATCCGTCTGACATATTCTGCCAGCAAGGCTTTTTCCTTTTTTGAATAATCATCTTCTATATAAGTTACCAGTTTTTCATCAATATCTCTGGTATGAGCATCCTTTCTATTTTGTAAAAGAAGCATTTCACATAAGGAAAAGGATTTCAAAAAATGATATGCATTATATTCCCGGTCTTTATAGATTGCATTCATCAAAAAATCCAACTGATAAAAGTCGTTGGGCGTTTCAAGAAAATTGTCTATCCATTTTCCCCACGCTTGTAAAGAGGCAATATAGTCTTCCTTATCATATGGAAAATAAAGCTTTATCCTGCCCAAAACAAATTGGTGCTTTAAATCATGATTGGATGTGTAAATGTAACCAGGAAACTTATAGGGCATTTCTTTCTCCGCTTCCTTCGCATTTCTCACAACAAATTGCAAAAAATCCATTAATTTTTCTGCGTAATCCTCTTCACACAGACGTCCGTCAAAACAGTTTGTGGTCCAATCCCAAAACGGCATATCCTCATAATTATAATCAAAATAAATGCAGATTAAATTATCTGCTATCATTTGAAGATATTCCCCTTCTACTGCATTTTGTGGTATGTTTTCCCACGGAAACTGCTTCCCACATATTTTTTGTAAATCGTATGGCTGAAAAGATGCATCAGGAACATCCTTATATTGTTCTTTAAAAATCTCCCGTTCCTTTATTTCCGCTTCAAGCATTTCAACCAAATGCCTATTCCAATTATTGTATTCGCCTTTGGGAAGATTGGAAATAAAAACCCTCAATTTTTTTGAGATACACACAGGCTGGAGTAATTTACCGTAAAAATTAAGTATTACCATTAAAATCTCCTAATGACTAATCTATTTTTCCAAAATTTTCAAAATTTCATCCCCGTATTTTTCTACCTTTACCGCTCCGAACCCTGAAACTTTTAATAACTCTTCCTTAGTTGCAGGATTTTTTGCTAGTAAATCTTCCATCTGTGCATCATTAAAAATATAATATGGTTTATATCCTTCACTCCGGCTTTTTTCTAAACGCCATGCCTTCAGCCGACTCTTTACATCACTTTCATGAGTGTCCTTTTTAGAAAATTCTCCTTTCCCCACCTCTACAGCTTCTTTTATTTCACTTCTTTTTTCATTCCCCACTTGTTTTACTTCTGCCAGCATTTCTTCGTATTTCTGGGCATAGTCCGACCTTTCAGATTTGTTTTTCTCTAAAAAGAAATTCGCAATCGTTGCCATATCATTTTCACTCATAGTAGCATTTTTTGACGATTCATCCGTTTTTTTTATATATTCAATCAACTGGTCCGCCCTAATTACCTGTTCTTTAATCTCTTTTTTTGCATATTTTGCATTCAAATATGTTTTAGGATTAGCCAATACAACTAATGATTTATAGTTATCTTCAAATCCACTTTCAAAAAGCATTTTTGAAAGAAAGTTTCCTTTGCTGTCCTTCCTGATTTCTTTTAATACCTGTAAATGCCTTTTATTCTGCGTAATAGGAGAATAAATACCTTCTTTATTTTTCCTGCCAAACAATTCATATGTCCTAATAAAATTTCCCGTGTTATCAATTTCTATATTTCCAATTAAATTTTTACACTCTATCACGTAGATATGTTTTCTTGTCACAACTAAATAATCTATCTGGGCGGATAAAGCTTCTGTCTCAAGATAAATATCATGCAATATGTACATATCTATGTCGCTGCTTTTTAATTCAAAAGCCACATTTTTTTCCCCGATTTCCCCATACTTAGCCAGACTAATCTGCTTTTCAACAGCCTTTCTCGTATCTCCTGTCGCTTTTTCCTTTAATTTTTGCATCTTGTCAATAAATTCTGTCGTATCACTGGTTTCTTTCAAAAATACCGGTCCAATTTTTTTAGTAAACAATCCCATATCCAAGTCTCCTTTGCTATTTGACACGATTATAATTTTCAATCCTCTGCAATAACAATCATGTAATCCTCATTTTCATATACGGTCTGCTCTGATTTCAAGGGATTCGTTACAATCTCCGTAACGCCATCCCTGATTTTTTTATAACCAATAGCAATGTGTCCTTTTCTGGCAGCACTTTCCGTTACCGTGTAAAAATCCACCGGAATCCCTGTTTTCACATATTCAGAAGCGGGTTTCATATAAATCTCCGAGCCTTCTTCATCCAGAATGTCCTCAAAAAGCGCAGTCAGCTCCCTGTTTTCGGCAATCTGGGTCATTAAAAGGTTCACAATATTGGAACCGATGACAAAATCCTCCACCCTTACCTGGGATGCAAGCCTCTGGTTGTTGCTCCTCCGCATTTCACTGGTAATGGCAAATCTCCTGTCCATCTTCCCGGAAATATCCCGGAGGAAAATCAACTGTAATAAGGTCTGGGCATCCGATGCTTCCGGCTCCAGTTTATCGCTGCTCAAAACAAGAATGTCATCCACCTCAGGTAACAACAGCTCTTCTAACAGCCTGCGGTCAGTTCCCGAACCGATTACCTGCTCTATTTCAATATTCCGGCAAGTTATCCTATCTAACTCCAGTTTTTCAGGATGTACAATCGTCACTTTGGAGCCTTTCTCCACATAACAATCATATTCCTCTAAAATGCGCCCAATCATATTATTGCAGCCTAACACCAGCAGATTTTCCCTGTTGGCTGTTTTCTTTGCGGCAGTATTGATAATAAGTTCTTCTTTTATAGGCGCTTCTTCCAAATCCAGTTCAAAGGAACCGTCATCATCCTCTAACAGGATAATCAGGTCGCCTTCTTCAACCACCGTATCCATAGGCGGATTCATGTGCGGTCCATCCTCCTTGCGGATGCCGAATACAACTGCCTTGGGAAACAGGTTCAAGGTTTCATGAAGCGTTTTCCCGTACAGCTCGGGAATTTCCTCAAAGTATAGCTCATCCCCGTCATAGTCAAAAAGCTCCACCAGCACATTGGAAAGCCCCGGCTGTCTGCACGTATGGGCAATAATACGGGAAATGGCATCATTTGCATAGATGATTTCCGCCCTGCCTTCTCCTGCAATCCTTGCCGCCTCTACATTTTGCTCCTCCCCAATAGCCGCCGTCATAAATAAGTCCTTTACCAGCAGTTCCTTGTCCTTCAGATATGCGGAAATGGATAAAATAATCTTAATTACCTCCGCATCCTCATAAACATTAATAATCACGGAACGGCTCCGTTCCACAGAACACCTTTCCAGAATATGGGCTTCTGATAAGGAGCCGCTTCTGCATATGATATGGGACGTTTTAAAATCGGATATACGGGATGCAATGGCTTCTTCCATCTCTTCTTTTTCCTGGGTTCCCACCACTACAATGCACTGGTTCTTATGGTTGGAATTTGCTTCAATCAACTCATTCAGCAAGGTATAGACATTATCATTAAATCCGATAATGACCGTATGACGCTCCTCCAATACCGTAGACTTTCCCTTACGAAGTTCCTTCAGCTTGCTTTCAAAACCGGTAGTAATAATACCGATTAAAATACTGGTCACGAACAGCCCGCACAGGGTTACAATGGACATAATAATAATATAAGGTATGCTGTCCAAGGTATCCGCCGTCAGGGTTCCTGCGTCTAAGACATGCATGGCGCTTGACCAAATCTGGCTGCCCAGTCCTCCCTCAGCCCCGAAAACAACTGCCGCAATTCCCGCCACGCCTACTACAATCAGGGTAATGCCAAACAGCAGTCCAATCAACGCGATTGTGCCTTTGGACATAATATTATCAAAATGATAGCGTACTTTTTCTTTCCAGCTTCTTTTTCTCATGGTCCTTTCTCCTGCCGCTATATAGTCAGCGCCATTCGCTTTCCTTTCTACAGATTAAGCTCTGCCGCTTTAAGATACTCTAAATTGCTTTTTCACATATTATCCTTCAACCATATTTTTCAAACATATTTATTATAATATATTTCCCTATAAAATGACAACTTGTTCCATAGATATAAGGACATTCCTCCCCGCCCTCTCCCATTCCTCTATCCCCGTATCATGTGGCAGCATCATTCTATTACATTTTCATACAATACAACGGTTTTTTGTGTTGATTTTATTGACATACTCTGTTATTCTGAAAACAGGAAATATTCAATGCCAAACTGTTGTTTATAAGGGTGGGAAATGATGATAGAGAACAGAAATAATAAAGGATTTTCATTGATAGAATTAATTATTGTAATTGCCATTATGGCGGTACTTATCGGTGTTCTGGCTCCGATTATGGTAAAATATGTTGAAAAGGCAAATATTACCTCCGACCAGCAGATGTTGGACGCTATATACCAGGCAACCGTATATGCAATGGCGGACGCCGATATTTCAGATGATCCGGCATCCAAAACTTTTATAGACGGTCTGACGACTCCCTGTACCTTGGAAAGTATCCCTGCCGGTTCCAAATTATATGACGAGATTCTGGACACCGTTGGATGGACTGATTTAAACCAGAGTACCTATGAGTCCCGCATCAGGTCTGCCCATGCCTCAGGCTGTGAAATTTACATGGCGTATCAAGGCGGTGTTAAAAACCCACTTGCCATGTGGATTACAACAACTGACCAGACCGGCAAGAAAAATACAAGCAACACGGCAAATACTATTGCAGGAATTGGAGACTGTATTAACATCCAGTAAAGAAGCAAAGAGTTTTTTTCTAACACTTCTTTCCACATAATTCATAATAAAATATGTATTGCTGCATGACTCCCCGACAGTCCTGATACCGCGCCTTGGGAAAGCCTCTTTTATAATGCTGTTCTAACGCCTGGTTAATGTGGGTATCTACGGGAAAGGCTTCTAAATGATGGAGGGCAAAAAGACAGATGCAGTCTGCTACCTTTTCCCCCACGCCGAAAAATTGCAGCAATTCTTCTTTTGCCTTCTCATAAGACAGTAAATGAATATGCTCCAAATCCACTTTTCCGGATGCAACACTTTCTGCCGCACGTACCACATATTTACTACGGTATCCCAGATTACATTCCTTTAACGCATCCTCCTGCAATCCCGCCAGGGCGTCCGGCTTTGGGAAAGCATAATATACCTCTCCGTCCGGATTCATTTTCCTTTCTCCATAGACTTCACAAATATTTTGGATACAACGTCGGATTCGTACAATATTATTCTGCTGGGAAATCAGGAATGAAACCAACATTTCCCACAAATCCTGACATAAAATCCTGATGCCGTTTCCAAAATCCGCTGCGGAAACCAGATAGGTATCCTTGGGATTGATTTTTTTCCTATAAGCCGGGTAATCGCCTTCTAAATCGAAATATTTCTTCCAGAAGCTTTCAAATTCCGTTTCGTCACAGTGGAATATACATTCTTTTCCGGACTGCTCCAGCTTCAGATATTTATCTTTTGCAATCAGGATATATTGATTCCCGCTTTGCCGAATCATGCGGAAACATTGACCGGAATTACAGATTTGGTTTAAGTTGAAGTTGTCTATTGTCTTTTGAATCATCGCTTGCAGCATACCTTTTTGTTTTATTTTAGCATGAATGTTATTTTATTCGCAATGACCTGAATTTTCCTGCTCTCCCCCTTAGCTGCCCCTTACCTCCATGGCTCCTGCATATAATATCTGCCTGTCATATTATGGAATTTTTATCTTCACAGGGTTTTGCCTTTCATATCTTCTATTTCATATCCCTCTATTTCATACGCCGGATAATCATGAGCGTAATGATAACCTAACTTTTGCGCCAGCATCACGGATTCCTTATTCTGCGCATCCCAGCTTGGATAAAGTCCCCTCTTTAAACATTCCAGAATCAATGCCGCGCCGCTGACCAAGGCAAGTCCCTTCCTCCTGTATTCCTTTTGAGTATCAATCTGTATTTCAATTCCCTCCCCATATCCTGCATAAGAAGAGGCGCCGGAAACAGGAACGCCGTCCTTTAAAATGACAACTCCCAGCCCTTTCTTCCTGTATTCCCCATAGTCTTCATATTGGGACACCCAGTCGCCACACCATTCCTGTCCCTTGCACCACTGAAATGTTTCTTCGTCCAAAAGCTTTAATTCATATTCGTGGGGTAAGCTTTCTACAACTCTCCGAAGCTTTTCCTTTGAAAATATATCCGGTTCCTTTTTGATGGCGTATCTGGTAACTTTTTTGGCTTTCTCCCCATAACAATCCTCTATCAATGCCGCCCATTCTTCATTTTGGGGAATCATAATCATAAAATCCTTTTTACATCCTTCCGGTTTATAAGCAGCTAACTCTTTATCCGGCTTTCCTGCCAAAAAACAGAAATCCCCCAGAACCGCAGCAGCAGATGCAGGATTTTCCAAATCATCCCCATAAACCACACCCATAACCTTTTGCAAGCAAGACCAAATGAGGGTTTCTTCCCATCCCCGAAACAAATCCGCCGCATTTTGGGGATTTTCTATCTTTACAATCATCTTATTTCCTTTCTTTTATCAATCTCCATGCACTCTTAACATTCCCACCGGCATTTTTTCAAATCCACATGAAACTCGTCCTTCATGGGAACGCCTTCTTCCTGCAGCAGCTCTCCCTGTTCATGCCAGCCGGGCGCCAGACGTCCCGCATGGTTTACCACCCTGTGACAGGGATATTCGCCGTAATATTCCGCCATGCCAAGGACCTTCCCCACCAGTCTGGCATTTTTATCCCTTCCGATAAGCCTGGCAATCTGTCCGTATGTGGCAACACTGCCCTCGGGAATTTCATCCACAACGGAAAGAATTTCATAAATTAAGGATTCTTGTAAAATGGAGGACATTGGAACACCACCTTTTTAAAGTAAATCTTTGATTTCTCCAATAGCATAAAGCGGTAAATTTAAAAGTCCGGTTTCCATACGGTAATCAGCCATAGAAGTACGCACTGAAATATCAGGATTGTATTTATCCCTGTAAGTCTTCAGACTTTTTGCGCGAAGATTGATTTCTGCCTTTACTTCTACCGGAACAATCCTTTCTCCATTATCAATTAAAAAATCTATTTCACAGGAACCTCTGTCATTTGTATAATAGTAAACATTCAATTCCTCTTCCACAGCCAGCTGCTGCAATACATATTGTTCTGTCAAGGCGCCTTTAAACTCCCTAAAAAGATCATTTCCGTCAAGCAATATTCTCTGTCCCAAGCCGGTCATACATCCAAGAAGTCCTACATCCACGATAAACAGCTTAAAGGCTTTCAAATGTTTCCCCACCCGACGTGCGCCTCCTGCAATCGTTGCGTATTAAGCGTATCATGCTTTACAAAAAATGCAACGAAAAAATGATGTTTGTCACAAAAAATACAACGAACTGTATTCCCTCCTCAATATCTTTGTACATTTTTTAATATTTTCCATAAAAGTTCTCCTGTTGATTACTGTGCATTGCGTATATCATAATCAAAAATTATTTCTTTACTATAATATTTACCCAACACTCCGTTTTCCGTTCTTGCCTTACATCTCCCGTAACAAAACATTCCTTTATTTCAAAATTCTCATCCCCGGAAAAAACTTCCGCAATCTCCTCTTCCGTATAATCATTAAAAAAACGACCCTTATCAAATCGCTCCCCATTTCCATATTTAAAAGAGGCATATAATGCTCCTCCCCTCTTTAAAGCCCTATATAATCGCTTCATTACAGAATTCATTTCTTCTTTCACAACATGCAAAAGTGACGCACAAGCCCATATTCCGTCAAATTCATTCTCATATGTGATTTCTTCTATTCTCTGATGTCTTACCTGTTGCCCAATATATTTACTGGCATATTTGCAAATTTCTTCAGATGCATCAATCGCTTCAACCTGATAACCATCTTCTATAAATTGCTTGCTATCCCTACCGCTTCCACATCCAATATCCAGAATTTTCCCTTTCGGTTTCACATACTGTCTAAATTTTTTATAGCAATAACTCATATCCGCACCCTGTGTTGCAATACAAAATTCCTCTGCATGCTCATTATAATATTCTATTGTTTTATTCCTCTCGTTCATTGCCCAATACCCAATTTGAAAATCCACTGTTTTTCGCCGACTGATAGACAGGAAAAACTATTTCATATAACCTGCCCGCAAATTCTTCCGGCTTTAATCCCGGTTTATACAGCTTTTGCTTAATATCATCATTATTTAAATGCTCCCTTGCACACTTGTCAAATTCTTCATGCAGCTTACGATTTTGCCACAGCATAGAGTAGGCTAAATACTCTATCCGGCAAAAGGAAGAAAAATATTTCTCCCAATCAGGAAGATGGTTACTCTTTTTACTATTAATACTTCTTGTCGTAGGATGAAGATTCCAAAATTCATCATGAGCAACATATGACCAAGGTATAAAATGGTCAATAGAAATATCCTCCTTTATCAATTCAAGATTTCCATATATCTCATAAACAGGCTGCAATTCAATCAACATTTTCCAATATTTCTTTACTTTGTCCAACTTACGCTCTTGAGGCGGATATAACTTGTCCGCAATCCCTGGTACACTGGGATTTCTTTTTTGAAGATAAATAATCATATGATACTGTAACCAGCCTTTGATGATTTCCTTATTTTTTACAATATAATCCATCCACTGGGGTTGTATTGTAAGAACAGTATTCATGCCATCGTAAAGCTTGAAATAATATATCAGACTTCGTTCCTGATTAATTCTGAGAATCAAATCCTTTTTGGGCACATCCCAGCTTTTTCCTTTTAAGTCCTCCAAAAATGGCGCCTGTAATCGATAAGGTACATTTTCAGTCAATATTCTTTTTATCCGTTTAACTTCTTTATCCGTACAGGTAAGCAGGTAATTCAAAAGAACCTCTTTCTTTTCTGAAGGTTTCATTCCGCTTATGCTCTGTACACGTTTAACAGCCATTTCCAGATTATCTTTAGGACCCAAATTCAAATGATACTCCGAAACCATATACCAAGCATCAGCTATCATTTCGTCAACTAATTCTTCGTATGTAAAATGGTCTTTTCCATTTGTGATTTGATTGACTATCGCCTGAAACCAGAATAATTTGTAACATTCGCTTTTGTTGTCAAAAAGACGGCTGAGATACTGGATAGCCAGATTATCGGATGGGGGAAGGTACATAGGTAAAATCCTTTCAATATAAATTAATTCAACTTTTATATCATTTTTTGTTTCAGTATTTCAAATTGTTCATCTGTTATATCTGTAGGATTTGAAATAATTACCTTAATTACAATTTCCGGATTATAAAAACGTTCTGTTTTCGGCACCCTTAATAAATATGCTTTTAGTGCTTGCATTTCTTTTACCAAATAATCATTCTTCTTATTAAACCATTTACACAAAAAATTACATTTTTCAGCCGAACACTTTTCTTCCTTATTATTTAATTCTAATTCAAATCCATTTCCAGTCACTCCGTTTTTGCTTATTCGTACACAATCGCACGGATTGCCATCCATTTTAGACAATTGCGAAAGGTTAACATAAACTGAAAGGGTTACTTTTTCAGTAATTTTTTCTGGTAAAAGATATCCTTCTATTGACAAAGCATCAGGTTCTACATTATTTATATACTCTGATGTCAATTCATAACCTTCTATTAATAAATGCGAAATCCAATGAAATGCTGACAGCGTAGACATGTTATCAATATTATGATTCAGTATTGGTTTCGAGACTCTCCGCTCACTCATATCCAATAAATCTGCAAATCTTAATAAAATTTTGTCAAACTTATAACTAATAAGTTTTGCTTTTGCATCTCCTTTAACGAAATAAATATCTTTTACGTCCATCATATGACTCTCTGCAATTTCAGCAACGTTTTCTCGTACACTCGATTCCAGAAAAGATAATTCATCTCTTTTGCGAATTTCCTCTGCGCTCTCTTTTGCATGTTTAGATCGGATTTTATTCTCAAAAAACTCATCTACTTTTTTATATATTTCTACAATCTGCTTTTTTACTTCTCCTATATCTCCATTTTTGTCCTTTTCTATGATAAAATCTGTTACTATTTCATCCGAAATATCCTCGTCCAATAGAAAATCATTTGCAGATGCAATTCTAACCATTGAAATATCGTGCAAATAACAGGCAATAAACAATAAATAATAATCATAACTTGTTATTCTTAAATAACTAAACGTTTTTACAATTTTAATTATATTTTTTACCAAATCAACAGCATGCTCTTGATTATGTAACGTGTAAAAATATAAATGTTTTGCTCCATTTTTCCAAATATCACAGGTATATTTATGTACCAAAATTAGATTGTCCACATCAGATGGTGTTTTAACATATTTTTTATAAACCCCCAATACTTCAAATAATGTATAATCAACATTTTGCAAATTATCAGGCGACATAACATCCATTTTCCAATTAAAAAACTGATGAATATCGCACTGTGAATTTCTAAGATATACTAAACTCCTTAATTCTCCATATGTAATCCCTTTTTTATCATAGGAGCTTAATACCACATCTTCTGATAAACTTACCTTAAATATTTTGGAATAAATAGCATTTAAAAACATTCTCTGTAATCTATTTGAATTTGAACTGACAATTATACTATTTTCCACAAATTCTTTTGAGCAAACATCAAAACTACTCAAAACATCTTTCGCCAAAGTTTCTAACCGAGTTCCTCTAAACTCTTTTTTCAAAGCTTTACTATGCATATTAGAATATGTTACCATTTTTTGTGCTGTTTTTCTATTTAGTGTCCTATAACAATCCGGCAAATTCTCTATTTCTTTTCCCTCTAAATAATCCCCATACATTTTAGATAAAAAAGAACATTCCAACAATTCTTCCGGATAAATAATTTTTATAATATTTCTAATATAATTTCGTATTTCATTCTGTTCATAAATTGTATTTTTTATTAATATATCAAGAGCCACCTGCCAAATATCTTTTTTAAAATTATAAAAAAAGTCTTCCACACTTAATCCTTTTTCTAATATTTTATATGGTTTTTCCATTTCTTCATCACTAATATCTTTTACAAGAACTTCAAATAATTCTCTATTTAAAGTTTTTTGTGTTTTCAAGCGAAGCTTTAATGCTCTATACTTAAAATATTTTTTATATCTAACTAATTTTTCCTTATAAGCTTTTTCATTATCTGATTCCTCTTCTAAATTGTTATTGCATTCTGCTTCTATTGTTTCTAATAACTTTTCCGTCCTACTAAGCATCGTATTATCTTCTTCTTCTGAATATGTAGAAGTAATATCTGCTCCTATCTGTGATGCCTCTCTACTAAGTATTTTTAAATATACCTCCCCTTCTTTTGCATCTTGAATTTTGGTATATGTACTTTTCCCTCCTTCTTCCGAATGAACTTTAATTAAATATGCATCTGCTTTCTGATAAAATTCAATATGGTGATTCTTGCCACTAATAAATAGATCATTTTTAATCTCTTCTAAATATGCTGTAGAAACTCTTTCTATTTCATAATTTACATTTTCTAATTGTTCAATAAACATTTCCCTATTATCAATTTTTTTACTGGTATAAATATACGAATCATCTACATAATATAATGAATTACCCCCAAATTCTTTTTCAAATATCTTTGCAATTTCTATCATGCAAATATTACCAAAGAAATATGATTGTGGCAATCCTTGAGCAATTCCTTTTGTATAACACTTATTGACTATACCCTTTCCATAATATTTTTCTTTTGAAATGTCTGTCTTTAAATTAGTTACTTTACATACTAAAAGTTTATAAATCATAGTTTTAAAATCATTTATATTTTCTTTACCACTTAAAGTAACAGGGATATATTTCATTAACATACTGTAAACTAATAAAGGATTAACTGAAGGAAAAAAGTTCTCTAAATCCAGTTTTAACTCATATTTATATTCTTTTGATACACGATAAGTCTTAAAATTATCATTAACCTTCTGCGTATATTTTTTATATTGCTCGTTCCACTTTTTAAATAACTCTTCTGGTTTTGGAGATACCCTATTTCCATAAAAATTATTGGGAATTAAACGGCTATAATTTGATAAATTTAATTTCCAATGCTTTTCCTCACAGGGTAATTCATATATAAGTGGATGCATTAAAGCAACCATTGCAATCAGTTGTACTAATTTAGCAGTATGAATTGGTCTAAATACTTTTTCATTATCTTTATAATCTTTGGGCTTAAAATACACATGTACCTCAAACAAATATTCTTTCTTATTTAGAATCTTTTTTAATACTTCTTTTACTTCTGTAATTATTTCATTTACTATGTTTTCATTAAATGGATCTGCCAAAAGATTAAGTTTTTCTTTATCGTCATAATCCAATAACTGTGGATCAAAAATATATGATTTTACTGAATAAATAGCTAAATATATATTTTTTTCACTTACTATAAAATCACGAAGTAACATCTTTAAGTCCTCCCAACTTCTTAGTTCTTAAAAACGCATTAATATCTTTGTTTACTCTATCTAATAATTGATTTTCTATATTATATTTTTTATAAAATACATATTCTTTACTATCTTTTTTTAATAGTATCTTTATTTCAATAAAATTACTAACTATTTTTTCTTTATCAAAAGCAATATATTCACATTCTTTAGGTTCGTTATCAAGATAAGAACAATATCCATGAAATACATTGTCTATCAAAACATCAACAGCATCAAAGTTCATACCCTTTATTAAAATATCAGTAACTATTTCCTTATATTTTTTCTGTTTATTAGGTAATGATAAACAAACTCTCTTAAATTCATCTATGTATTGCTCCAGATATGCCCCGTTGTATTTATAATCTATATTTGCATAATTCATAAATTCTGAAAAAACCTTTATCTGCTGCTCCAAATTTTCCAGATTTACTTCCAATAACATATTTATAAAACAATTAAATATATTACTCATTTAATAATTCCTCACTGCAATTATTTCAACATTTACTATTTCTAATCGTAATACGATTAATATCTTTATATCTACAGATTATATCACATATTTTTATTTGACTATTACCGTATACGGTAAAAATCGTCAATTTATTACATTTTCTACAAAAATTTCTATATCAAATTTAAAATATTATCTAAAAACAAATAACTATAGCAATATCAGAGGTAAAAAATTGAAAGATAATTACAAGAATATAAAAATAAACATAGATAAACCCATGAAAAAAAGACTGCTCTATATTCCTAAATCAAAGTACAAAACAGTCTTTTTTATCATCTCTCCCTACCTATCGGTTCTCCTTAGTCAAGCTCCTCGTAGGACCAAAGCCTTCCTCTATATTACTTTACTCGTTCTTCCAGCATCCAGTGTTGCATTTTAACTATTTATTTCTCCAGGTAATTCCTTCATTACACAAATCCATTGACATTTTGAAAAATTTATTTCTGATTACTCCAAAAACAACAGGCAGCCTTAAAAGACCACCTGCCGATATGTTATCATTTATTCTCCCTACCGAATCTTCACATCCGCCAACTCAAACGCCTTCTCCTCGCTTAATTCATCCTCCATGCCAAGGATTGTTACGTCCAGATAATCCGCTTCCCCAATATCTACCAGAAAGATATAGCAGGCAAATCCCGCATCATCTACAGCCCTGCAATAATAAGCGTCATGGTTCCCAACCCGGGTTGCTGTCGGCTCTATATTAGAAAGATTATCTGATGAATCCTTCCATATATCATAAAGGTCCTCAAGATACTCCAATGCATCCTCCGTTAATTCGCAGAGGGAATCGCTATAATCCACATTGATATTTCCCTGGTCATAGGAAAGGGAATACGCACCTGTATATACATTTTCAGCATCTGACGGAATATCTATCGTTATACTTCCCGAACCAACCACTATGTCATAGGAATCTCCTGCGCCGACAGATTCTTCTTCCGAATCATTGTCCTTTCGTTCATCCTCTTGTGTACCATCCTCTTCAAATTTGTCCTCTTTATCCTCTTCTACAGAAATCCATGTCGTAAGATTGCCTGACGCAATATTATAACACAGAAAGGTTTTTCCATCATAAAAGCCCCAATAATAAGTATCAATATTTAATTTGTCCGCATTATCTAACTGCGCCTGATGCTCATCATCCACTTCAAAATCTTCATGATGCAGTATCATACATATCATGTTATCCTTATCGTAAATGGGTTCTTCCTCTGCCGCATCAAAAAACTCTGCCAGCTTTTCTTCCGAAAAATTAAAAACGCTCTTTTTCTTATAAACGCCGTCTTCAGCATAATCATTGGTTATATAATCATACGCCTCTTCCCCATAATAGACCTCGCAGGGACCTCCAAAATAATTAATGGACCTGTCAGATGCATCCTCATACCAGACAAATTCCGTACCTTTATCAAAAACCACAAGGGAACCGTCCTCTTCCACACGAAAACTCTTTCCCCGCAAAGTATTTCCTTTCTCCCCAGGCTTTCTTGTCTCTTCCTCATTTTCATCCTCTTCCGGTTCTTCTTCCTCGTCTCCGAAAGCATCATAAGAACCGACGATGCTGCCCATTTCTCCCTCGTCTTCCTTTTTTGTCTTCCCACACCCTGTCATGCCAAATGCCATAAGAGAAAACAGCAGGACAGCACACAGAATATTTAACAGCAGCTTTTTTGACCTTTTCATCACAACGTATCTCCTTTACCCTTTTTTTCTTCTGTCTTATAAAGAGTAACAAAAAGTCTTTTTTATTTCCAGCAACTTATATTTGCGTCCTCTGCTATCTGTAAGTGCACCTGTGGAGAAAATAATTTTATATCATTCCCTATTCCGTTATATCCAGACAATTCATCCGCTTCCTCTTCTGCTCTATGGAAGTCGTGGCATAAATCCTCGTAACGGAAAGGTCCGAATGTCCCAGGATATCCGCCAGCTCGAAAATATTTGAAAAATGCTCCATATAGGATAAAGCAAAAAAATGCCTGAAGCTGTGGGGATAAACTTTATCCTTATCAATTCCCACCATATCCGACATATGCTTTAACATTTTCCAGACTGCGGTACGGCTGATTGGCGCTCCCGTATTGCCCCTGAATATACTTCCGTCTGTTATATTTTCTTCTTTGCAGTATTCCCGGAGCAGGGGGACTAAATTATCGGGGAGGTAAATTTCCCTTGCCTTCCCCTTGTTGAATACCTGCACGTACCCCCGATCCAGCATTTCTACCGTAATATGTTTCAGCTCGCTAACCCGTATGCCCGTCAATGCAATTACCTTCATAATCAGGTAATATTTTTCCCTGCCGCTTTCTTTTGCATAATCCAGCAGCATCTTATACTCCTTTTCCGTAATCACATTTTCCAGACTCCGGCATCTTTGATACTTCTTTGTTTTTACAACACAGTCTTCCTTTCCGTAGAAACGGATAAATTTGTTGACCGCGATAATATGCAGGTTGACTGTCGTAATCTTGTAACTGCTTTCCATAAGCCTTACCTTGTAATCAATGACATTTTTCTTGGTTATCATTTCCCCATCCAGATACGCCAGGAATTCCTTTATATAATTCATATAGATTTTAATTGTCGCCTGTGACAATTCCTGCTCCTCCAGATATTCCCGGAACAAAATAACCTGTTCTTCCATACGACAGCCCCACTCTCTCCTTATTCCATATGACTGGTATCCCCCAGATGCAGCCTTATATATTGGCGGCTTATAAAGACGGCATGGGTCAGCATTTCCTGCATTCCCACAATTTTTTCTTCCCACCCAGCCGAATCGCACATATCCTTTACTGCCTTTTCATTTTCCCCGCGGCATTCACATAATACAATATTGTGTTAACATACAAATCCCGTTATTATAGGGGGTCGGAGGATTTTTAGTTTCACTTCGCTAATATCATTTCTTTTACGGAAACCTGGCGATATGGAATTTTCTGCAAAAAATCCGCGAAAAATTCGGGAAATATTTCTTGACATGGAGTTCATAATATTGTATTTTGTTAACTTTTTCGACATTTTAATGCACTAAATGTATTATATCCTTTTTTAAAGCGGCACTATTCCCGTATATGGTAGAAATGGAAATATTTTACACTTTTTTAATAATTTAGTGGGGCTGTGATGGATTGGAATAGCGCCGAAGGGTTAAAAAATCCCCTGCAAACCAGAGGGTAACCTGGTTTGCAGGGGATTTTGAACCGCTGTCCTAATCTTTTATACTTTCCATAAACTCCCACAGTCCCGTAGTCCTGTAAATATTTTTTCCGCTTCCTTCCAAAACTGTCCCGCAAGCGGTTTCATATATATTACGTACAGAATCTTTTCCCAAAGCCCCATACATCAGTCTCTTCTTTTCTCCCGAATCAAAATCAAAGCACTCGATAATCGACATTTTGCTTGTAACATTCAACGGTAAAACACAAATTTTGTTACCTTTCCATTTTCGCACATAGCCGTAATGACAAGGATAATGGGTTGCTTTCCCTGTTACCAGGTCAAGCAGCGTCAGACAGCTTTCCGTTTTTCCTCTTGGAATAGATTTGGGACGCACCTGAAACGCCACCTTGGATTCGCCCACAGGGACAAAATCCCATACATTAAATCCGTCTATTGTATATATTTTTTTAAATTCACTGCCTTTTTTGAAAAACCCGCTTTTTTTCTTCCACTCATAAATGGATTGATGCATGTACAAATACAACCTGTCTCCCAGCAGAAAGAATTTAGGAAACCAGCGGACATCTCCGCCCTTTAATGCAAAAACCGTTTCATAGGAGCCTTGAAAATCCATGATATTTTTAATGCGATAAACACAATCACGGTCTGCCACAAATAGTTCTTCTCCAAACCATAGCATAGCGGACCATTCCATATTTAATCCCTTATGCACGTATTTCCATTCTTCCATTTTATTTATGTCGGTGCCTACAATAACAGCTTCACATTTATCTGCCAGATAACCCTTTTCATTGACTGCATTATTTTGTACCAGCGCAGCATATAAGCCATCAGGACTTTTTGCCATCATCCTCACTACCAATTCTATATCCGGACTTTGCTTGGGCTCCCACTCCTTTATAGAAAGAAACGCAGAACAATACCTGCGGGCGCCTGCATCAGAATCCGAAAGGCTCATGCTATAATCAAGCCATAAGGTTTCATCAATACAGCCCATTGTCAGATGCACCTGATATCCCGATTCCAGAGTTATTTTGTCACAAGGAAGCCTTTTCCCCAAATCAATTCTTTTCGCCAGGGTTCCTGCTTTTCGTCTTGCTTGTTTCCGCTGTGTGGCTTTCTGATTCTTATTGCCTGCTTTTAGTTCTGCCTTAAATTCCTCAACCTGGTCCTCCGCCAGGATGATTAGCGCATAAGAATCACTGTCGGTAGTCAATTCATAAAGAACATGTTGAAAACAGGTCAGTTCCTGTCCCAAAGCATCCAAAAAATCCTCCGGTTCTTCTGCGGCGTAGTTATCGGCAAGGTCATCAAAGGACTGCCGGGTCAGAAAAGGACAGGTGGATTCGTAGGCATCACGGAGGACGAAAAGAATATCGGAGGAGGGAGTGTTGTAATCGGTATAGATTGGGGAAATGGACAGGTTGTTCATGTCAGACTCCTTTGGGATTTGCTTCTTCTAACTGATTTATGTATTTCTCAACTAACTGAATAAATTCATCTGCTATAGCAGTCTGTCGCTCTGTTTCCTCACGACTTGCCATATAAAAATCGTCATAATCGCTGGCATGACGGATTTCTTCGGCTTCTCCAATTTTTCTTCCTATTTCCTTCGGAAATATTTCAGTCTTTACATAATCTTTATTGAAATTACTAATTGCATCTTTATGACGCTTATATGCTTTTCCATTCAAAGCATGTATTGCACTAATAGCATGAAAAATGGCATAATAAGCACGATTATTTGCCCCTTTATATTCTTCGGCTTCCAATAAAATTCTTGCTGAATTCAAGTCGCTTTTTGCTGTCTGAATCCGATATACAGCAAGTTCTTCCTTCGTTCCTTTACCACCCTTAAGCCGCTCCATACAAAACAACTCCTTCTCTTTGAATATTCGCATAAAACGGATAATTCTCAACCCACTTTCCAAAATGTTCCTCACTCTTGGCAATAGGCTTTATATCAATATCATTATCCAGATTAAAATCATATGTCATATAAGAAAGCTTCCTGCTATACTGCTTCAATTCTAAATCAGACATATCCAAAAGTATCATAATATCCATATCTGAATCCGGTCTAAAATCGCCCCTGGCATAAGAGCCATACATAATAATTTTCCTGAGATGAGCTCCGTAAATTTTTTGTATTTCAAGTACATAGCTTTCAATTACATTTTTCATTATCTGCGGCATTTTTGCACCTCCCTGATAATAGTAAATATTACATACATTATACTCAATTATCATTTTTCTTACAACCGCTTGTATTTATCCAGGTTTTTACCCCTCCCTCGTTCCAAAAGTCAGCTCCAAAAGTTCTGCAGCTATGCTTTTACTGCGCACACGCATTAAATTATCCTCAACATCTTCTTTTCCAAGAAAGTTCATACTACCATACCAGACAACTTCCCCGTCTACAATACAATAATGCTCACAATAATCTTCCGCCAGATTCATCTCAAACCCCAGACGCCGCATCCGCTCCTGTAGTTCCATCCAATATTCACTATCCCCATAACCATACATATCCGGCTGCCATGTAACAATTACAATACGAAGTCCCGCTTCCTGCTTTTCCTTTAACAAAAGCATCATTTCCTCTACCTTTTTAGCACTTACTGCCGGACTTGATATAATAATCTCTTTATTAGCATTCAACAAATCCTGCTTAAAAATCTCGGAATAATTATCTATACCAAAAATTGCATTCATTTCCTGCTTCACAGAATCTTTTCCTGAATAAATTTCATAACCAATCTGCTTATATGCCTTAAGTCTTTTATAATACATTCTATCAAACATAGAAATATGGCTGTCCACATAATCATAAATTATAACGCTTTTCTTCCCTTCATAATCCCTGTTTAGCCGCCCTGCATACTGTTCAACAACTCCTTTCCATGCAACAGGCGTCGCCATAATCAATGTATCCAGTCGCGGGAAATCAAATCCTTCTCCAATCAGCTTTCCTGTAGCTACAAGAATCAGGCTTTCATCCGCTTTTACTTGGTTCATTTCCTGTAGAATTTTCCTATGCTCTTTTTTTGAATTTTCTCCCGATAGCAGAAATACTTTATCCGCATAACCTGCAAGCTGCTGATACAGCTTTTTAGCATGATCTACATACTTTGAAAGTACAACCGGTGTCCTTCCGTCATTGATACACTTTTTTACATCATTTACAATGAGACTATCCCGGTCATCATTATTTCTTATAATTTCATAAGCATCATTGGGATGCATTTTATCCTGTTTAAATCTTGGCGCAACCGCCCTTGTAAACCGAGGATACACCAGATGGGAAATCCCCTGCTCCTTTGCCCTGTCCTTTGACGTATATTTGTATCTGATAGGACCCAGCAGCATATAATTAATTTTTTCCAGCCCGTCTCCACGGGATGGCGTCGCTGTTACCCCATATACATATTTAGCCCTTACTCTCTGCAGCACATCTATCATTGTATCCGAAGCCGCATGATGACATTCATCTAAAATCACGAGCCCATAATTCTTCAACCTTTCATGATATTCCCCATTTTTACAAATAGATCCAACCATAGCTATATCAATAATTCCCGTGGTTGAATCATGGGCGCCTTGTAGCCTGCCTACAACACTCTTCCTTCTTTTTATCCTTCCGGATGGCGTTTCATATTCAGGAAGTTCCTCATCTATTGTAAGAAACTTTTCCAGCGCATCTTTCCACTGCTCCATCAATGATGAGGATTGCAAAAGAATCAGCGTATTTACTTTTTTCTGTGCTATCACGTTACAACATACGACAGTTTTTCCAAATGCTGTTGCAGCATTTAAAATTCCTGTTTCGTATTGAGTCAGCTTTTCTACAGCCAAAGTCTGCTGCGCCTTTAATTGTCCCTTAAATTGAACCTTTATTTTTCTACCATCACACCGCTTGTCCTCAATATTATACTTTATGCCCGCCTTATGACATTCGCCCAGCACATCTTCCAGCAATCCTCTGGGAATCTTTATATAACCGTTTTCATCCATCCCCAGATAAATATATCTGGCATTTGTAAAGTTAGATAATCCCATAACCTGATTCTTGAAAAATATAGGATTTTTAAATGCTGCAAGTTCTCTTATCCGATTCTGTATCCTCGCCTTAAGATTCGATGTATCGATATATATACCATCTGCCAGAATAATTTGCAATTCCCCAGCCACATCCTGCACTGCAAAATGACTGGTTTTATCCCAAGGCTTTTCGTCGCCGTTTTCCTCTATTTTTCCAAATCCAGTCACTTCAACAGGATTTCCCCCTATCCATTCCTTTATCTTATCTTCTATAAATTCCTTAGTAAGCTTAGGTTTACTAAACAATACCTGCCACTGGTCCGGATAGGCATTCCAATCCTCGTCAATGAATGCACTGTTTCCTTCTTTAAGCGCCCGTCCCTGCAACGGAAGCGCAATTAGATTTCCTATACCACCTGCCGGCAAATGCTCCTGCATTGGAAGCATTCTGTCATAATAATGAAATGACTTAACATTAACAGATTCCATTCCCTTTCTCAATAAAGCATTTCCAAACTTTCTTGCCAGTGAAGCGTCTATCGGCTTTTGAAAGAAAATCCACAGATGTGCGCCCTTTCCTGAGCGGGAACGCTCTATCAAGGCATCTATCCCATTTATCTCACAGATTTTTCTTAAAGTATCTACTTCTTCTTTCCATACATCATCCATATTTGCATAATCCTGTTTTTCTGCATCCTTTTCATGATTATCAAAATCAAAAACCAGGAAACGGCATGTATCGTCAGACAAAAGCGGAAATACCCCGATAACATCTGTTGCGTCCTCAGCATCTCCCCTTAAATGTGCCATGATTTCTTTGCTGCCCAGTTTTTTATATGCCTGTTTTTCACATTCCTGACACTTTATCTTACTTCCATAAATTCTTGGACAGCCGTTTTTCCAGAAATTATAACATTGAGTATAATAATTTACTTCGCCGGTGGATTTCTTGATAGTGCGCTTACTGTATACATCTGTACGACCCCAAAACATACTGAAAAACAGGTTAGCGTCTTCAGAAGTAATATTTCGGGGAATGATGCGTGCACCTTGATTGGGGAGACAGTTTGTTTCATTTGTAGGAAAATTGAAAGGCTCGTAGGATATGCCAGCTTTTTTAAGAAGGGATTTTAGGTATTGGTTTTCTTGTTGGAGGGTGGTTATGGTTTGTTTTAAGCTTTCTAAGATGTCCATGGAATGTCCTTTCTATAAATTCCTGCTCATTCTATACTTAACAATAAAGTCGAAGCTTATAGTGTAGTAAACTGATTTGAAATGTATATATTTTAATAACGAAAATAATCCATTTCCCGTAAGAAAATATCTTTAATGCTTTATCCTAACTAATCAATGCAAAAAACTCATCTCTGCTCAATCGAATCCCACTATTTGCCAGACGCTCTCCTCTTCCTGCATAAATCTTACTTAACAAATTCTGTTTTTCACTTTTAATCCCATAATGTAGCAGCCGATGGCATATGGGACAAAGGCAGACAACATTTGCATATATATCAAGACTGCTATGAAATCTCTCCTGCAAAAACATTGGTATCGCATGATGCCCTTCCATATATGAATGTCTGGTTGTTTCTGAAATAAAAGTTTTATGCCCTCTATCCATCTCACATAAATAATCAGCCATTTCAATTACTTGTTTTTTAATAATACTTGACCTTTTCCACCTAACCAAACTTGTAGTTTCTTTTTCGCCTACAGGAATTTCCCCGTCTAATAAAATGACTTTTTCCTTTATTTCCGAAAATTCCTCGCCTCTGGCGAACTTTAAATAATTATTAAAAGCAGCGCTATACATCCTATGCCCGCGCTCATCCAAATCACTAAACTGTGGTTCATGATATAGATAGTCTTTAATAATTTCTAAATCTCCTATGTCTTTTATTTCATATATAGAACCTTCCACTTTTTGATTTTCTATAAGAAATTGGGAAATGGATTTTATTGCACCTGTATAATGATTAATGGATGATTCTGAAACCTTTCTCACATCTCTCAAATATTTAATATAATATTCTAATAAAACATAACCGGAACTCATATAGGCATCCCTCCTTATATCCATTTCTAGCCCACCAGCTTTTCCAACATCTCTACAATTTTCTCCTTTTCCCTACTACCATTTGTCTTAAACCTTAATAATGGAATTTCATACAACTCCAATATATGCTTCTTCAATAAATCTCTGGAAGCCTGTGTTGTCCCTTCTTTATGATATTCATAACCATCAACCTCAATCGCTAACACAGGTCTTTTAGCAATTCTATTATATATCAGGAAATCTAAATGCGTAGCCGGGTTCATTGCATATCTGCACTCTTGTTCATTTAACAATTTGGGATTCTTAATAAGCATATTCATCGGAAAATGACAAACGACATCTAAGCTTGAATATCTATTATTGGCAATAATCTCTTCTATTAATGAATACATTAAATTTTCCGAATCATATTCAGACACCTTTTTATATTTCTGCAAATATGCTTTTCTTTCCTCCGTATACTGCTTATAAAGATAATCAAAAACCGAATAAACCTTGCTATCTACAACTTCAAAATTATTATATTGAATATAATCTATCAAATCTGTTATATTACGCTCTTTTGTCTGTTCATTTCCTGTCACAACCAGCACAAGCTTCTTCTTTGCCCTTGATACAGCAACATTAATCAGATATGGATCATCTGCGAAATCTGATATCTCATCATCTACTGTAGATATAATAATATTCTCTTTTTCCCTGCCCTGAAACTTATGCACTGTAGCGGCTTCAATATTTATTATTTCTCTGTCCAAAGCCTCCGCCTGATTCTTATAGGGCGCTATAATCCCCGTTTCTTCAGGATTGGAAACATATTTGGGTATGATTTCATTTTTAATTATATCTATCTGACGCTGGCTATAACGATTTCGTTCATGATTACCCGCTACGGTCTTTACCACTGACAAAACATCTTTTTCGCCTGTATCCTTTGTCATAATAATCAATTCGCCGCGGTAAAACTTCTGGTTGCAAAATTCAATTATTTTAGGATGACATCTATAATGTTCCCGCAGTAAAGTTTGGCTTACATTTGGCATTACATCTAAAATAGATTGCAGAAAGCTCTTTGTATACTGATATCCTTCCTTTACATTAAAACTATCGAATATAGCTTTTGCTTTAACTTTTATATCATTTGTAACAACATTTGGAAGCTGCTTAGTGTCTCCTACAATAACAACATTTTTTGCACAGGAAAGCGCTAAGGCACCGGTTGCAATATCCACCTGCGACGCCTCATCCATAATAAGGTAATCATAAACCACATCTGAATTTAAGCTGTTTCTTGAAGAAAATGTCGTGCTTAATATAACCGGATATTCTTCCAGAACTTCGTAGGGTTCTTTCCACAAATTATCTTCATTAAATGTTTTTCTGCTGCTATTAGCTTCATATTTCCTTGCCAATTTATCCTTTAAAACAATCATAGATTGGCTGCAAAGATGCTCAAGTAAATCTTTATCCGTACTATTTAAATACGTTTCAATTTCTTCAATTTCTGCTGACAACTCCGCTTGCTTTGTACGATAATACATAGCTTGAAATGTGGTAATTATCTTTGCAATATCCTGTTTGTAGAAGTCCAAATTCCTTATTCCATGTTTAAAAAAGGCTTTTATCTTAAATGAAGCCCCTATTGCCTTTTTCTTTTCCGAAATCATCTGACACTCTTGCCACAGCATCATCCAATGCTTTGAAGAAAGATTTTTCTTAATCTTAATCTTTTCTGTATCAACATCCGACTCTTCAACATACTGGTTAAAATATTCCAATTCCGTAACCAACCGGGAAATTTCCTGCCTTAAATGTGCCAGCTTCTCCTTCTTATCAAAAACAATCTTTAACTGCACAGATTGCTCTAATATTCTCTTTTCTGCCAAAGCCTTATCTTCCATCATCTTCCATGACGAAAAATCCGGATAGATCATAATCTGATGTTCAACAAATTTTTTCTTGTTTTCAGAACTCCCCAACATTGCAGCGATAAAGCCTAAATTATATTCTTGTGAAGATAATTTATCATATACATTTTCTATAGCCGAATTGTTATTCGACACTATCTGAACCGTTTTCCCTTGCATTAAAATGTTGGCAATAATATTTAATATCGTTTGGGTTTTACCTGTTCCCGGAGGTCCCTGTATAACACTTATCTGGTTTTCCATAGCATTTTTTACTGCCTGATATTGATTGTTATTACATCCAAAGGGGAAAATTGGTATATATTCACGCTTTACTTTAGCAGGTCGCAGGGAAGACGGATTTAAATACTTTGCTAACGCTACGTCATTCCCTATAAAAGACAGCTTTTCAAACCTTTTTGCCAGTAACTTTTCTCCGGTTTCTTTATTTCTAATATTGCTTAAAGCTGCAATCTGCTTTATATATTCAAGCACATTCGCAGACTGTTTCTTAGTGAGACATGACTCAACAATATTTAAATCACTTTGACAATAATCCCGCTCACTGCCATTGCCAAAACAGATGTGCCAATAAGAATTATTTGCACTTTTAAATACATAGATGGCGGTTATATCAAAGAACTCTCGCCCTTCTCTGCTAATACGATACATATTAGGATTTAATTTATCAGGATCGTTCAACTTTTCCACATTAAAATATCCATAGGAATATATTCTTCCGTTATTAAATTTTACATCCCATTTCTTTGTATCTTCATTATATTTGCATGATATTATTTCAGACGTCTTTATTTCGCCTTTAATAATAATCATATTATATCTTGTATCCATATTGTTTATCTCTTTCTCCCCTCAATCCGCTGTCCATCTCCCCTCAAAGTCCGCCGATTCCAATTCCAATCCCGCATTAATCTTATCAACCAGCTCTTTCCCACCGGGAATTATCTTTAATGCCCCAAGCTGATTCTTTACTGCACTTCTGATATCCTTTAACGAACCTTTCGCTTTAATCCAATTCTGGGGACTGAATATTTTACCGCTATCCCTTGTCTCCGACGATGCTGTTTCAAAAGCCATATTTAAACATTGCCCAGCCATATTGACAATCGTGTCCAGCAAATCATTTTGGACTAATTGCCCATATGCCTTGGCAGGATTCGGAACGGACTCCGGCATTTTATTGACTTCGCAGAAAAACACCGATATGGTATATAAATGATGATGTGGCGCATAGGATTTCATCGCCAGCAAAGATTCATTCAAGCCCATGGGATTATCACTTGTCCACTTTGAAAATACACTCTTCGAGAGTTCATTTAACGCCTGGACCTTTTCCGGGGCATAATCTTTGCGGAACAGCTGGTCAAAATATTTATCAAATATTTTCGTCTCACTGTAGGAAATCGTCGGACGCTGGGAATGCCATGCAATTAATTGCTTCCCCAATTCTGTGAGCGATACGATATGATTTGCATTATACTTTGCAGGGTCAGCCACTTCTCCCCGCTTGGTAATAAAATACCCGTCGGTATAACAAAGCTCATAAGCCTTCTTCATTGCCAGAACAAACTTATCATTACTGCGCAAATCCCTTGCTTTAACCGCACTTTGGGAATTTGTGGAAGTGCTGATTTTATCAGCCTTTTCCGGGTCGGATATTTCATAGAACCTAAACATAATGTATCCACCGCCGGAATTTCTGACAACTTCACTACAGCTGTAAATAGTGCTTAAGGATTGACAGCCATTTACAACATTTAATTCTTTTACACTAAGCAAATCCCCTTCCAGGGTAATCTTCGAGCATATGGCAGTAATTCCGTTATGAAAAAAGAAAAAGTCCTCTGCATCTTTCTTCAAAGTCATAGCAATGCCCTTATTTACTTTATTATTGGTTCCTAAGGACTGACGCACGTTTTTTCGGAATAAACTGCCGTCTTTTATTCCGGGAATTTTTATACACTCCTTAAGGGGAATCGCCGCAATGACTGCCTTGATTCCGTCTATCATGATTTCCATACATTTTGAGGACTCTATTTTAAATTCATGGTTAATATAAGGTCTGCTTTTATTAAGCGCTTCATCATATTTTAATTGAAGCATCTGGTTATCAACGACTACCAAATTTGCGCTTAAAGAGTTATCATCTGATAACTCTTTTTGAAATACGGCTAAATCATCCTGGGCGGCGTCCGTCAAAGCCGCTGTAACAACCAATTCAAAGCATACCTCATAATCATCCTCAAGCGCTGTTGCCAGTTCATTGATTTTCACTCTAAGCCTTTCATTGGCATTTTCCTGCAGCCGCTCCAGATTCTTGACCTGTACCCATGATGCCAAAACTTCCCTGAGCGGTTCGGCATTAACCCTATCCTCCGAATAAAATTTCCCTTGGATTATATAAATGACAGCCGCATCATTATCAATATACACAGCGTCTATCTGTTTATCATCCGCCCCGTCAGTAATACAGTCCTTTGCCTCTATCGTATCCAGACAGTGAATATTCCTGAGATACCAGGCAATAAAACGCTGTCCTTCATTTTGAAAATTATCCATATAATACTGTTGTGAAATATCATTCCGTATTTTTGCATACATTTGCTTCATTCGCTCCCTTTTTCCTAAGTTTTCCCGAAAAACCGACGTTTCTTTTTCTATTGTTTCTCATTATAACATATATTTTTTCTTTACTATTCCCGTATATGGTAAAAACGGTGTTTTTTTGATAATTATCCTTCTGTTTTAACCTAATTCATATTATATCTTGCTTACATTTCTGCTTTCAATAAAGAATACATCTTCATATCAATAACTTTACCATTCTTAACAGCATTATCCCTCAAAGTACCTTCATACTGAAATCCTGCTTTTTCAAGCACCCGGCAGGAAGCGGTATTGTATGCAAACGGCTCTGCATAAATGCGGATAATGTCACTATGGCTAAAAACATACTCACAAATTTGTTTTACGGCTTCAGTCATAATTCCCTTACCCCAATATTCTTCTGAAATGTAATATCCCAATTCAGCAGTCTGCCTATGTATGTTTTCTTGTCGAAAAACCCCAATACTGCCAATTACCTTGTCATCTGCTGTAATGGCAAACGCAAAAGTTTCATCTTCATTTGCGGAAAGCATATTAGAAATATAATCCACTCCGTCTTGCTCTGTATAGGGATAAGGCAATCCGTCCCGGAGATTATTCTGTATCTTTTTGTTGGAAATAGCTGCTGCTAAATCCGCTGCATCTGACAACTTCCATTTTCTTATTTTACAAATCATTGTTCCTCTACCTCAAATAACTTTGATATTAGCACTTTCTTATCCGTCAGCTTTCAACCTTTTCTCCATAACCTCATAAACCAATTTTACGTCATTTTCCAATTCATAGCTTCCATGTCCTACTGTTTTATAACCTCTATGCTCATATAGGAATACCGCTGAAAGCGAAGCATCCAAAACCACTGTATCATATTTTTTTGCAATTTCCATTTCTAAGCGTTCCATAATCCTTGAACCACAACCTTGTTTCTGGTAATTTGGCATCACATATACTCCTGTAATATGATTCCCGTCATAACATCCCGTACCCATGATAATGCCTTTATCGCTCAACACTCCCATATTTCCGGAAGCTATCCCCTCTAAAATATGTTCCCTATTATGATGCCTGCAAAAGAAATCGACAACTTCTTTGGGGTAATACTTTGGATATATCGTTCTTATCGTTGTATGCAAAATATCATGTATGATATCTGCCATTTCTACTGTTGCAGTTAAATACTCCATGCCTTTTCTCCCTAAATATCCAATTTATGAATTTGATTATAGCACTCCCTGTTCCATTTTGTCATTCTTCTTATGCCGTCTTTGAAGCTTTACTCCAACAGTGTGCCATTTAACGATACTCTTGCATCCTTGAAACTCCCCAAAGGGCTGGTTATTTGACCCTCAAAACAGCCGACAAATATCCTTACAGGCACGCCTGCTTGGCTTGCTGCCCGCGGGAATAAAAATGGGAAAATATAAAATTTTGGAAATAAAAAATTTTGAGGAAAAAGTATTGACTCCCACGTAACGTGATGCTGTATTCTTTTCTCAAAGGAGCAGAATTGATATTAGCCGACAATCTCTGCCCTGCACCTTTACTAATTTAAGTAGGAGCTGATAAGAATGCGAACCATAGGCCAATAACTATGAGAGCAAAATCAAACTTTATTAAACGAGTTATCCACAAATTTTGTGCTTAAACCTCTTGAAACATTTCACATACAATGGTATTATAACAATACAAAAGGAAAGCACCCACTCCAAAGTGGATGCTCCGAGTTTAGGTTAATGAATGTCCTTACGGACACCGCCTATCCTGTTGGCAGACAGGATAGGCATTTTTATTTTCGCTTGTTTCTCTTATTGAGAAAAGCAAGCAACGCAACAATTAAGCTACCAAAGGATATCAGCAATGCTAATATTCCAATGAAAATCGAAATGATTTCAAAAGCTGTCATGGGTACTTTCCGTAAAATGTATTGTAACACGAGGATATATGAATGACAATTAGTTCTTGGTAGCCAAACACCATAAATCAGTCCCGGAAACGCCCATTTTATTAGCATTTTGGGGATTTTATCCGCTACCCGAATTCTTTTCCTGTTCGCTACAAAGCTTGTTTTTCATCCCTTTTTCTTGCGGAATCACATCATTTTGATACATTACTATTAAACTGGTATACCCACCAAAATGTACCTAAATACCAGAATTACACAAAAATTACCTATGTGCATCAATAGCTAAACTGGCAAATGCCGTTTGCAACAGCTCATTTATATTATTTGCTTGGTCTATTGCTACTTTTATTATTTCCTTTTCTTCTTTAGATAACTTCCTGTTACCATTATCCAAAAAATATTTTGATAATTCTTTCCATTGATGTTCTGTCATACTCATTTCCCTCATTTTTCCAATTCGCTACACGCGTGTAGCGAATTACAATTTTTCTAAATTTTCATCATTACAACTTGGTCATTATCTTGGTCACTTTGACCAAGATGTAAATCCTTCCCATCATTCACTTTCATCATAACCATTTCGGTCATGATGCAGTCATAAACTTGATTGCAGAATACTCAACCATTCAGTCACAAATCATTTTGGTATTCTATCCAACCGAATTACTGTTTCCTCAATCATAATTTCATAAGCTCGTCCATCATAGCCGGACGATTTTTATATTTTACTTTCCACTCCTCAACTATTTGTTTAACTATCTTTGAACCTCCCCTTATCTTCTTCATCCTTCTAAGTAATGATACTAAAAAAGAATAGTGTTTTCTATCACTTGTATGAACCGCCATCTTATTTACTTCATCATGATATTTACTCAATATCTGCTCCGAATACTCTTTCTTTAAAACACTTTCATACTTCTGCAAAGCATATAATCCCGGACAATTCAACACGTATTTCAATAATCTGTCATACAGTTTTTCTTCTTTATACAACCTTTCTACATGCGCATATTCTGGAAGTTTTTTAAATATTTCTTCTCGCTTTACAAGCCACTCATCAGCAGTATATTGTCCTTTTAATTCCTTATATAACTCCAAATTACCTGCTTCATGCTCAAGTACTAACTCCCAAAGCTGTTCTATATATGCCGCCTTATTTCCCTGTAATAGATAAATTTCCTTTTTCTTCTTACTATATTCAGCAACTAATCCTCTATATTGCTTATCTAATAATATACATTCATCCAAAACCTCAAGAACATGATCATAATTCTTTTTCTCCATACATATATTGATATAATATCTTCTTACAGACGAGTTATTCCAATATCTTTTACATACATCTTCAATCTGCTCTTCTGACGCTTTTTGCCTTTCAAGCATTTCCAGATATCTTACTACCCATTTACCTACGCCATAATCTTTATTCCAATCCGAATCCTGCTCCTCTGATTTTTCAATCATATCTTCTATAAAATCCAATTTAGACTTCTCATATTCTTTTTCATTAAACCTTTCCATAATAATTTGTTCTATATATTCTTCCAAATAATCTATTACAGAGCCATCTAAACGTGAGGTAAACCAATCGAACATTTTCCTTTTTTCTTTCGGATTTATTTTATCAAGCAGTTCCAGCCATAACTGATAGATACTATCCGCCAATATACCGGTGTTTCCATCCGAATCATCCATATCCACATCTCCTATTAATACAAAGATATGGTTCATTAACTCAAATGCACTTAAATGATTACCATTATCAATCATGCGCTGCACATCTTCGACAACAATATTCTCCAACTCCGATATAAAATTCTCCACCTCATAATAACTAATAAAACGTTCTCTTCCAAGATACCGTTCCACAATAAGATCTACCTGTCTAATGTAGTTGTTGATATCTTCTTTTTCCATCTGCTTATTTACAATATTATAGAATCGAAGTAATAATTCTTCATCTTTAGCTAAAACAGATACAAGGAACGAATGTATTTCTTCTTCCCTTGCACCATCAACCAATTCTCCAATTGCCGCCAGTTTTTTCTTATAGGCATTCCTGGTATGGGAGGATTCAAACAAATCATTTTTTATATCCTCTTTTGTTTCTTTATTTTCGCTATCATCCGCATTATTTTGAGACCATTTATATAATACTGCTGCCATATGCTTACAATTTCTGCCATCCGATGCATATGGGCAGGAACAATACATATCTGTAACTGCTCCATTATGTAAGGATATCTCAACTTCATAGTCCTCCGAACCCATTACATCAGCTCGAATGATATCATCTGAAGTATCTAAATTCTCAACAGCGCCCTCACAATAATAATCATATCCTCTTTCAAGAATATGCCTTGCAAACAATTTTTCCCAGTTCATATAATATTCTCCTCGTTCAAAACAAGTATTCCTATGAGATTTTAAAGATTCATCCATTTCTCCATCAATACATCTTCATCAAATAAGGCATCATTTGGCAAGCAAACATCATATTTCTGAGAAAAACTATTAATAAATTTATCTGACGGCTCTTTATTATTACGGTACTCCTCTTCTAAATCCAATTTCATCTGCACCCGCCGTTCATATGCATCCTCTTTCTCTGCATAGACAATTCCATACATAACCCCAAATGAAAAATAAATTTCATACGGCTCATCTTTAATTGTTGAAAAAAGGCTGATCTCTACCACTTCATCAAACACTTCACAGATTTCAAGGTAAGTATCTTTATAATGCCTTTGTTCCTCCGAGAAGGTATTGGTTACATTTACCCACTGTTTCATAAGCTTTCTCCATAAACTCATCTTGTTCCTTATCATTATATAGCAATAACATTTCGTAATACTATACAATATCGCCATCTCAATTCCAACAAATGATTGATTTTTAGTACTATTTTCTTATTGGGTACAAAATTCCTACATATATCTTAAAATCTAAACAATGTAGATAACAACAGATTATCATATAAACCATACACCATTTAAAATAATCTATGCAAAAACTCAATCACTCGAATTCTTTTTGGCGTAGCTATAGTTTCCATTTTCCCATAGTCATATTCATCTAGTACATCAAATATTAAATAGTTGATGTACTAGATTTATTCCCATTTATGAACACTTAATCATTTTTATAATGGTTTCACTCGAACTCTTTTTCCTGTTTGATGCAAATCCTGTCTTATATTGCTTTTCCTTGCGGAATCGTATCATTTTGATACGGTTTTGTTCCTTGTTTTTGTGGTTTAAAAGCTGGTGTACCCAAATTGTACCCATACATATCTTTTTCAAAAAGTTGCGACATGTCGCAACTTTTTAGTAATTGTTTGTTGATGCTGTAATTGGCTACACACGTGTAGCCAATTCACATTTACCTTCATCGTGACCACATCATAGCCATTTTGGTCATGATGCAGTCATGACCTTGATGACCGGATACTCAACAAATCAGTCTCGTATTCTATCCAACAGCATTTGATAATGTTTCTGGCTAATATGCCTCCCTGCATTTTGTAATCCGTCAACACACTCCCTTATTTCGTCCGCTGTCAACTCTTTTTCTTCATAAGCAGCCATAAGTACGCCTATTGTCCCCATAACTTTAAATCCCATCTGAAAAGATACCGTTCTGCCTCTCGCTTCATCCATCAGCAGAACATCTGCGTTCATTTCATCCGTTAGGACAATGGCTTCGCCCTCTCCCATATCAAGCCCGGTTGCTCTTTTTAACAAACTGGCAGACTCCGCATTTTGTACTGTCCTAACTATAATAAACTCTTATCGCCTGATTTGATCAGCCTCAAGTTTATAGCGTTCGTCTACAGTCAATTCATCAAACACAGCCTTGGGTATCAGAACCTGCCCGAATAACTTTTCAAGCAGATCCAGATGATCTATCTTGAGGAGCGATATCAATGGCGTTGTATCAGATACAACAATCATTCCGCAGTCTCCTTTTTCTTTAATTCTCTGAACATTTCCAATTCTGCATCAAGTTCATTCATTGTCATATCCAAATACGAATATCCCAATTTGTCATAGATATCAATCAGTTCAGATTTCCTGATTCCCAAGATTTCAGCCGCACCGCCATGTGATATCGTCTGATTTAATATATACGGATACAGCAAAAGCGCATTTCTTGTCAGTTCTGTTTCCGCATTCTCTGTATTCAAATACTTTGACATCCCTATCGGTACTTGTATCGTGATAGACTCGGTCATTACCATAATATTACACGCTCCTCTCGCAATCATCATTAAAATATATCAACTATATTGTACTCTAAAATGGGGATTTTCTCAATCAAATTCTTGCTTCTTTGCCTTTGTTATCTCAAATTATTTCTTGGTTCAAAAACAATTCCAACAAAACATTGGGTACAGAATTTCTATCCATTTTCGCAAAATACAAATATGATAGATAATGGCAGATAACCATATAAACTATCTGCCATCCAAAATAATCTATGCCTAATTTTCATCACTCGAACTCAATCGTTGCCGGCGGCTTACTCGTGCAGTCATACAGCACCCGGTTAACCCCCTTGACCTCATTCACAATCCGGTTTGCAACCTTGCTCAGCACTTCCCACGGAATATGGGCACAGTCTGCCGTCATAAAGTCACTAGTGCAGACTGCACGGAGGGCAACTGCATAATCATAGGTCCTGCCGTCCCCCATAACTCCCACGCTCCTCATATTGGTCAACGCCGCAAAATACTGACCCAAATCTCCGTCCACGCCGGCGTTGGCAATCTCTTCACGGTAGATATAATCTGCCTCCTGCACCATTCTGATTTTGTCCGCCGTAACCTCGCCGATAATGCGGATGCCAAGCCCCGGTCCCGGGAAGGGCTGGCGGTTTACCAAGTAGTCGGGAATGCCCAGCTCTCTTCCGGCTTTCCTCACTTCGTCTTTAAATAACAGTCGTAAAGGCTCAATAATTTCTTTAAAATCAACGCAGTCCGGCAAGCCGCCCACATTGTGGTGGGATTTGATAACAGCGCTCTTGCCCAGTCCGCTTTCAATCACATCAGGATAAATGGTTCCCTGGACGAGGAAATCCACCGCTCCGATTTTCTTTGCTTCATCCTCAAACACGCGGATAAATTCTTCGCCGATAATCTTCCGTTTTGTTTCCGGATCGGTAACTCCCGCTAACTTACTGTAAAACCGTTCCTGGGCGTTGACGCGGACAAAATTCAGGCTGTAGGGTCCTTCCGGTCCAAAGACCGCTTCCACTTCATCGCCTTCGTTTTTACGCAAAAGCCCATGGTCCACAAATACGCAGGTCAGCTGTTTGCCGACTGCCTTGGCAAGCAAAACTGCCGCTACGGAGGAATCCACACCGCCGGACAACGCACAGAGCACCTTGCCGTTCCCTACTTTTTCACGGATTTCTTCCACAGTCTTCTCCACAAAGGAATCCATCTTCCAGTCGCCGGAACAGCCACAGATATTGATGACAAAATTGCGCAGTATCTTCATGCCTTCCACCGTATGCATAACCTCCGGATGAAACTGTACTGCATAAAGCCTCTTCTCCTTATTTTCCATTGCTGCAACGGGACATACGGAGGTACTTGCCGTTACCGCAAAATCTGCCGGAGCCTCGGCAATATAAACCGTATGGCTCATCCAACAGATGGTTTTCTGATTCACATTTCTAAACAGGTCGCTGGAAGTATTCACAGTTACCTCTGTCTTACCATATTCGCTGACAGGCGCTGTCGCCACCTTTCCTCCAAGCAGGTATGCCATAAGCTGGGAGCCGTAGCAGATACCCAGGACCGGAATGCCCATTTCAAAGATTTCCCTGGGGCAGACCGGCGAATCGTCCTCGTAAACAGTGTTAGGTCCTCCCGTAAAGATAATTCCCTTGGGATTCATTTCCCTGATTTTATCCAGACTCAAATTGTAAGGATGTACCTCACAATAGACATTACACTCTCTTACACGTCTGGCAATCAGCTGGTTGTACTGACCACCGAAATCCAATACGATAACTTTTTCCTGACTCATATTTTTCCTCCTCCAAACCGCTTATCCACATGTGCCGGAACAAAAAGCCATGACGACTCTATATGATACATCCGCCAAAATTTTTTAGCTGTTTTTTGACCCTGACATCATTATAAATACTGGCTATGTGCTTGTCAAAAAGAATTTCTGCCATTTGCCCTTTTTATAACGGACGACGTACAGGATTGCCCGCAGCGCCCAGTCCAGGGTCATGGCAATCCAGACGCCCATTACTCCCATGCCCAGATGAATAAACAGGTAGGCAAAACCGATTCTGCAAATCCACATACTGATAATGGAGGTTACCATAGGGTACACGACGTCTCCCGCCGCCCGCAAGGTATTGGGCAGGGAAAAGGACGGCGTCCATATCAGGGTTGCCATAACTGCATGGTAACGGATGATTTCTGTTGCCAGTCCATAGGTTTCCGGGGTCAGGTGGTAAATAAGCAACACATAAGGAACCAGGACAAAAATTACCACGGAAACAACGCCCAAAGAGAGATAGGTCAGCTTTACGATTTTCTTTGTATAGTATTTGACCTGCTCCCTGTCGCCCGCTCCCACGCAATAGGAAGCCACGGATAACAGTGCCATGTTAATCGCCATGCCTGGTATAATATTGATGTTGGTAATGGAAGCAGACACGGCATTTGCCGTAATGGCTGATGTCCCCAGCGTGGAAATCAGGCTCATAAGTACAATTTTTCCCAGCTGGAACATACTGCTTTCGAGACTGTTGGGAAGTCCGATATAAAGAATTTTCTTCACATACCCCCCATTCAGCCGCCACGTCAGCCTTCCCTTCAGGGAGATATCCTTCTTATTATAATAAATGAGCACAAAGCCCAAAATGCCTGCCGCAAATCTGCTGAAGGTAGTGGAAGTAGCTGCCCCTGCCGTTCCCATGGGAATAATATAAATGAGAATATAGTTTCCTACAATATTCAGGGTATTCATTAAAATGGAAATCAGCATGGTTACCTTTGAGTTACCCTCCGCCCTAAAAAGCGCCGCCGCACCATTATAAACAGCCAAGGGTGGGATGGACAGAGCAGTTATCAGCAGATAACTTCTGGCATTGCTGTATACATCCGGTTCAATGCTTCCAAACACTGTTCCCAGCACCCAGGTGTGGATGCACAGATACAGTATCATAACGCCGATAGAAGAAAGGAAAGAAAACAGCATAAGCTGCCATGCGGCTTCCCCCGCATCCTCTTTATTTTTCTGCCCCAGGAAATGACCTGCCACAACAGCGCCGCCGTTTGCCAGTGCGCTAAATACGTTAATCATCAGGATATTGACTGTATCCACCAGCGATACTCCCGATACCGCCGCCTCCCCGCAGACGGATATCATAACCGTATCCACCATGCCCACCAGCATGATTAAAAGCTGTTCCACCAAAAGAGGGATTATTAATTTTCTCAAATCCTTATTGCTGTAAAACATTTATCCAAACACTCCCTTAAAAGCCCGGTAGGTCTTATTCATCCCTTCCTGGAAAGGCGTATAAATCATACCAAGGTCTTTCTTGCTTTTCTCATTGGAATAAAGCTCCGTTTCCTCCTCATAAACCGCAAAGGGCAGGGGGATTCCCTGTGCCGCCGCTTCCTGCACCGTCATCTGTACCCGCTTACAAAGCTGCTTACTACTGCTTTCCATCACATCTTTTATCTTCGTCCCACAGCCCGCCTTGTTCTTATTTTTCCCGCTTTCGCCGGACTTTGTATTTTCATCCTCCCCCACCGCCTGCTCCAGCCCGGCAATAAATTTCCCATAATCCAGGATTTCATCCCCGCAAAGATTATACGTCTGCCCGTAAGCTTTTTCATTCAACAGACACTTTTCTATTGCCTCCGCTCCGTCCCTTACATAGGTAAACTGAAACTTACCCGCTGCACCGGTAATTTCAGGCAGCAGATGGTTCTCAAGCGCTATGCGGATAAATACGGATTCCCTGGGCGCATAATTATAGGGTCCGTACAAAACCGCGGGACGCAAAATAGTATACGCCATTTCCTTTTGCCGACAGACCTCCTTTAATTCCTGCTCCAGGGCGATTTTCCCATGGATATATTCGCCCGCTTCCCCTTCTATGGGGCGGCTCTCATAAGAGGTTTCCTCATTTTTCAACCCTTTTATACCTCTTTCATATACATCCACAGTACTGATAAAAATATACTGCTTCGTCTGTCCCGGCAGATACTTTACAACAGAAGCCACATCCCCCGGCGCATAGCCGCAGAAATCCACCACTGCGTCAAACCCGGTTTTCAGGGAAGCTAACTGTCCCAATACTTTTTCATCATGGCGGTCTCCTTCAATCTGTTTTACGCCAAAATCCTCCATGGAGTAAGTTCCTCGATTTAATACTGTTATTTCATGTTTTTTTGCGGCAAGCATGATAAACACCCGCCCATAAAAATAACTGCCGCCCAATACTAATATTTTCATATTGCTTTCCTCATATCTTTTTACTTTTCCTGCTTGCCGTTTCCCTTCATATCCTTTCGGTTTTCCTATCTGTCATTTCTCTTCACATCTCTCTGATTCTCCTATCTGTCATTTTCCCGCAGATTTCCTTCTCCCCTCATTCTATTACTTTCATTTTCCAAAAACAAGTATGCCCGCAGTCATAAATCGCCAAGAAAACATATACCGGACCGTTTTTCCATATTTCGGATATTTTCTTTAAAAATGTAAATATTTAATGCTTTTTTTCCTGCAAAGTGATATATTATATTGTTGTATGGAGGTATATAGAAATGTTTAAGCCCAAAAATCCCATTAAACAGGGATTAAATATTATCATTGTAGGATGTGGTAAGGTAGGAATTACCTTAATTGAACAGCTTTGCAAAGAGGGGCATGATATTACCATCATTGATAAAAATCCCTCAAAAATCCAGACCCTGACCAACTTATATGACGTCATGGGAATCGTGGGAAACGGTGCAAGCTACAACGTACAGATGGATGCCGGAATTGAAAGCTCAGACTTGATTATTGCGGTAACGGATTCTGACGAATTAAATCTTTTGTGCTGTACCGTTGCAAGGCGCGTCGGCGACTGTGCCGCCATAGCCAGAGTCCGCACCCCGGATTACAGCAAGGAAGTCGGTTATCTCCGCGAGAAGCTGGGACTTGCCATGATTATCAATCCGGAACTGGAAGCTGCAAAGGAAGCGGCAAGGATTCTTTACCTGCCTACAGCGTTGGAAGTCAATTCCTTTGCCCACGGACAGGCGGAAATGATTAAATTCCGGATTCCCGAGGGAAATTTACTGGACGGCATGGTTATTTCCCGGTTAGGCAACAGCATTAGCAATAAGATACTGATTTGTGCCATTGAGCGCGACGGGGAGGTCCACATCCCTTCCGGCGATTTCATCGTGCGGAGCGGGGATATTATTTCCTTCGTGGCGTCCAGGAAAACTGCCAAAGGCTTTCTGGAAGAAATCGGCTTTAAGACCAACCAGGTTAAAAACACCCTGATTATCGGCGGCGGCAAGGCTGCTTATTATCTCGCCCACCAGCTTCTCAGTACGGGAATTTCCGTCAAAATTATTGAGAGCGACAAGGACAGATGCGAGGAATTAAGCGTTTTACTGCCCAAAGCAATCATTATCAACGGCGACGGCACCGACGAAGAACTGCTTAAGGAGGAAGGCATTGGTTATGTGGAGTCCTTTGTTCCCCTGACAGGTATTGACGAGGAGAACATCATGCTGACCCTTTATGCAAGACAAGTTTCCAAAGCCAAAATCATTACTAAAATTAACCGCATTAATTTTAAGGAGGTTATCAGCAAGCTGGATTTGGGGAGCCTGATTTATCCCCGGTATATTACTTCCGAGGCGATTATCGCTTATGTCCGGGCAAAGAAGGATTCCATGGACAGCAACATTGAGACTCTCTACCATATGTTTGATTACCGGGCGGAAGCCATTGAATTCCGCGTGGACGATGAGTCAGAGGTAACTAATATTTCTCTCGCGGAGCTGTCCCTAAAGAAAAATCTTCTGATTTCATTTATTAACAGAAATGGCTCCATTATTATCCCCAGCGGTCAGGACTGCATCAAAGTAGGGGATACGGTCATGATTGTCACGACCCATACGGGCTTTAATGATATTCAGGACATTTTGGCATAACGGAGGCAGATATGAACAGTTCGATTATTCGTTATATTTTAGGGCATGTTTTAAAAATAGAAGCCATTTTAATGCTACTGCCTTGTCTCGTAGCAGTCATCTATCAGGAAAAAGAGGGATTTTACTATCTCGCCGTGGCGGTTTTGTGCGGTCTGTGCGGTCTGCTGATGGCATACAGGAAACCTGCCAGCTTTGTTTTCTATCTAAAGGAGGGTTGCATTTCCACCGCCCTAAGCTGGATTTTTTTAAGTTTCTTCGGCTGTCTGCCCTTCTGGTTCAGCGGGGAAATCCCTTCCTTTACCGACGCTTTGTTTGAAACCGTTTCCGGCTTTACCACCACCGGCGCAAGTATCCTTGGCGATGTGGAGGCGTTAAGCCATTGTGCTCTTTTCTGGCGCAGCTTTACCCACTGGATTGGCGGTATGGGCGTCCTTGTTTTCCTGCTTGCCATTATCCCCTTAAGCGGCGGCTCCCACATCAACCTGATGCGCGCGGAAAGCCCGGGACCTTCGGTAGGCAAGCTGGTCCCCAAGGTAAAATATACGGCAAGGATCCTTTACC
>N._stephensi_709_foregut__coassemble_15_pt1 | contig 71015 bp, 64 predicted proteins | sample N__stephensi_709_foregut__metabat2_low_PE_012 | metagenome-assembled genome bin N | reverse complement strand
ATCCGGACAATCAGATTATCGGACAGATTGTGGAGGAGGATGTGGGATTCGGTCCTGAAAATATGGGGATTCCCACCAAGGAAATCTGGGAGCGGGTGGAGGAAAGCCTGAAGGCGGTAGGGATGTACGCCTACCGGAAGCATTCGCCCAATAAGCTTTCCGGCGGACAGAAGCAGCGGGTTTCTATTGCAGGCGTCCTTGCCATGCATCCTGAATGTATTGTCCTGGATGAACCTACCGCTATGCTGGATCCACAGGGTCGGAAGGAAGTCATCCGTGCGGTGCGCGCCTTAAACCAGGTGGAAAATATAACGATTATCCTCATAACCCATTATATGGAAGAGGTGGTCATGGCGGATAAGGTATTTGTCATGGATAAGGGAAGTATCAGGATGGAGGGAAGCCCCAGGGAAATTTTTTCCAGGGTGGACGAGCTTAAGGAGCTGAGGCTGACAGTGCCCCAGGTTACCCTGCTTGCGGAGGAGTGCAGGAAGGCGGGGATGCCTTTTTCAAAAGGGATTCTCACGATGGATGAATTTATGGAGGAATTACAGTGCCTATTATCTTAAATCATGTCAACTGTATTTATGAAGCCGGGACCAATATGGAGGTGGCGGCGTTAAAGGATGTGAACCTGGTTATTCCCGACGGGCAGTTTATCGGATTAATCGGGCATACCGGTTCGGGAAAATCTTCCCTGGTGCAGCATTTAAACGGTTTGATGAAGCCCACGGGAGGAGAGGTCTATTTTGACGGACAGGATATTGCCGACGGGGATTATGATAAGAAGAAGTTAAGAAGCGATGTGGGGCTGGTTTTCCAGTATCCTGAGCACCAGCTTTTTGAGGCGGATGTTTTTGCGGATGTCTGCTTTGGACCGAAGAACCTGGGACTTTCCAAAAAGGAAGTGGAGCTTAGGGCGTATGAAGCCTTGAAAATGGCGGGGCTTGAGGATGAATATTTTTACCAGTCGCCCTTTGATTTGTCGGGAGGGCAGAAAAGACGAGCCGCCATTGCGGGCGTTCTTGCCATGAAGCCCAAGGTGCTGATTTTAGATGAGCCGACTGCAGGGCTGGACCCTAAGGGAAGGGAAGAGATTCTGAACCTGATTAAAAAGCTTCATGAGGAAATGGGGATTACGATTATACTGGTTTCCCACAGTATGGATGATGTTGCCGATTATGTGGAGCGGATTATTGTCATGAATCAGGGGGAGGTTTTCCTGGATGATACGCCAAAGGAAGTATTTTCCCACAGGGAGGAACTGGAAAAAATCGGACTGGCAGTACCTACGGTAACAGAGATTATGGGCAGGTGCGCAGGGAAGGGATTTGCCGTGGATGAAACGGTAACGACCATAGAAGAAGCAAAAACGGAACTGCTTAGGCTGTATGGAAAGCGGCAGGAACGGAAAGGACAGCAGATATGCTCCGGGATATTACTTTAGGACAATATTATCAGGCGGATTCCCTGATACACAGGATGGATGCAAGGGTTAAGCTGATTGGGACCCTTGTGTATATTATTACGCTGTTTTTGTATAAGAATTTAACAATTTACCTTATTGCCCTGCTTTTTTTAGGCGCCGTGGTAAAAATATCAAAGGTACCTCTTTCCTTTATTTTAAGGGGTATCAAGACCATTATGATACTGCTGGTTATTACGGCGGTGTTTAATATGTTTTTGACACCCGGGGAGCCTATTGTTTCCTTTTGGAAATTCAGCCTGACCTGGGAGGGGATAGCCAATGCCTTTTATTTGTGCGTCAGGCTGGTTTTCCTGATTGTGGGTTCTTCCCTGATGACGCTGACCACAACGCCCAATCAGCTGACGGACGGGCTGGAAAGTCTGTTGGGACCTTTAAAGAAAATAAAGGTGCCGGTACATGAAATTGCCATGATGATGTCCATTGCCCTTAGGTTCATTCCTATTTTGTTAGAGGAGACGGATAAAATCATGAAGGCGCAGATGGCAAGAGGGGCGGAGTTTGACAGCGGCAGCCTGATAAAGAAGGTAAAGGCGCTGGTTCCCTTGCTGGTTCCTTTGTTTATTTCCGCCTTCAGGCGGGCTAACGACCTTGCCATGGCGATGGAGGCAAGGTGCTACCAGGGAGGAGAGGGCAGAACCAAAATGAAGCCCTTGAAATACCATAAATTGGACTTTTGCGGTTTCCTCATTTTAGGCGTTTATCTGGCGGCTGCGGCGGTATTGGGGAGGCTCTTTCCCCTGAACCTGATTCCCCTGGGATAAAATCGGGATAATAATCCAATGGTGCAAAATAAAATAGGACGGATGCTTATGGAAACAGACGGGAGGTAGACCATGAAGCGGATTATGCTGACGGTTGCTTATGACGGAACGGCTTACAACGGCTGGCAGGTGCAGCCCAATGGAATTACCATTGAGGGGGAACTGAACCGGGCTTTAAAGGAGCTTTTGGGCGAGAACATTGCGGTAATCGGCGCCAGCAGGACCGACGCAGGGGTTCACGCCCTCTGCAATATGGCTGTATTTGATACAAACAGCAGGATTCTGCCGGAAAAAATCGCCCCTGCTTTGAATGCCAGGCTGCCGGAGGATATCAGGGTACAGAGGTCCGTAGAGGTAACGCCTGATTTCCACCCAAGGCGCTGTAATACCAAAAAGACCTATGAATACCGGATTTATATGGGAAAATATGAAAATCCCATCGGCAGGCAGTATGCCCATTTTGTGTATGTGCCGTTGGATGTGGGGAAGATGCAGAAGGCGGCAAAATACCTGGTAGGGGAGCATGATTTCAAAAGCTTCTGTGTGGCGAAGGCGCAGGTGCTTACTACCGTCCGTACCTTGTATAGTGCAGAGGTAAAGCAAGAGGGGGCTTATCTGATAATCAGGGTAAGCGGCAACGGGTTCCTCTTTAATATGGTAAGAATTATTGCAGGCACTCTTCTGGAGGTAGGAAAGGGCAAGCTTGAGCCGGAGCAGATGAAGGAAATTCTGGAGGCGGAGGACAGGCAGGCGGCAGGTCCTACGGCGCCTGCAAGGGGACTGACGCTGGTTTCCTTTGAATTTTGTGATATAGAAGACGGAAACAGATAAGAATTTTTGGCAGAAGGTGGAGAAAAGATGCGGGAAAAAGATTGTTTGCCTGAAAACACTGCCCCTAAGGGCATTTCCCAGGACAAGGGGATTATCATACTGCTGTTATGCCTGCTGGCGTTTTCGGTATGGTGTATCGTTTCGGGCATTTTGGGCTTAGGAAAGGCGGAAAAACCTCTGGATGATATCTTTGCGGGTACGGCTGTTTCCGGGGACAGGTACGGGGGAGAGGTAGAGTTTGCCACGCCCTGTTTTTTGCAGATAGCCCATTCCATGAATCTTATTCCTACGGGGAATGAGTATTATTATTTGATATTTCAGGGCGACGATTACAGCAGGGCATATGTGGTACGGAGCAAAAAGAAGTGGGGAGATTTGTTTGGGGAGAATGGAGCTTTATCGGGCGCTGTCACAGTATCGGGAAGCATCAAAACAATGCCGCAGGACGCCGCAAATCGGCTGGATGAGGTCATAAGGGAGTTTGCGGATACGGAATATGGGTATCCGATTGAAGCAGACCGGATATATTATCTGGATTTGCTCAGCCGCAGGCTGTACGGTATGCGCATTTTAACAGGGGCATGCCTTTTCTATATGGTATGGATGTTGTACTGCATTTGCTTTAAGGGCAGTTTTTCGTGGAAAACCCCTTCGGGAAAGCTGGTGCAGTCCACCGGGTGCATCGTGGCTGCGGCAGCCTTAGTCTGCGGAATCTATTTAAGCGTTATGAAATAAGTGCAAAAATCCGGTCAGTGCGCTGTATATTTAGGGATTTTTGTGCAAATTGCCTGTAAAAATGAGTTGACACACCAGGATGCGTATAATATAATATTTCACAGTGGCGACATTTGATGGAAACTGTCCAAAGCCCCGGAAAGACCGTCAATGCCGCAAAAGAATTTCCCATTTTCCGATTAGCCCCGGAGGGAAGAATAAATAACTAATTAATCCATTGATAAACATTTTGGAGGTAACACAATGAAAACATTTATGGCTAGTCCGGCTACAGTTGATAGAAAATGGTATGTAGTAGACGCTACTGATATGACATTGGGACGTTTGGCATCTGAAGTTGCCAAAGTTTTAAGAGGAAAGAATAAACCGATTTTTACCCCGCACATTGATACAGGCGATAATGTAATCGTTATCAACGCTGAGAAGATTAAAGTGACCGGTAAGAAGATGGACCAGAAGATTTATTATCATCACTCCGATTATGTTGGCGGTATGAAGGAGGCCACATTGAGGGAGAAATTGGCTAAGAAGCCTGAACAGGTTATCGAGCTTGCTGTTAAGGGCATGCTTCCCAAGGGACCTTTAGGAAGACAGATGTTCACAAAGCTTCATGTATATGCAGGACCTGACCACAAACATGCGGCACAGAAGCCTGAAGTATTAACATTTTAATGAGAGGAACTGAAAGGAGAAATTAAAATGGCTAAAACAGCAGAAAGATATCATGGAACCGGAAGAAGAAAAAAATCTATCGCAAGAGTTTATTTAACACCCGGAAAAGGTAATATTACAATAAATAAGAGAGACATTGACGACTATTTTGGACTTGAGACTTTAAAGGTTATCGTACGCCAGCCTCTCGCTGCTACCGACACAGCAGACAAATTTGACATTCTTGTAAATGTAAAAGGCGGCGGATACACAGGTCAGGCAGGTGCAATCAGACACGGTATCGCAAGAGCGCTTCTTACCGTTGATGCAGACTACAGACCCACTTTAAAGAAGGCAGGCTATTTAACAAGAGACCCTCGTATGAAAGAGAGAAAGAAATACGGTCTCAAAGCTGCCCGCCGTGCACCACAGTTCTCGAAGAGATAATCTGCGGTCAACGCAAGAATACAGAAAAGCCCGATTTACAAGGGTTACAGAAGTTATGGAAAGTTGCCAGATGTGCTGGATTTCAAACGGTATGCAACAAGTATGCAACACGAATATCAATGATATGTATAGGACATTTTCAGAGAAATCTGGGAATGTCCTTTTTTTCTGTGTTTAAATCTTGTTAATCGCATTTACAAGCTCCTTAACATCAAAGTGGGTATATACTTTCTCGGTCAAAGTCATTGCACCGGAGTGTCCCACAATCTTCTTGATAATCGTCTGATCGACACCGGCTTCAGCTAACATGGAGATACATGTGTGCCTGCAGCAATGTGGTGTACGGTCAATCTTTAGTTGCTCCATCAATGGATGGAAGTAGCTGTCATAATAATTTCGATATTGGAAGTGCTTGCCATCCGGTGTATGGATAAGATACTCGCATTCCGGATTATCTTCAAACCACGCCTTATAGAAAGGTAAGACTTTATCTGCGATAGGAACCTTTCGGATTCCGTTCTCAGTTTTACTATTAATCACATTAAAGTATTGCTCATCCGGATGGACATTTTCCTTTTTCAAATCCAAGAACTCTGAAATTCTTACTCCGTTATACAGTAGCATCAATATGATTTGATAGTACTTATCATCTTTTTGCTCCCATATCCGTTTAATTTCATCCTTCTCAAATTTGTTACGGTCATACTTGTTTGGATTGCGATCCTTGTACTGAACAACATCTACAAAGGTGGAATAATCCTTATTGCAGATATCATTTTTGATAGCAAAATCATAAAGCTGATTGAATAATACTTTGATTTTCCTTAAGGTAGGATAATTCTTAGCGCAGGTATCAATGACTGTCTGTAAGTCTACAAGCTTCAAATTCTTAAATACCTTATGATATAGACTGCTACATGTCTTATAAGCGGCTGTGTAGCCTTTTACATTGGATTCTGATACAGTAGGGTATTTGCGTTTTGACCATTCCTCATATACATCATCAAATGTCATCTTCGCAGTCTTCGTATCAAATGGATTCTTATTATAGTCTGCCAGCATCTGCAAGCTGTCTACCCTGGTGGGAGCATATCCTATAATGATAAAATACTGAATCTGTTTATCCTTTTCTTTGTCGAAGTGCTAGCCGTTGGTCTTTCGTACCAGATAAGAATTTCTTCTTCTGCCGGAAAGTTTTACAACACTTCCGTATCCGTTGGGTAACTTCATTTGCACCACTCCTTTCGCTTAGATTCAGCAAGCTGATAGCGGTTCGTGTGCCAATCTTACTCCTCGTGGTTGACCTTTGTGACACTTGGACGTATGGTTTTCTATATTTCATAATTGTCTGGTGTCTGGTTACCTGATTGTAATAGTTCTTTCATAGCCTGCCAATCCTTTAAGAACTGTACTGTTCTCCTTTACCAAGAAATTGATTGATCTCACGAATATCTTCCTGAAAAATCGTGATAGCCTTTTCTGTTGATTCCTTATTCGCCAGTAATTGCTCAATTCTAATTTCCTTTTCTCTGAGAAATTCATATAAAGCGCTTTTAACCCTCTTTGGAATTTCCAGAGTTTCTTTCTCATTTTGCTTTTCAACCGGAACAGGTGCTTCCACTGAATCCATCTGCTTCTTCCTCTTCGCCTTGGAAGTTCTTCCTCCGGAATACCCTGCTCGACCAGGATTTTTCGGATTTCTTCCCTTTCGCATAGGTTCAGGTCTGCAAAAATTCCAATCTGTACCTCTTTCTTAGCCGCTTCCAAATAAGATTTCTTGATTTCTTCTGGTTTCATGTTCATGATATCTGTAATCCATATGGATGATGATAGTCCACATATGCATGTAGTTGGTGTTCCAGTAGCAGTGGGATTTAAGAGAATTTGCAAATCAGAGAGTAGAGTCTTTTTTAGGAGACCGAATAAAAGAAAAGTCAAAAGGTCGGAACCATGATTTGTCCGTTATGGAATATAAGGTTGCAAAAGAAGAAATGCGTTATGATGAATTGAAAGAGCAGGCAGATGAGAAATTGCAGGAGAAGGAACAGTTGGAGCAGGATGTGCAACAATTATCCAATGATTGTGATTACTTATCAAAACAAGTAGCCTACTGTCAAGAGGGTTATGAAGAAACAACAAAAAAGGTTCGTAAAGCCAATGAAAGAGCAGAACGGATGGAGGTGCATATTCAGACACAATGTGATACAATGGCGGATTTGGAGGAGCGGGCTACAGAGCTTCAAAGAAAAGCTAGTATTGCAGAACAGGTTTATGATATGGCAATAGGCTCCGGCGATAACGAAGCCTTGAGGGAGAAGCTTGTAGATGTTATGTACGAGAATGAACAACTGAAGGAAGAAAACTCTAAGCTTAAGCAGTTGCTGGAAAAGGCATATAACTTTATGAAACAGTATCTAATCGGGAAGAAGAACTTGCTTGAACTGTTTCAGCAGAAGGTCGGAATGGTGCTTGAGAAGGTTAGGGATGGCTTTAGAAGATAATGTATGTGGGGCAATCATTTGAATTGTCCCACATATGAAAAAATATATAAAATATCATTGTTTTTTACTGGAGAGTTTGTTAAAAGTATGATAAAATACTCTGGGTTTTTATACTAAGGACATTAATCTTACAAAAAATACAGAAATCTGCTTGCAAAACAAGAACATATGTTCTATAATTAATATAAGAGCAGTGCTATGTCTAGAAAGAGAGGAATGTATATGTTTGATAAATTAATTGCACAGATTTTTGAGTCGTCAAAAAAAGATTTCAAGAAAGCAACAGATGAAGTGAGAAATTTCATAGATTTGATGAATGTTCGAGATTTTAAAGGAATTGTTAAACAAATAGGAACAATACCAGAAGTTATAGAACATGATTCCACAGAAGAAAAACTTTATTCAAAGGCATCAGACATTGTTTTAGCAAGATGTTTCAGAGAGTTGGGAATGGCATCAAGAGCTTTGGACGAAAGAGCTGATAGTGCAGACATTATTGCGGAGAGTAGAGCAGGGTATAATTATAGTTTGGTTGCTGATGCAAAATGCTTTAGATTGAGTAGAACTGCTAAGAACCAAAAGGATTTTAAAGTCAGCAATTTAAGTGATTGGAGAGGGGCGGAGAATGAATATGCGGTTTTAGTTGCACCGTATTTTCAGTATCCACAAAATACAAGCCAAATTTATTCTAAGGCTTTAGAAAATAATGTTTGTCTTTTAACATGGGAACATATATCAATTATGTTGGATAAAGATATTAAGGAAAACGAAAAATTTTCTTTAGAGTCATTATGGAATGCATCACAAATGATTGCACGTGATAAGACACTTGCATTTGCAAATGCAAAATTATGTTTTTTACCCAAAATTGACGGTTATGTTGCAAAAAAAATAGGTATGTCAGAAAGAGATTTTATTAAGTTGTTGAATGAATATAAGAATATAATAGTTAACAGAGGAGAGTTTGAAATTGAATATTGGAATGATTGTATTGCGGAGATAAGAAGATATACAAGAGAAGAAGCAATTGAAGAATTAATAAAGGCAAAAAAATTGTACGAAAAAATATCTGTTATTAGAGCATATATAGAAAAGCTGAAGAAATAGGGAGAGGTAAACTTATGAGTAGAGTAGATCATGGTGATTCAATTCAATTGATAAAAACAGTTGAAGATGAATCAATACATCTTATTTTGTCAGATATTCCATATGGTATAAATTATGATGAATGGGATGTTTTGCATAATAACAGAAATAGTGCATTGTTAGGGAAAAGTCCGGCTCAAGAAAAATGTGGTTCAGTCTTTAAGACTAGAGGAAAACCACTTAATGGATGGTCACAAGCAGATAAGGAGATTCCGATAGAATATTATCAATGGTGTAAGTCATGGTCAGACGATTGGTACAGAGTATTGAAACCGGGAGCAAGTTGTTTTATATTTGCGGGGCGAAGGCTGGCGCATAGATGTATATGCGCAATGGAAGATGCAGGATTTATATTTAAAGATATGATTGCTTGGGAGAAAGATTCAGCTGCATATCGAGCACAAAGAGTTAGTTGCGTTTTTGATAGGAGAAATGACGCGGAAAATAGTAAAAAGTGGGAAGGATGGAAAATAGGTAATTTGCGTCCTCTGTTTGAACCAATATTGTGGTTTATGAAACCATATCCACAAGGAAGTACATTGACTGATAACATATTACAAAATGAAATTGGTGCGTTTAATGAATGGAAATTGAAAGAACTAACGGTTATGAATGATGGGTTAGAGGTTTGTTCAAATATTATGAAAGTGCAAACACAGAAATCAGATAGAGGGCTTCACCCGACTCAAAAGGCAGTAAAGCTGATGGAAATATTGATTTCTTTAGTAACAGTAGAAGGGCAAACTGTATTAGATCCGTTTTGCGGATGTGGTACTACGTTAGTTGCAGCAAAAAATCTTAATAGAGAATATATTGGTTTTGAAATAAATGATGAATATTATCAAAATGTTCTAAAAAGGTTAGGTGAAAGTGAAGATGAATAAGGAAATTCATATCGATTTTTCAGCACCGTTATGTGATGAAGATAATGAAAGTCAAACCTATGGGTGTAGATATACAAATTCAGAAATATGTAAAAATAATGGTATTGATGGAATATGTGCATTGGTGTCAGAAAGTAAAATTTGTAAAAGACCATCCAGAGCTTGGGCAAAAAAATATAATGAATTGAGGGGAAAAAGTAATGAAAGGAGCCTCTAATTAAACTCCCCCATCGCATCCACATACCCCCGCAATCCACCTTTTCTTGAAGCAAGGCTGGCATAAAATGCCGGTTCTTCCTTTGCAAGACGGGTAAGATAAGAAATATCAAGCGGGTCAGTCAGTTTGACCTGCGCATTGCAGTTTTGGCAGTTGAAGGTAATGTGGAACTGATTATCAAGGGTAACCTCGACACAGTCATTTTCAGGGTTATAAATTGCAGATATTATTTTACTCATAGTCATAATTCTTTTTTTGAAAACGTTATTGGTAGCTGTGGGCGGTAATGGGATGCCTACCGTAAGATACAGGTATGCAACACTACCTACCCTAAAACCCTTATCTTCGGGCTTTTCTCACTCTCAAAGAGATAATTTCACAGAGATTTCAAAAGATATGCAAAACTCCCGAAAGTCCAGTATTTTCGGGGGTTTTCTTTATTTTCAAGGTGTTCAATCATTTAATGTTGAAAATCGTTTGTATTAATGGAAATTTATTCTTGAATTTATTCGGGGGATATGCTATATTATGGTTAATCGGAGGGAAAGCTAGAGAAGCGGCTACCCTTCACAATAACATTAGCGTGTTACAAAATAACAGCCGTCAACTATTGCGAGTAGTTGGCGGCTATTTTCTTTTGTCCTTAAAAATCTGATAAAGCAGACTGATAAGGGCAACAATGAACGTACAGAACAAGAATAAATCCTGATATGTAATCATTGTATCGCCCTCCTTTTTTTCATCTGGAGGGCTTCATACCCTCCGAAGAATGAGAGGGGTAATGCCACCTTTGGCTCTCTGGTTTCACATGTTCCAAAGTATAGCATAAGTTTTCCCATTCATCAATTATATATTTCTCATAAAGTGTCAAAAATGACGCTTGAATAAATTGGCATAAGAAATTAACTAACGGAAAGTTCCACTTGAAACAAAATTGAAAACATAATATAGTGTAGATACAAAAAGGGGAAACAACCGCCCATAAAGTGGTTAGCCTCCAGATTAGGCGATAAGCCTACCTGTACCGCTAAGTAACAAGGTAGGCTTATTTATTTTTGTATTTTCATCCAATAAGCAGATTATTCGTATTTGGGACATTTAGGAAGTTTTTTTGTCTCCAATCTTAACAAACTTCTGTGCCGGATATTCTAAAAAGGCTTAGTCCGGAATGGAGGTTATCTCTTGGCTTCGCAGGAATTATTGTGGTATAATGTCACTGGAAAATAAAGAGTAAGAGCCTGAATCTTTTGGCTGATACATAATGCAAAATAAATGGAGAAAAGACATGGTAACACCTGCTGACGGAAAACGGATTTCCAAAACCGATATGTATTTAAATTGCGCAGAAAGCTTTGCCTATAGGAGTACCTGTATAAAACGAAAATACGGAGCTGTCATCGTAAAGGATGACGCCGTAATTTCCACAGGCTATAACGGCTCCCCGAGAGGTTTTGAAAATTGCAGTGATATAGGAAGATGCCCGAGAATGGAAAGAAATCTGCATCAGGGAGAAGGATATGGCATGTGCCGGGCAATTCATGCGGAAGCCAATGCGCTTTTAAACTGTTCCAGGGAACAGACGATGGGAGCAGATTTATATTTAACCGGGATTAATCCGGAAGACAATTCCATACATAGGGCAAAGCCGTGTCCCATATGTGCAAGGACGATTATTCAGGCGGGGATTCATAATGTGATTATGCGGCAGGGAGAGGGTGCGGATAATTATATCTGTCTGCCTGCAAATGAACTGCAATGGGTGCTGGATGGAAATCCAATTTGTGCTGAAGCAGCAAAAGAGAGTGATAAGTCCTTTTATTAGGACATTTTTTGTGTTAAGATTAAGAATAAATTTTCCTGGAATGAAAAAGTAAAAAGGCGGTTTGCGGAAAATATTCTGTTTTGGCTGCTGGTGGAGTAAATATATATGAATTTGCAAATGGATAATGAAATTGCAATAGCATATAGAAGCAATTCTCAGAAAATACGTGTAATGACTGAAAAATGGGCAGGGGATTACTTATTTTGTCCATATTGCGGAAATGCCTATATCAGTCATTTTGAGAATAATAGACCTGTAGCGGATTTTTATTGCCCGAACTGTTCTGAGGAATATGAATTAAAAAGTAAACATGCGTCTATCGGCGCTAAAGTAGCGGGCGGAGCTTATGATACCATGATAGAGAGAATCAATTCTATCAATAACCCTAATTTTTTATTTATGCATTATGGTAAGACTGACTTGAAGGTAAAAAATCTCATGATGGTTCCCAAGCATTTTTTTGTGCCGGAAATTATTGAAAGAAGAAATCCGTTGGCAGATACGGCAAGGCGGGCAGGGGACATTATAGAAAGCGTTAGAAAGAAACGTTATGTTTAAGAGCGTTTTAACTATGTTTTTCACTCACAGCAAAAGCAACTGATTTCAGTAGGCGGTCATGTATCTTCACAATCAAAGGAGCACACATTGGTTCATACAAAGAAAAGGCGTCCGGTAGAGGTTTATGAAAATTATTGGAAATTCACGGCGGCGCATTTGGATATCACAGGGACAAAATTTAATAACTGCTTAAACGTCATTGTACTTTTTATAGATAATAACAAATTTGCTTTGGAAGAAAATGCGGAAAGCGGCAACGATTTTTCTGATTCAAAGCTTTATAAAGAGTTGCAGCAGCGGATTGTGCAAATCTCCGGCTTCAAAGGGAAGGACGCCTCTCTTTCGGCAAGAAAAGTCATTAACCAGTTTGTGAAAATCGGGTTTATCTATCCTTTATTATTGGGATATCATCCTTTGGTAAAATCCTTTATGCGTGAGTCGGGCAGAGAAAAGAAAAAAATAATTTTTTCTAAAATATTTTATGAAAGCTCTTCCCTGGCATCTGATGTGACAGTGGATAACCGGGAATTGAAGCATGTAAATTTTTTGCTGAAGACTTTGGATAAGAACGGTTCCTTAACCAAGAACGACATTATGGCATTGATGGTAACGGACATATTAAATTACAGCGCAGGGTATCTTACAAGGGAACAGCTTAATATGCAGTACCAATATGCCCTTGTCAGTGGGTTTGATGAGCGGAAATACAATCAGATTGCGCATCTGACAGGATATTTAAAGCGTTTTGTAGATTTGAAGTATGACAAATATGAAGAGAGATTCTGGTTTGCTGATGATGCGCAGATTGCGGATAGGGATTTTGATGAATCCTTTGTGCGGGACGGCGTAAAGCACAGGATTTATAAGGATGAATTAAAGGAAGAATCAAAATCCATTTATGGAGAGGTTGTATGCTATTTGGACAAGAAGCCCTATAAGTCTCTGATTGCCTCACATATCAAGCCCTGTATAGACTGCCTTAAGGAGCACAGGGAGGATGAAGCCTATGATGTGGATAACGGCTTATTGCTCAGTCCTACCGTTGATTCCTATTTTGATAAAAAAGACATATCATTTGGGGATGACGGCCGTATACTCATTGGAAACCAAGTTGCGGAACCAATCAGAAAAGACTTTGAAAAATACAGTCTGGATAAGAGTGTATTAAACGAAAGAAGAAGGGGATACCTTGCGTATCACAGACATTTGTTTGAACAAAAAAATGGAGGAGCCGATTATGGCATATAAGTACATAGATTTGTTTTGCGGAGCCGGGGGGCTGTCCTTAGGGTTTAAACAGGCGGGCTTTGAAAATGTTTTTTCCGTTGAGTCCAATGCCGGTTTTGCAAAGACTTACCAAAAGAACTTTCCGGAGCACAAGCTGGTTATAGATGATATCAGGAATATTGACCATGATGAAATAGTCCGGCTGACGGATGGGGAGAAAGTGGATGTGATTATCGGCGGACCTCCGTGTCAGGGATTTTCTATTGCGGGAAATATCGGCAGGACCTTTATGGAGGATGAACGGAACGAATTATTTAAGGAATTTGTCAGGTTTGTGGCAGAGGTGCGCCCACAAATGTTCGTCATGGAAAATGTTGCAACGATGGCGACACATCTTAAAGGGCAGACCATCAGGGAAGTGATAAAAGCATTTGAAAATGCGGGGTGCGGTTATAAGGTAAAATACGAGGTCTTAAACAGCGTGGATTTTGGGATTGCCCAGGAGAGGAGAAGGCTTGTAGCCGTAGGAATCAGAGAGGATGTTTCCACAGAGTTTGTTTATCCGGCAAAATCCACAAAAGTATTTACGATTAAAGACGTGATTAGGGACTTGCCTAAGTTAGAAAGCGGGCAGGATAGTGAAATTCCCAATCACAGGGCAATGAAGCACAGTGCGCAGATGCTTGAGAAGATGAGCTATATAAGGGATGGCGGCGACAGGACGGATATCCCTGAGGATATCAGACCCAAATCCGGCGATATCAGGAAGTATATCCGGTATGACAGCGGAAAGCCCTCAGTCTGTGTGACCGGGGATATGAGAAAAATATTTCATTACGAACAGAATAGAGCCTTAACGGCAAGGGAACTGGCGCGCATACAGTCCTTTCCCGACGATTTTATCTTTGTGGGGCAATCTATTCAGATACAGCAGCAGATAGGTAATGCGGTACCGCCGAAACTGGCATATCAGATTGCTTTGCAGGTAGGGGAGGCTCTGGATAATGGCAAAGTATCCAAAGGTAAATTACATAGGAAACAAAGAGAAGTTAGTTAATTGGATTATAGAAGAAATGCCTGTAAGGGAAGGCACGGTTTTGGATATATTTGCCGGTGGATGCTCGGTTTCCTATGCTTTAAAGAGTCACGGTTATTCCGTGATTTCAAATGATATTTTATATGCGGATTATGTCATAGCCAAAGCCTTGATTGAAAATGAGGATAAGACTCTTAGAACCAATGTATTGGATTTAAAAACAGACGGGGAGAGAGTAAAGGAGCTGGCGGCAAAATTTTCATTCTTATCAGAATGTCTTTATTATCCCGAAGAAGTAGAGGAGTTAGGCAAATTAGCCGCTATAGCCGAAAAGCTGAAGGGCGGCGAAAGGTATTTGTTTTTGGCGCTTATCAGAAGGGCAATGATTCGCAAGCTTCCTTATTCAAGAATGAACGTTCCATGGAATCAGATAAAAAAGCTCAGGGATGAGGATTACAGCTATGAAAAGTATAAGAGGAAACGGGCTTATCACAATCAATCCTTTGAAAGTCATATAAGGGAAAATTTTGAGGGATATAATGGAGCTGTGTTTCAAGGCAGGGAGTGCAGGGCATATCGTTGCGATGCCTTTGAAATGGCAAAAAAGATTTCTTATGTGGATGTTGTCTATATGGACCCGCCCTATCCGTCAACCATGAACAACTACGATGCTTTTTATGGACTGTTTGATAAGATGTTTGATAAGACAAAGCGTCATACGGATTATACCGGGAAGGCAGATTTCCTGGATAATATGGACAAATTAATCGGGAAACTTTCCGGTAAGACGAAATATATCGTTTTAAGCCAGAATACCCGTGTCCAGCCGGGACCGGAGGAAATTGAAGCGATGCTTGGAAAGTATGGCAGGGTTGAGATGAAAAGGAAGAAGTACAATTACCAGGTAACCGGAAAGGAAAACAAAAATGCCAGTAAGGAATTATTGTTTATACTGGAAATGAGGATATAAAGCCGCTGGGGTTTTTTTGCGTTCATAATTGTGATATACTAAGATTATTGCAGGAGCTGGGATTTTTGCAGAATGATGGCGGAAGCTTATGAGGGAGATTATTATCAATCGTTATTTTATAAAATAAAAAGGAGGACATTTGCATGGCAAAGACATTGGTAGCTTATTTCAGTTATTCGGGAAATGCAAGGGCAGCTGCGGAAAGGACAGCGAAGCTTGTAGGCGGGGATTTATTTGAAATCAAAACAGTTGCGCCCTATTCGACGGATTATCAGGCATGTGTGGACGAGGCAAGAAAGGAATTACAGGAAAATGCCAGACCAAAGCTTTCCGATAAGGTAGAAAATATCGGCGGCTATGACAGGATAATCCTGGGCTTTCCCAACTGGTGCAGTACCTGTCCCATGGCGGTTCTGTCGTTTTTGGAGGAATATGATTTACAGGGAAAGAAAATAGATGTTTTTGTAACCAACGGCGGAGGCGGAACGGGAAACAGTACCCGGGATATCGGAAAAAGTGCGGTGGGTGCGGAAGTATCCGAGGCAATAAACGGTAATGATTTGTCTGAAAGCCGGATCAGGGAATGGCTGGGATTATGATTGGAAAAACAGCAATATATCGTAAAGGCATAGCGGACATTGAAAGAGGAGTCATATGAAAGTTGTAAAAGTGCAGAGCGGGCAGGTTGTTGCCAAAAGAAATGATAAAGTAAAATATTGGTATCTGGTACAGGAAGGGACCGTAATACAGAAATTTGATTTTTCTGAAGTGCGGCTGGGAAAAAATGCAATTATCGGCATTTTGGAAAAGGATATCTTTTTGTGTGATTATGTTGTGGGAGAGGACGCCACACTGGGAGCGTTTGTCTGTGAAAATACTAAGGATTTGATGAAGATTCTGACAGGACAGGAGAAAATCCGTAATATCTTTTTGCGGACAGCAATCGAGCAGAGGCATAATTTGCTGACCCTTTATTCGGATTTGTACAGTAAGGCGCGGCAGTTCCATATGTTTGTGGAAAATGCTTATAATGATTACATAACGTTTTGCAGCAAATATAAAGTGGAGGAACAGAGCTTTTACGGGATAGAGCATTTTAATCCTCTTGTTATGCAGCATAAGGCGGAAACCTGGGAAGTAAATAACAGCAGGAGTCTGGTAAAGACCTATATGCAGGAATATCTGCAGTTGATGGAAAAGGATGACGGGCTTACAGTCGGCGCCATTATGGAGGCGGCGGCACAGATGCGCAGATTTACGCAGGGTATCAGGGAAATGGAGGCATATTTATCTTATAATAAGGAGATTTTATTTGCAGAATCCAGAAATGACCTCTTTAAGCTTTATTTTGATTTATCCATCCAGATGTATGAAAAAAAATATGAGATTGCGGATGTCAAGGAAAAAATTGACCTGATTATCCAATTTGCCGAAAAGGTGGATATTTATGATGAGAAATTAGTAAAGAGGCGGTCTAAGGAATTTAATACTTATGATTATGCAGGGGATCAGGCGGCGGCTGTAGAAGGCGGAAGCGTGAGAATGGAGATTGATATTACCACGGTAGACGCCCTGAACCATATTCTCAAATACGCAGGCTATGAGTATGATGAGATGGAAAATATCAGTGAGAGGATTACGGCTTATAGGAATCTCCCGGACATGTTGTCCAGCGATAAGGACGCCTATTCCCTTAGAAGGAGTATCACAACGGTATTTTATGAGATTTATTATAAAGTCTTTATGCGTGCGGTAAAGGACGAAAGTACGTTGACGCCGGTTCTGGAAATGTTTTTGAATTTTGGTTTCATGGATTTGTCCTATGTGGGAGAGGAGCATGCAAAAGCCCTTTATGATTTGTGCGCCCATTTAGATATCTGCCATTCAGAGCATATTTATACGATTTATGAATGGCTCAAGAGAGTTTACAGCGGTGAAAAGGAGCCTTCCAAAAACCAGTTTGATATGAGCTATTCTGCGCATTTGGCTGATTTATATAAAAACGGGAAGATTACCAAGGACCAGATACCGGAATATTACGAAGACCGCAGTATGCGGGTGCAATTTGAGATTCAGAATATGTTTGCCACGGTTAACAAGACTACCTATGGAAAGATTTCCACATTCTGTCCGATCTTATGTGAGAATGATTTGCTCAATTCCATTGAGAAAATGCTGATAACGGCGGATAAGCTGGAGGAGGCGTTAAATGAAGTCAGAAAGCTGGATTACTCCATTTTTTACCGTGAGGTTCCTTTTTCCGACCCGGCAAAGGGCGTTAACAGCGACCGGATTATGAAGGAGATTCTGCCGGATATTATTTTGATGCCAAATGCAGGTACGAAAGCCATGATGTGGCAGGAAATATCAGGAGTAAAGAGCGATACGCCTGCACGTTTTATGTTCCCGCTATTTACCGCGGTTGATTTGGACGAGCTTATGTTAGAGACTATCGGCAGATACCGTTGGGAAATGTGCCGCAGGCTGGAAGGAGTTCACTGGAACGACGTTCGGGAAAAATCCCTTACGGCGGAATATTGTACTTATATTCAGTTTTACCGCAACAACCGCGATTTGTCCACGGATGCTAAGGAGAAGCTTAAGGCAACGTTAGCACAGGCAAAAAATAATTACCGGGAAGTATTTGTAAAGGATTATATTAACTGGATCAAATTTGAATCAAAGGGAAGCTTCAGGCTGAACAAAATAGCAAGGGATATCCTGATTCGTTATTGTCCTTTTGTAAAGGCGATACGTGACGAATTGAAGGCAAATCCGCTGTACCAGACCTCCATTACGAAGTTTGAGGCGGACAACGCCAAGAAGCTGCAGCGATACAACGGACTGTACAATAAGTATACCCAGGCAGGTGGGGAAATCACGGATGAATTGAATGATAACCTCTTGTTTTATCAAATGTAGCGGGAATTTGCAGGAAGGAATCCATGATTTCAACAATGTGAAAACAATGCTACAGCAACCAGACCGGCACATACCAATTTTTATGATCAACAGGAAGCAGATCATTTGCCATGCAGATGACGCTTCCTGTTCCTATTTCTACCTTGAGCGTTTCTAATCCTTCAAAAGCATCGGCTTTACTTACCGGTTCTAAAACACGGAAATTTTTTATGGCGGATTTTCCGGGAGAAGCCGCTTTTTTTATTTCTATGGGCGACAATATGCCATCCTGATAAATCAGTAAATCTATTTCTTTTTGGTCTTTATCCCTATAGTAAAAAAGCGGAGGCTCTTTCCCTGCATTCAAATAGCTTTTATAAATTTCCGCAAATACATAGCTTTCAAAAAAAGCTCCGGACATAGCGCCTTTTTCCAATGCTTCCGGATTCCCCCATTTTAAAAGATAAGCGGCAAGCCCTGTGTCCAGAAAATGGAGAAGGGGCATTTTAACAACACGCTTCAGGATATTGTTATAGTATGGCTGAATGAGCGCAATCGTATGGGACGATACTAAAATGGACAGCCATTTTTTGGCTGTGGGAGCTGAAATGCCTGCGGCGTCCGCCAGTTCGCCGTAGACAACCGGCTTTGACGTATGGGCGGCAACAACTGTCATAAAATTATAAAACTGCATTTCATCGGCAACCTGAGCAAGGTCACGGATATCTCTTTGTAAATAAGTATCCACATAAGAACGATAATAAGTCTCGGAATCAATCCCTTCGTCAGCATAAAGCTCCGGCATGGAGCCTCTGAATATCCGCTGATAGATTTCATTTAATCCACGGGGAGTTGTATCAGGCAGACGGTTCATCAGGCGTTGGGAATCTGTAGAAAAGGGTTCGCTTGGTATCCGGTAAATTTCTGCATCGGACAGCCCGAGTATATTGATAATACCCACACGTCCGGCAAGGCTTTCGCTTACGTTGTTCATAAGACGGAATACCTGGGAGCCGGTTATCCAGAAATCGCCTTTTTTTTTGGTGCGGTCCACACTCATTTTAATATAAGGCAGCAGTTCTGTGGCATATTGAATTTCGTCAATCAATACAGGAGGTGTGTATCTCTGCAAAAACAGTGCAGGATCCCGTTTTGCCAGATATCTTGCGTCCGGATCATCCAGTGTCACATATTTGCGCTCTATGCCTTGCTTACGTTGTATATCTGAAAGCTTCTGTAACAGGGTTGTTTTTCCCACCTGCCTCGGACCGGTTACGAGGAGTACGGGAAACATTTCTGAAGTTCGCATAATGGTATCTTCTGCGGCTCTTTTGATATATGTCATGGTTATCATCCTTTCAAAGTAAGTATATGGAATTTCAAAAATAATATTCGGCTAAATGAAATTGTGATTTTATTATAGACGGATTTTTTGACCTCGTCAAGAAAGGAAAGAAATGGTTAGAGAGGATGATTAAGTGTTTATTACCTATGATTGAAACCTTCTTAAAATTTTTTGTCACACTTGTTGTCACATATTGTAGTGGGAAAATTAGATTTGGTAAAATGGTGGAGAGAATAGAGGCTTAAAACAATACAAAAGAAAGAATGGGAATGGAGAGAAAAAGAGATGAAATTTAATGGGAAACTTGTGTTGGCAGTTGCCGCATTGGCACTTATGGTTAAAATATCGCCTTTGTCAGTTATGGCAGAAACGGATGGAACGGAGGATATAAGCGGTAATGCGCTGGAGCTTCAGATGGAAGCTGTGACTGAAAGCGGGTTAGCGCCTATTACCGGGTATTGTGGAGATGAAAGCGAGAATGAGGGAAAGAATGTTACTTATGCGATTACGGATAGTGACGGGGATGGAATTTATGATTTGTTGAATATTGAGGGAGAGGGGTGGATGAGGGACTATAGAGATATTTTTGGTTCCGTTCTCGCTTCGCCTTGGAGAATAAAAGACAAAGAAATTAAAAAAATAATTATAAATGATGGAGTGACATCTATAGGAGATGCTGCATTTCGGGGTTGCAGTTCATTAAGTGAAATAATGATTCCGGAGGGAGTGACGTCTATAGGAGATCATGCATTTTATGAATGCAGTTCATTAAGTAAAATGATAATCCCGGAGGGAGTGACGTCTATAGGAGATCATGCATTTTATGAATGCAGTTCATTAAGTGAAATGATAATCCCGGAAGGGGTGACGTCTATAGGAGATGCTGCATTTGGGGGTTGCAGTTTATTAAGTGAAATAATAATTCCGGAGGGGGTAACGTCTATAGGAGATTATGCATTTTCTGGTTGCAGTTCATTAAGTGAAATAATAATTCCGGAGGGAGTGACGTCTATAGGAGATGCTGCATTTCGGGGTTGCAGTTTATTAAGTGAAATAATAATTCCGGAGGGAGTGACGTCTATAGGAGATGCTGCATTTGAGGGTTGCCGTTCATTAAGTGAAGTGATAATTCCCAAAAGTGTAAAATCAATTGGAAATCGTGCATTTTCTAGCTGTACTTCATTAACTGAAATGATAATCCCGGAAGGGGTTACCTTTATTGACCAAAGCGCATTTGCTAACTGTCGTTCACTTAAATACCTGATAATTCCTGAGAGCCTTGTTGCTAAGGGAGAGATGCCATGTCCTTTTAATACTAATGCACCTGGCATTGTGATATTTGTTCCTATTAACTGCCCATCAATAGGTTATGGTCCCGGTAATTATCCTACTGAAGCTTTCTACAAGGCTGACGAAAATGGAAATATTATTATTGTAGGCGTTGAGAAAATTTATGGCAAGCCGGACCTTACTAAGATTCCTGATGTTTTAGATGATCGTCTCGTCAGGTTAGCCTTATGGGAAGAAAGAGATTGGTTTGCCGAAAGCGAACATTTTCATCGGGCTGGCAGTGATATAAGTGCATGGGCTGGCGTTTATCCAACGTGTAGTGCTCAGGAGGGATTAGAGCATGGCGATAGGTCAGCGACTTGTGTGAAGAATGGTAATTTGGGCTATGGTAATTGTTTTATATGTAAGAAAAATTTTACCAGTCGTTATGATTGGGATACCGGTAAGTGGGAACAAAAGGAAATTGCGCTTGAAGATACGATTATACCGGCAACAGGTCACACCGGGGGCAATGCAACTTGTAAACAAAGGGCAATATGCACTGTCTGTGGCGAAGAATACGGCGATTTTGCAGAACACAATTATATTAATGCCATTTGCACCATTTGTGGAATAAGTTCTACAAATGAGAATACTCCTTCTGAGACGATTTCAATCCCCATCGGTCCCGACACTTGGCGCGACAAAACCGGAGTAGAGGGTTTTGTATACCGCCTATACAATGTTGCCCTTATCCGTGATGCGGAAGATGCCGGTCTTTCGGATTGGACAAACAGGCTGGATACAAAGAAGGAGAGCGCTGCTGAGGTAGCAAGAGGATTTTTCTTTAGCGATGAATTTTTAAACAGAGATTACAACAATGAACAATATGTTGAGCTTTTATATCGTACCATGTTCGGACGGGATAGTGATGAAGCAGGGAAGGCATATTGGTTAAACTGCCTTGAAAACGGTGCAAGCCGTGAATATGTTTATCATGGATTTGCCGAATCACAGGAGTTTACAGGTCTTTGTGAAGGTTTTGGGGTAAATAGAGGCTCGGTGTCATTAGGACAATACCGCGACCAAAATATAGAAGCTACCGGTTTTGTTGCAAGGCTGTATACCAAAATGCTGGGAAGAGGCTTTGATGATGATGGTATTGAATATTGGTGCAAAGAATATATAACGGGTAAAAAGAGTATTGAAGATATTGCTGCTGATGGATTTCTTCATTCTCCTGAATTTACTGCTCAAGATTTAAGCGATAAAGAGTTTGTTATCAGAATGTATGGAACCTTTTTAAACAGAGAGCCTGACGAGGCGGGATTGAATGATTGGGTTGGAAGGCTGGAAAGGGGAGAAGTAACCAGAGACGGGCTTGTATATGGATTTACCAACTCGCCGGAGTTTGGAAAGCTGAAGAAAGAGTATAACTTGCCATAAATAAACAGAATCAATTTTGACGTACATAGAATCATAGAAAAGAGAGATACAATAAATAAAAAGGAAAGATGGAAGCCTCTCCGTGTTTTACAGTTGCGAAACAGAATCCTTTCAGTGTATAATAAACCCGTGGCAGAAATTTAGAGAACATTTCTGCCGTGGGTTTTAGTAGTATTTTCATTAAGCACTTAGCAGAAAGGATAAAGACATGGGCGGTTTTTTTGGCGTAGCGTCAAAACAGGATTGTGTATTTGATTTGTTTTTCGGAATTGATTACCATTCCCATTTAGGTACCAGACGAGGCGGTATGACAGTATACGGGGAGGGCGGATTTAACAGGGCTATCCACAATATCGAAAACTCTCCCTTCAGGACAAAGTTTGACAAGGATGTTCACGAGATGCACGGAAATATGGGGATTGGGTGTATTTCCGATTATGAGCCGCAGCCCTTGCTGGTGCGTTCCCATCACGGTACCTATGCCATTGCAACGGTTAGCAAAATCAATAATGTAAAGGAACTGATTCAGGAGCTTTTTGATACGGGGCATGCCCATTTTTTGGAAATGAGCGGCGGGGAAATCAATGCTACCGAGCTGGTGGCGGCGTTGATTAATCAAAAGGAGAATCTGGTGGAAGGGATTAAATATGCGTTAGAGTCCGTGGACGGCTCCCTGTCCCTGCTTTTGATGAATGAAAAAGGGATTTATGCCGCAAGGGATAAGTATGGAAGAACGCCGATTGTCATAGGAAAGAAGGAAGACGCCTTTTGTGTTTCTTTTGAGAACTTTGCCTATAAAAATCTGGGCTATTCCGATTATAAGGAATTAGGTCCGGGAGAGGTTGTAGTAATATCAGATAAAAACTGTGTGACCTTGGTAAATCCCAATAAGGATATGAAAATTTGTACCTTCCTCTGGATTTATTACGGTTATCCCTCCAGCAGCTATGAAGGGGTCAGTGTGGAGCGGATGCGTTATAACTGCGGGGCAAAGATGGCAGGCAGGGATAACGTGAAGCCGGATATTGTTGCCGGGGTGCCGGATTCGGGAACGGCACATGCCGTAGGGTATGCCAATGCTTCGGGGATTCCCTTTTCAAGACCTTTTATTAAATATACGCCGACGTGGCCCCGTTCCTTTATGCCTACCATTCAGAGTAAGAGAAATCTTATTGCCAAGATGAAGCTTTTGGCGGTGGATGAATTGATTAAGGATAAAAGTCTTTTATTGATAGATGATTCTATTGTAAGGGGCACCCAGCTGCGGGAGACGACGGAATTTTTATATCAGAGTGGGGCAAGGGAAGTACATATCCGTCCGGCGTGCCCGCCGTTGTTATACGGCTGCAAATACTTGAATTTCTCCCGTTCATCCTCGGAGATGGATTTAATTGCCCGGAGAGTGATTGAGCGCCTGGAAAACGGTAATGTGACCGATGAAATCTTAAAGGAGTATGCAGACCCTGAAACAGAGAAATATGAGAATATGATTGAAGAAATCAGGAAGGAGTTGAACTTTACTTCCTTGAGATATAACAGGCTGGATGATATGCTGGATGCAACCGGGCTGGACAGATGTAAGCTTTGTACCTATTGCTGGGACGGACAGGAGTAAGCGGTTTCACAGTAAGGTTGAGAAAGGTATAAAGGTATGCAATGGGGTATCGTAAGCAGATGGCGGGCGATTTCTTAGAAACTTGCGGCATAAATGGCATATAATAAATAAAAAAGAGAATCTTATGGAAATTTATGTTGTAAATCCCGGCGATACGGTGGATTCCATTGCGGAAGCAAATAATGTATCGGTAGATACCATAATATACAATAATCAATTAGAATATCCTTATGAGCTTGCCGTAGGGCAGGCTCTGTTACTGTCTGTGCAGGGACCGGTACAGGCGGTAAAAACTGTGGAGGTAAATGGTTATGCCTATCCCTTTATCCAGAGAGAGGTGTTGGATGAAACCATTCCCTATCTCAGCGAGCTTTCGGTTTTTTCTTACGGCTTTACCGTGGAAGGAGATTTGATTTTTCCTGCTTTGGACGATACCTTTATGATTGAAGCCGCGATTGCCGGGGGAGCTGCCCCGATATTGACCCTGACTCCCTTTGGACCTGACGGGCGGTTCAGTAATTACTTAATCAGCAGTGTGGTAAATAATCCCGATGCGTGGGAAAAGCTTATCGGGCAGCTGGTGCAGACAGTGCAGGAAAAAGGTTTTCGGGGTGTGGATATTGATTTTGAATATATTCTGGCGGAGGATGCCGCAGCCTTTGCGGAATTTGTGGGAAATGTACGTCTTGCCATAAATGAAATCGGTTATCCCGTATCCGTTGCCCTGGCGCCTAAGATTTCTGATAATCAGCCTGGACTTTTATATGCAGGTAAAAATTATGCTCTTTTGGGAGAGGCTGCGGATAAGGTACTTCTAATGACCTATGAATGGGGATATACTTACGGTCCGCCTATGGCGGTTGCGCCCATTAATAAGGTCAGGGAGGTTGTAGAGTACGCCCTGACAAGAATTCCGGCATACAAGGTTAATCTGGGAATCCCCAACTACGGCTATGACTGGACGCTTCCCTTCGAGCAGGGAGTCACGGCGGCAAAGACTATCGGCAATATAGAGGCGGTAAGGATTGCCATTGAAAACAGTGCGCAGATTCAATTTGATACAACGGCTATGTCCCCTTATTTCCGGTATGTCAAGGACGGTTTGGAGCATGAGGTGTGGTTTGAGGATGTGCGGAGCATGGAAGCAAAATTTAATCTGGTCCGGGAATTTGGTTTAAGGGGAATGGGTTATTGGCAGATTATGAAGCTGTTTCGGGCTAACTGGCTGCTTTTGAATGACAGATTTTCTGTCAGGAAATACTAATTTTATAGCGGAAAGGTGGTCTTACCGATAAAGGACAAAAGAAATTGTGCAATATATGCTTGGAACGGGAATTTCCGGGCTGGACGATTTGATTCTAAATTCCCTGGGAGCGTGGATAGGGGCAGTATTTGGAAAGAGGAGACAGAATGAAGAAAAAGGGGTTTGAAAAAATGCTGGCGGCGCTTTTGCTGACAGGCGCTGTATTTTTAACGGGCTGCCAAGGCGGAAAAGACCAAGAGTTTGTATTATCAGGGCGTTGGTTTGAAAAGGAAATCCAGGGGCAGAAGGCGTGGGTTACTTTGAATGACGGCGCCATGATTTATTTTAAGGTAAAAGGAACGGAGGAACTGGATGTTCATTTCCTGGAGATTACGACGTTTGTGACGCCCTATTATGCCTACATCATCGACGACGGGGAGCCTGTCAGGCAGCCGGTTAGTGAGAGCAGGATTTCTTTGCCTGATGATGAGGAGCACCGGATAACCCTTGTGGCGGACGGCATGACGGAGTTTGAGGATAAGTGGAACGGGGAAATTGGCGTGGCGTTTACGGGAGTTGACTGTCATGGCGGGGAAATAACGGGCTTTTTGCCTGATAAAAAAAGAATTTTATTTGTGGGAGACAGCATAACGGAGGGCGTTATGGCGCTGAGCGCCCAGGCTGACAGCAACGGAAACAGTGCAACCCATTCTTTTCCCTGGTATACGGCAAAGCGGCTGGGGGCAGAGCCTTATTTTATCGGCTACGGCGCTACGGGGATTTTTGCCACGGGCACTTTCAGCACCTGCAGGGATATGCTGGATTATTTGTCCGCATCACGACCTGTTACAAAGGAAGACATTCCCGCCTGTGACCTGGCGGTCATTCATATGGGAACCAATGACCATGATGTGGATGGGGAAACATTTGTAAATGGTTACAGGGAAATTCTTTTAAAGCTCCATGACAGATATCCGGAAATTAAGATTTTCTGTATCATACCCTTCAGTCAGCTTCACAGGGAGGACATCCTAAAGGCGGTAAAAGAGTGTCCCTGGTGCGTGGCGGTAGAAACGGCGGAATGGGAGATAACCTATACTGACGGTATCCATCCCGACGCGGCGGGCGCAGAGCAGATTGGGGAAAACCTTGCAAAGCGAATCAGGGAAGAAGAGGGTTTTTTGGATTAATATTTAGAAAAACAGGAAAACTATTTCATAACAAAGCTTATAGCCGCGGGCAGTTTGCAGAAAATAACGAGCCGGGCAGCCGGCGGCAGGATAGGAGAATGTGTATGGAATCGGTTTGGAGCAAGGAGGTTGAAATACCAAAGAGAAGCGCCCTGAAGGAGAATCTGAGTGTGGAGGTTGCGGTAATAGGTGCCGGAATGGCAGGAATCCTTACGGCATATGCCTTGAAATGCCAGGGGAAAGAGGTTGTCGTGCTGGAGGCTGACCGCATTGCAGGCGGGCAGACAAAGAATACCACGGCGAAGCTTACCTGTCAGCACGGGATGATTTATGATAAGCTGATAAAGCGTTATGGAAAGGAAAAAGCAGCCGTTTATGCAAGGGCGAATAAGGTGGCAATAGACGCCTTTGAGTGGCTGGTCCGGGAAAAGAAAATAGAGTGCGGATTTCAAAGAACGCCCGCTTACCTGTATTCCTTAGAGGATGAAAGGAAGCTGCGAAGGGAAGCCATAGCAGCCCATTATCTGGGGATTCCGGCATTTTTTACCAAGGAGACGGACCTTCCATTTCCCATAAAGGGGGCAGTCTGCTTTGAAAACCAGGCACAGTTTCATCCCCTTCTCTTTATAAAGGAAATTTCCGAAAAATTGAAAATTTATGAAAAGACAAAAGTGCTTTCCGTAAAAGGGCACGAAATAAGGACCGAAGGAGCGACGGTAAGGGCGGAGCATATCGTATTTGCCACCCACTATCCCATTACCAATGTTCCCGGTTTTTATTTTTTGCGCCAGCACCAGGAGAGAAGCTATGTTTTGGCAGTTGAGGGAGCAGAAAAGCCGGAAGGGATTTATTACAGTGTGGATAAAGACGGGCTTTCCATCCGCAGTACGAAGGAGGCTGTCCTCTTAGGCGGATGCGCCCATCGGACAGGAAAAAACAGAAGCGGTGGAAAATATGAGGAATTACGAAGGCTGGCAAAGCAGTATTTTCCGGAATTTCAGGAGAGGGCGCACTGGTCGGCGCAGGACTGTATGCCCCATGACGGGCTTCCTTTTATCGGAAGGTATTCTATATTCAGACCCTATTGGTATGTGGCGACAGGATTCCAAAAGTGGGGGATGACTTCCTCCATGCTGGCAGCTTTTATCATCTGTGACCGGATATGCGGCAGGAAAAATCCCTATGAGAAGCTTTTTTCGCCCTGGAGGATACATGTCCTGGCAGGGATGAAGGCTTTTATAAAAGATGTGGGGGAAAGTATCATGGGATTGGCAAAGGGCGCCTTTTATCTGCCTTCCGAAAAGCTGGAGGCGCTTCCTGCAGGGCATGGCGGAATTGTGAGAATTGGCTTTCGGCGGTTCGCCTGCTATAAGGATGAGGAGGGGAAGGTCTATAAAATTTCCGCCAGATGTCCCCACATGGGCTGTGAACTGGAGTGGAACCCCGATGAATTGAGCTGGGACTGTCCCTGTCACGGCTCGCGGTATGATTACAGGGGGAATTTGCTTGACTGCCCGGCGCAGAAGGAGAAAATGGTTTCAGAGGGGTAAATTTGTGCTATACTGGAAAATCTTTTATCAAAGAATGTATGGCAGTAAATCCCAATATTCTATGCCTTAATTATCTGGATTATCAGAAAAATCTGAAAGAGATTGTGAAACAGACAGTGGGAAAGCTGATTGTAATTGATAATGCAGATATTTTATTGGATGATGATACAAGAAAGTATATTTCTTTAGATAATAAAAATCAGTATCTTATTATTGGAAGAAATCCAAGGAATTTGTTTGCTACCAAGGAGAATTTATTTGAGGTAGTAAGTAAACAAATTGGGGAGCAGACGGAATTAAGAATCGAACCGTATCTGTAATTGGGTAAGGAAAGCGGTGGAATTGATTTCGCTCATAGATAATATGATTAGGAAAAGAGACTGGAATTTTGAATGAAGTTCCGGTCTCTTTTATTTAAGGGTATATCATTTCATTGTATTTTTAAAGATTTGCAGATTTAAGTTGTAAGTGTGCGGATTTTTTTTAATGCCACAAGGTATTCAATAATAATATCCAATTCCTCTGTAGACAACGACTCAGCTATATTAATGATTGTCTGATAAGAATAAGATTCATCTTTTCCCATAAGTAAATAATCGGCTGAAATTTCAAAAAAATTGCATATCTTACAGATTGTTTCCTGTGACAATCCCTTTTTTCCATTTTCGATTTCCGATAAAAAATTGACGGAAATATTTAATGACTCAGCTAATTGCGCCTGTGTTAAGTTGTGGTTAGTTCGCGTTTTTTTAATACGCTGTCCAATCTCATGTCTAAAATTTTTTTCGTTCAAATTGCTACCTCTTTTGTTTGTCTTTCGTATTTGATTATTAACTATTTAATTAAATAATAAGTTTATTGTGTCAAATAAAGAACAAACCAAAAGCTAAATATAATTCGCTATTAGAGAAAAATATATTGCAAAAATACAACTAAAGTTGTATAATTTTGTCAAATCTAAAATTGCAGTCAGTATGTTTAAAGAAAAAAACCCTTTTTAGTAAATATTATGGCGGAATAAATAAATGATATACCAATCAGGATATGCAATCTGACAGCTGTCGGATTTTAAGTTTGTGATTTGGAGTGTGAGGAGGAATATGAAAATAGCAGATATTCCATATATGGCGTCAGAAAGTGAATTACTATTATATGGTGGGATTTTGATTGTGGCGCTGGCTGTTGTCTTAGCAGTTATTTGTATGATTACCTTTACGCTTACCGGACGGAAAATAAAAAGCCGGTTGGAAAAGGATTATGGGAAAATACAGAGATACAAATAAATAATACAAGGAAAGATGATATATGACCCAGATAGTTGCGGGATTATATGAAATACAAAATCAAATAGGCGCCGGTGGAGGCGGCATTGTATATTTGGGGCGTCACATACGTCTGGAAAAGCAGGTTGTGTTAAAAGCGGATAAGAGGAAACTGAACGCCGATACAGAAACACTTCGCAGGGAAGTGGATATGCTTAAGAATCTGACACATACCTATATTCCCCAGGTATATGACTTTGTACAGGAGAATGATACCGTCTATACCGTCATGGACTATATAGAGGGCGAGAGCCTGGATAAGTTGCTTGGTCGAAGGCGGAAAATGACGCAGCCGCAGATAATAGAATGGGCGTGTCAGCTGTTAGCAGCATTGGAGTATCTCCACAGCCGTCCGCCCCATGGGATTCTTCATGGGGATATAAAACCTGCCAATATCATGCTTCGCCCCAGCGGGGATATTTGTTTAATTGATTATAATATTGCATTGGCATTGGGAGAGGACGGCGCTGTTAAAGTCGGCTTCAGCAAGGGGTACGCATCGCCGGAGCATTACGGGGCGGATTATATTGCCCGCAACAAGCCTGCGGCAATTTCTGATAAAAGCTTACAATTAGGGGATACAACAGAACAAATAGATGCTAATGAAAAGGCGGGATATTTTAGGAACAGTACTGCCGGGAAGGATTCAAGAGGGATTCTTTTAGATACACGGTCTGATATCTATAGTCTTGGCGCAACACTTTATCATTTGCTTTCGGGTATAAAACCGGAACAGGACGCCAGAAAAGTAATTCCCCTTGGAACTGATATATGCAGTCCGGGTGTTTCGGCGATTTTACAGAAGGCTATGGCTCCCCAGCCCGAAAAGCGTTACCAGTCTGCCGATGAAATGCTGACGGCATTTTTGAAGTTGTACAAAACGGATAAAAGAGTGGTACGCCATAAAAGGCGGATGCTGTTAGCGGGCAGCTTATTAAGTGGAATGCTTTTGGCAGGAGGGGCGTCGGCGTTTATCGGATTAAATCAGCTGAAACAACGGGAGAATGCCATTGTGTTGTCGGAATATTCTGCTGACGCCTTGGCAGACGGGGATGTGGCAGGGGCTTTAGAATATGCCCTGTTGGCAATTCCATCAGGGAATAGTGTGCTGGATGCGCCCGTTACGGCACAGGCACAAAAGGCATTGACAGATGCTTTAGGAGTTTATGATATGTCCGAAGGGTTAAAAGCGGCAGATTCCGTTCAATTACCGTCTGAACCCTTTTCCATAACAGTTTCCCCAAAAGGGACTCGTTTTGCGGCAGTTTACGCATACGAGACGGCAATTTATGATATGCAGACAAGACAACAGCTTGTTTCCCTGCCTGTACATAAATCAGCTTTGTCAGATGTTGTATTTATAGAGGAAAACAAAATTATTTATGCGGGCGTTAACGGTGTGACGGCATATGATTTGGAAGAAGAAAGAGTTCTTTGGACAGGGGAAATTGCCACGACTTTAACACTTTCCGGAGATAAGACCAAGGTAGCAGCGCTGAATAAGGACGCAGATGGTGTAATAATATACCGTACTGACGACGGGGCAAAGATAACGGAACGTTCCTTTGACGGCTTACATCTCTCTGTGCCTTTTAATGATATATATGCAGATTCGGACAGGGATATTTTTGCATTAAATGAAAACGGCACGCAGCTTGCTGTCAGTTTTTCCAATGGCGGATTTCATATATTGAATCCGGAAGATGCAGAAGCAGATTTGGTTATGTATGATGAGTCGGATTATGTTTCCTTTTGCGGAGCCTTTAAAGACCGCTATTTTGCCTATATTGCAAACAAAAGCGATAAATCTGTATTTGGAATAATTGATGCTGTTGACGCCGTATCTTTTGGCGAATTTGAATCAGATGATAACTTTTTGTTTAACAATGATAACGGAGAAATTAACATTGCCAGAGGAAATCTTTTGGTTTGTTATAATCCGGAGACGCTGGAAGAAAAGGAACTGGCGTACACAGATTCCAAAGTTATTACGGGAATGTCCATGACAAACGACTATGCTCTGATTACTGCAAATGATAATAGTTTTTCCCTTTATGGCAGGGGAGCAAATAAAATTTCGGAGTCAGACAGCATTGCACATTATGATTTTGCCTGTTTGACGGAAAAGTATGCACTCCTTGCGGGACGGGACGACCCTGTTATCCGTATATTGGAGATTGTAAATCATAAAGAAGCACAGCTGCTATCTTATACTCCCGGATATGCCCATGATGAGGCAAGGCTCAGTCATGACGGTAAAAGGGCAATGCTTTTTAATTATCAGGGATATTGTATTTATGATTTAGAGGGTCATGTTGTTGCAAAAGGAGAATTTCCTGATGCGGAACGGATTTATGACCAGCAGTTTAGAAAAAATGATACGGATTCTTATTTGGAAGTAATCTGGTATGACGGAACGGTACGCTGCTATGATGCGGCGGATGGAAAAATGATTTCGGAAACAACAACCAAAGAACCTTCAAAGGATTTGTATGAAGAATTTTATACAGAAAAATATCGAATTGAATCTGTACTGCATGAAGCACCGCGGGTATATGATATCCAATCGGGAAGACTTGCAGCAGTATTGGAAGAGGATGCAAGCCTTACTTATATTACAGAAGCAGGGGAGTATATCATTGCGGAATATATTACAACAGAGGGAAAACGATATGGAGCGTTATTGAATAAAAAATTTGAGGTGCTGGCATACTTTCCGGATATGTGCGATTACGCAGACGGCAAGATAATTTTTGATACGGGTTCCGGAACACTTCTGAAGAGTCCGTTGTATTCCCTTGATGAATTAATAGAGATGGCAAAATAAAACTTCATTTTATAAAGTAAAAGTCTAATGAGAGAGGAGAACAAATATGAAGTCTATGAAATGCAGAGTAATTGCAATGTTGATGATTACTGTTATGATTTTTTCACAGTTATCCATTCCTGTAGCGGCAGCTGCGGTTGACAATGAAACAGACATTGCGGAAGAAACGGTAGATACCGTTTCAGGAACAGAAATAACGTCAGACGACGCAGTAGAAGAAAAGCAGTCTGAGAAAAGCGAGAAGGGCGATATCATCTCGGTAAATACCGGTATGGGCATCTATGATGTTTGTGAAAACCCGGAGGAAGGCGGAGCGGGATTTGAAGCGGATGGAAGCTATACCATTCAGATTCCTGAAAAAAACCCTTTCTTTCCTTATGAGGTACAGTTTACCCATAATGGGACAGTGACTACAGAATGGTTTATGACGCCGGATTCCCAAATTGAAATAGGCGGACATACATTCAGAGTAAATGCGGACTTTGACGGCAGTGTAATAACACAGATGAGCCTGAAAGTGGCAGGGCAAGAGGTTGTGATTTATCCGGAAAGGAAAAATTTCTCTAACGATGTGCTGGAAGAGGAATCATTATTGCCGTTGCCGACACCAGACGCGGGAGAGTTAGGGAGTTATTCAGAACCTTTGAAGGTTGATTTAACAAAATATACGCCAGTAGAAATGACAAATGTTTCTATGGCTTCAGTATTTGCAGGGAAAGTTGCCTTGTCAGATACGGATAAGATTGCCTGGACATGGAGCGGAGATCAATATACGGTAAGTACGCCGGGAGATCATATTAATCTAAGCCGTTTGTCACGTAATTCGAATTATACGGACTGGACAATGATTGCAGGAAATGATCAATTAAATGGTAGCAATATGAAGTATAGAGTACGTGTAGAGTATAGTGATAATGCTTATAAATGGCTTGTTCCAACTGTCTATGCGCAGGATGCAGATGGAAACAGGACAGAGATTGAAGTGAACTCCTATAATTATCATACGTATAAAGTCCCTTCATCTTATGGGGACAATTCCACATATGGAGAGGAATGGGTTTATATTCCGGAAGATATATATGATTTGCATGAAGACATTTATTATAGTTTTAGTATCAATACGGCATTTAATGCAAATAAACAGTATGACCATATGAAAATTTATGAGGGACGTTACAACTCTGCTCAAGAAGCTGCGTCTGGTATAGATATTACAGATAAAATATTGGATATAGATATGAGTCATAAAGAGGCGGGATATTCAATAGGTTATTCGGGGTCTGAATATAGCTTTGAGAAACCATATTTTACAGTTGTGGCTTTTGATGCAGCAAATAATCCGACCGGGTGTCAATATTTTGAACTTAGAACTACTACTACTAATACTTCCGTAACTTATGATTATGATGAGATAAATGCGGAACTATTTACCAGTCAAGATTACCAAGTTACTGCTACTAGAAGCTATGGGTACAATTATGATGAATTAGGAAATGTGATAGAGACAGAGAATCATTTGTTATATAAAAAATTTCCGGTCAATGCCATATATTATTGCAAAATGTCATATAAACAAAAGGGTGCGTTATTAAATGACCCGTTAAGTAAAGTAACGGCAGCGTATGTCGGAAGGTATTCCTCAATAGCAGAAGCCCAGGAAGCAGGAGCTAAGGATATTAAGGAAAACTTATTTGGAACAAAAGGATATCCTGCTGATTATAGCCAGGGCATTCAATTTACGGTGTTTGCAGGCGAAGAGATATTTTATAAATCTATTCGTACGAAAGAGGGATATAAAAGTGCAGATACGCGGGTTTGGTTTGAGGGACTGAAAGATAGAAATGGCAATGAGATATCCTGCTATCAGGCTGGCGCTAGCAATGATTCCTATGGAGAACACAATTATCTTGCATATTTGGTTAAACCTGATGTAGATATAACGCAGCTGGCACCAATATTTAGTATTCCCGATAATGATGATGGAGAAAAAATTCGTTTATATGCATCGGGCAGTGATGTTCCGGAAAAAAGCGGTGAAAGTTATCATGATTTTTCGCAAGGTCCCATTCAGTATAGTGCATCGGCAGAGAATGGAATAAATTTTAAAAATTATTGGTTAAGCGTAATTAAGGCTGTAAATGGAAGAGGACAATTATATATTACCAGCACGGCAGCCAAAGAATCTAATACCAGAATTGAAAACGGCATTATTTATTCTGATAGGGAAGTTATTTTGGAAAATCTGAGCGAATATCATGACATTTTTGTTATGAATACCGGAACGGAAGCATTCCCCGCTATGTCGGCAGAGCTTGAATCGGATGTCCTTTATTTGGATGATTATTGGGATTTTAAAGGACAGTATGAGCTGGCTGGCGTGGATATTGATAATTTGGGAGATGATAACTATACAAAAAACATTGCAAAATTACGTCTCCGTGTAAAAGACGGCGTTGATTCCGGTGCGGAGATATCAGGTACTTTGACAATTAAGTCCAATGGCACGACTCTGGCAGTGTTAACCTTAACGGGTATGGCAGGAAATCCTTATATTACAACGGAGGAAATTCCGGCGGCAGTTAAGTATGTTCCTTATGGAACCATGATTCAGAACAGCAATAAGTATAGCAAAAATATCATAACCTATGAAATGACTTATGGTACATTGCCGGAAGGAATGGAATTAAGACCTAATGGCGAGATTTATGGCGTTCCCAAAGAAACAGGAGAATTTGAAATTGGAGTCCGGATTATATGCAGTTATAACGACTTTGTAAGTGGCACAGAGTATTTTACGCTTATCGTCAACGACAACACCGACCCCAATGTAGACGGCGCTACAGACGAAGGCTATACCGTATTGCAGCGCGTGCCCAATATTACCATGGATGACCCTAACAGCTATACCTTTGTTTCGGAAGGTACCTATGGGGAATATAAGGCAGTATATCTGGACGGCGAAAAACTGGTGGAAGGTGTGGACTATACATCAGAATCGGGCAGTACCAGAATAACCCTGCGCAGTCAGACCTTGGTAAGTTCTAATACGGAAGGGGCGCATACCATTGGTGTGGAGTTCCGTTCCTCGTCAGATGATTCCTTGAAGCGTGCGGCACAAAACTATCGGATTATTCCGGGCAGTGTTAACGACAGAGTCGGTGGAGGAGCGGCAGGCAGCGGTTCCAGTATCAATATGGCTCCTATCAGGTATACGGTAAAACCGGGAGATACTCTTTGGAAAATTGCAAGGCAGTTTTACGGAAACGGTGCCATGTGGACAAAGATTTATGCGGATAATAAATCTACAATTAAAAATCCTAACAGAATTTACGTGGGACAGGTGCTTTTGATTTATCCTTCCATAGGAGACGGAACGTACATTACGGAAAGCGGCTCAAAGACCTATACGGTAAAGAGTGGAGATACTTTATGGAGTATTGCGGAAAGAATGTATGGAAAGGGAAAACGTTGGAAAAAGATTTATGAAGCGAATAAAGGTACGCTTTCTGACCCGAATAAATTGTATGCAGGACAGATACTGATTATTCCAAACTAAAAGAACAATAACTCCGACGGGGGAATAAAAATGCTGGTTACATTGATTTGTGAAGATAAGATATATGAAATATTACTGCCGCAAAAAGCCAGAGGTCAATATTGGATTGAAGATAAAAGCAGAGAAGTAACTGACAGGAAAAGAAAACTTCTTGGGATTGAAGAAAAAGACGGAGCCTGGAGGGTTGTCAGCGGTAAAAAATATTGTTTATATGAGTCGGACCAGAAATCCCCCTTGCCGGAGTTGGTGTTATCAGAAGGTCAAATGTATTTTGTAAGATTCCTGGATGGGCGGAAAGGCTATATCTTTACGGAGGCTTACACAACAGATTGCTGTACCTTCAGAAAATATCAGGTAAAAACAAATACGGTTATGAATATCGGACAGGATGGCTCCAACCAGATTGTTTTTGATAATCCCTTTGTATCGGGACATCACGCACAGCTTTCCCTTTCGGAAAGTACATGGACGATATTGGATAATTGTAGTAAAAACGGGGTTTATATCAATGAGCGGAGATTGCAGAAAAGTACCGTGCTAAAGCCCGGGGATGTTGTTTACATTATGGGAATGAAGCTTGTTATAGGCAATCATTTTGTTGCGGTAAACCAACCGGGAAAAAAGGTTTTTGTGGATGAGCAGATACTGCTTCCTTATGAGGCTGAAGAAGAAAAGGCTTATGAGGAGCCGGAGGAAACGGAGAGTAAATTTTATTATCGTTCGCCGCGGTTTTCCAGGGAAATTAAGCCTTTAAAACTGAAAATTGATGCTCCTTCCAACAAAGAAAATGCGGATGATACTCCTATGATCTTGACATTGGCGCCTTCTCTTGTTATGGGAGTCGCATCTTTTTCTACCGGAATACTAACAATGGTAAATGCAAGGAATAATGGCGGCAGTATTCTGACTTCCCTGCCTACGATGCTTATGTCAGTTTCCATGCTGATTGGTATGGTACTGTTTCCTTTTATTATGAAAAAGAGAGATAAAAGGAAAAGAATAGAGAAAGAGATAGAGCGAAGAAATAAATATTTAAAATATCTGACGAATATCCGTGCGGAGATTTATAAGGCGGCAAAAAACCAAAAAGAAATTTTATTGGAAAACTTTCCACTGATTACGGAACAATATAAGAAGGATAATTTTTATGATATTGTACTTTGGAGCAGGGTAATTGGCAGGGACAATTTTCTGACTTTACGTCTGGGAATTGGAAATGTACCTATGTTTTCAGAGCTTTCCTTTCCGGAGCATAGATTTAGCATTGATGATGACCAGATGAGGTCGGAAGTAAATCGTTTTAGTGAAGAGAAGAAAATACTGGAAGATGTTCCCGTTACCTATTCATTATTGGAGCACAGGGTATCAGGCATCGTGGGAAACGGAATAGTCGTTAACAGGATGTTACATAATCTTATTATGCAGATAGCGGCGCTTCACAGCTATGATGAAGTGAAAATTATTTTTATCTGCGACGAAAGAGATTTTTCCAAATACAGTTATGTGCGGTGGATGCAGCATATTTGGGACAATGACTTCCGAAAACGCTATTTGGCGACGACGCCGGAAGAGATTAGGGAGTTATCTGTCTATTTTACAAAAGTGATAGAGGATTACAAAGGAAAAGAAGCTCCCTGCCCACATTATGTGATTATATCGGCAAGTAAAGCTTTATCGGACAGTTGTGCATTCTTGTCAGAAATGTTGAAGCAGGAGAATTTGAAGGGCTTTAGTTATTTGGCTGTCTATGATGAATTAAAAAATCTTCCTAAAGAATGTAGTGCGGTTATACAGGTAAATGAAAGTCAGGGTACGTTTTATAATTATAAACCGGCATGTAAGGAGCAGATTAATTTCGTGCCGGATAAGGTCGCAATGAATATGGCGGAAAGGTGCGTCATGGAAATTGCAGAGTACCGCCTGGACTTACAGAGGGGAAAATATGCTTTGCCTGAAATGCTGACCTTTTTAGATATGTTCCAGGTCGGAAAGTATGAGCACTTGAATATCGGCGGCAGATGGAAGGAGAGCAATCCGGTATTAACATTACAGGCGCCTATTGGCGTGAATACGGACGGAAGACTTTTCTATTTGGATATACACGAAAAAGAGCATGGTCCCCACGGATTGATTGCAGGAATGACCGGCTCGGGAAAATCGGAATTTATTATTACATATATCTTATCCCTTGCAGTGAATTACAGTCCTGATGATATTGCCTTTATTTTAATTGATTATAAGGGCGGCGGACTTGTGGGGGCTTTTGACAATGAACAATACAGACTGCCACATTTGGCAGGGACGATTACCAATCTGGACGGAGCGTCTATTAATCGTTCTTTACTGTCCATTCAAAGTGAATTGCGAAAGAGGCAGGCGTCTTTTAATGAAGCCAGAAGCCTTTCCAATGAGGGGACAATGGATATTTATAAGTATCAGAAATTATATAGGAATGGAATTGTAGCAAAGCCGATTCCCCATCTTTTAATTGTATCTGACGAGTTTGCGGAGTTAAAAAGCCAGCAGCCGGAATTTATGTCACAGTTAATCAGTACAGCCAGAATCGGCAGAAGCCTTGGAGTGCATCTAATTCTGGCGACGCAAAAGCCAAGCGGGGTAGTCAGCGAGCAGATTTGGGCAAATTCCAAATTTAAAATATGTTTGAGGGTACAGGACCGGGCGGACAGTATGGATATGCTGAAAAGACCGGATGCGGCAGAATTAGTCGAGAGCGGCAGATTCTTTTTGCAGGTAGGTTATAACGAGCTGTTTGAATTGGGGCAGTCGGCATGGTGCGGGGCGCCTTATATTCCGTCAGAGCAGATGGAAAGCGAAAGCGATACATGGGTGCAGCTTATCGACCATCAGGGCAAGGTAATGGAGGAGGTACGTCCTCAGAGGGAAATTAAGAGTACGGAGCAGGCAAGAAAACAGATTGTTGAAGTGGCAGGGTATATCGCACAGATTGCCAAAGAAGAGGGACTTGCGGCGGAGCCGTTGTGGCTGCCTGAAATACCGGCAGTTATTACCGTAAAGAAATTAGAGGAAAAATATAAATATCAGGCAAATCATAATCTGAATCCGATTATTGGAGAATTGGATGATCCGTTTAATCAGGCACAAAGGCTGCTTACCATGCCGATATCCGAAAGAGGAAATGCAGCGATATATGGAGCTGCCGGCAGCGGAAAGGACAATCTTCTGGTAACGGTACTGTATTCCTTATATCTGCATCATAACAGCAGGGAGCTCAATACGTATATTTTGGATTTTGGCGCAGAAGCACTGAGGATGTTTGAAGCAGCGCCCCAGACGGGAGACTTTGTGGTAGCCGGTGAGGAAGAAAAGGTCAATAATCTGTTCCGGTTTCTTAATAAGGAGATAGCTGAAAGGAAAAAGCTTTTTGCAGAATATGGAGGAGATTTTACGGCATATAGGAAAAGCGGAAAGAAGGAAGTGCCAAGTATTGTCATTGTGATTAATGATTACATTGGCTTTTCAGAGCAGTTTGAGGAAATAAATGACAGGCTGCCTTCCCTGACCAGAGATTGTACGAAATACGGAATTTTCTTTATTGTCAGCTGTACATCATCTATGGGAATCCGCTATAAGCTTCAGCAAAATTTCACACAAATATATGTCCTCCAGTTAAATGATAAAGCGGATTATGTCAGTCTTTTAGGCAATACCGGCGGAGTCTATCCATCCAAGATTTTTGGCAGGGGCATCTATAGGGAAAAAGATGTTTTTGAGTTCCAAAGTGCCCATATTCTGGAAGAAACGGAGCAAATCGCAGATGAAGTAAGGTCATTCTGCAGGCAGCTGCGGGAGAATGAAAAAGAATATTTTGCAAAACCTATTGCAGTTATGCCAAAAACTGTCTGTCAGGAATATTTTTCCATGGAAAAGATATCTTTTGGAAATGTGCCTGTCGGGGTAAGGGAGAAAGATATAGGAAATGCAGTTGTCAACATGGGAAAAGGAAATATACAGCATGTGCTTGCAATGGACAGGCAGGACACGGTTCCTTTTGCAGGCGCATTATGCGAATTGTTACAGCAACATACGAAATATGAGATTTATGTCCTTGACCCGGGACGGCAGCTGCATGTGGAAAATATGGATGCAGACCATTACATAGCAGAAAAGCTGGAGGAAGGCATCAGGAAATTATTTGCCATAACGGTTGAACGTCATAATGCGTATAAGAAAACAAATGGAAATCCCGTGGATGTTGATATGTATCCGCTTGTTGTATTCATTATGGGACTGAATCAGGTAAAACAGGCTGTTTCTGAGGATGCAGGAGAAAAGCTTGGATTGATTCTGGAAAAGACCAGTGGAAAATACAGGCAGTTTTACTGGATTATGGATGATTATTCTTCAGCCAACGCTTATTGTACGGAACCGTGGTGCAGAGGAGAAGGATTGTGGATTGGCAGTGGCATTGCAGACCAGATTCGTTTGAAGGTAAATGTGCGGAGCAGGGATTTAGTCAGACCTTTGGATTTTACAAGAGGATATCTTGTGAAAAAAGGGAAAGCAGAGGGAATAAAGCTTTTGACGACAATTCGGGAAGAGGAGGCGGAATATGAATAAGGTTATGATTCAGCTTACAATTCCGGTTACCGGAGAGAATTATGATATTCTTTTGCCGAAGGTTCTTTCTGTGGCGCAGGCAACCCGTCTGATTGCATCTTTCTTTCAGGGAATTATGGGAGGGGCTTATATGCCGGATGAAACAGCAGTACTCTGCGATATGGAAAGCGGTAAAATTTATGATATTAATGCTTCCGTGGACAGACTTCATTTGAAAAACGGTTCGCGGCTGATGTTAATATAAATACTTAGAAGATAGGAGAGATGAGAAATGAACAGTATTAAAGTAACGCCCGACGAATTGAGAGCGGGTGCCGGCAAGGTAGATAATGAGGCGGCGCAGTATCATAGCCTGTATACTAATTTACTGGCTGACGTTCAGACTATGACAACAACGGATTGGACGGGAGAGGATGCAACCACTTTCTACAATCAGGTGGAAGGCTTCAGAAGTGATTTTGACAAAATGAGGGACTTAATGAAGGATTATGCCAGCTTTTTACGGATTGCGGCGGATAATTACCAGAATACGCAGGAAGAGGTAAAGAGACAGGCACAAAGTCTGGCGAACTAGGGAGGAAAATAGAATGGCAGGAAAAATTTATATTAATCATGGAGCTTTTGCAGGATGGGCAGGTAAGGTTGACAGTGCAAATACAAATCTTTTGGACGAGCTTCATAAGATTCAGAACTTAATTAAAAGCCTTGAAGGAGAATGGGAAAGCGACAGCTGTGTAACCATCAGGGAAAAGATTCAAGGAATGGAGCCCAGATTTCAGCAGTATTATGAAATCGTAGATAATTATGCAAAATTTATCCGCAATACAGCCCAGACCTACCAGGCAACTGAAGCAAGCAATAATGCAAATGCAAATCAGTTTATTTAAGGATTGTGGGAGATAAGAATGAAAAGACGACTAACTTCAATCATATCCATTTTGTTAGTTACGTCCTTTTTATTGCAGGGATGTGCCAGCGTTGCCGGGGATGGAAAAAGCTCCGGCAGCCTGACTAAGGAAGAATGGATAGGGCTTTTGGGAGATAAATTCGGTTATGCTGATTTTGAAAGCGAAAACGGATTTTATGAAGATGTAAAACCGGATAATGAATATTATAAAGAGATTCAGGCTTGTGCAGAATGGGAAATATTGACAGAGAAGGAAAAACTGGAACCGAATCAGAAGATAGACTGGCAGTATGCAATAGAGACTACAGTGCGGGCTATCGGAATTGAAAAATTAAATCAATCAGATAGCGGGCTGAATGTGTCGGAAGAAAATCTGGTGGATTTTTTTGTGGCTGAGATAGCACAGGTTCCGGATTCGTCACTGAATAACAAATTGAGCCATGAAAATGCGGAACAAATTTTAGAGTATGCCTATGACTATGCAGTGAATCTGCAGCTGGCGGAGCGTTTTGAGTACAGCTACAATGAAAATGTTTCTGAAGCGGATGCAGATGCAATTACCCTGACAGGAGATGGTATGACCGCCAAAATTAACGACGGAACAGCCTATCAGGAAGGGGATGTTATTTATGTAAAACCATCAGAAAATGAAGCGGCATATGCCATAAAAGTCAACTCCGTCAATGGAGATATATTAAATTATAGTCTTGCCGGAATGGAGGATGTTTATGAGGAGCTTCAGGTAGCGGGCACTTTTGATGCACAGATTATCAGTGTCACGCCTGCCGAGGGTATTACAATAGAAGAGCCGAAAGAAGTGGAGGAGATGGAAGACGGTACAGAGGATGAAGGGACTTCAGGGAATGTGCCCTTAACAAATTATGTGACAGGTTGTATCGGATATTCGGGCAAAATGCCTGGAAGGGATATGGAGCTGGCAAAAATTGAGAAGAAGGGGGACGATTATCAAGTATCCGCCGGAAAGGACGGAATCCGAATGAGTGCAACCCCTGAGTCGGGTATGAATCTTTCGGTTGATATTACAAATATCAAAGTGACGGCAGATGTAGACTTTGGCTTAATCAAAGGTTTGAAAAAAGCGGACGTTCAGGTATCATTTCAAGATAAGGTACAGGCAAATTTGTCGGGGGCTAAATCCAAGCAGATAAATCTGGGCAGCGTAAGAGTGGCGCTTGGCGCTACACCCTTTACAGCTGATTTTGATGTGTTATTGAATCTTGGAGCGGATGGGGAAATGTCCCTTACCTATCAATCTGCGGTAGTCGGACGAGTAAATTATGCAAAGGGGAAAGGGCTTTCAAAATCAGTTAATGTTCAGGATTCTTCCTTTGATTTCCATGCTGAGGTAACAGTTACGGTAGAACCTGCTATTAAAGCTGAATTAAGCTGTCTTGGCGGAGCAATCACAAATATTAAGGTTATTTCAGGAGTAGTAGGCGCTGCAACAGTGGATGTTGATTTACTTGGAGACGAACCTGCATGTACGGATTTGAAATTGTGGGTTCCGTTGAGATGGGCAGTTAATGAAGATTGGTGTCTGATAGCTGCCGCCGGGGATCTTGTGCGTGCTAATCTGCGGGTCAGCAATGATGTCTGGGGCGAAGAAAACAGTCCCATACAAGAACATTTTCACTGGGAAGACGGCGTACTTGTAGACACATGTACCAGAGGAAAAGAAAAAGTTGAAACCGTTGTGGAAGAGGAAGAGGGCGAATACTTTGAGTATAAGCATTTTGACTTTAAAGAAATTGTCTTCGGTATGATAAAAGTGTCAAGCTCCACCATCCGTTTACAGCAGGGAGAAAGCGTAAAAATAGGCGTTTTATCCGTGCCGGGCGACTTTGATGTAAACGATTTGCAATATATGGTTGATAATATAACAATTTGTACTGTTGATGGGTCGGGAGTTGTCAGAGCGCTGCAAACGGGAACGGCTATGGTCAGAATTTCTACGCCGGACGGAATGTTTTCCGCCCATGTTTCCATAGTGGTGGATATTCCATATAATGATACTTCCGGTTTTGTACCTCTATAATAAAATAGTAGCAATGATTGGCATTCGGAGATTTTCTCCGGATGCTGATATTGTGTTAGATGGTGGATATGGATATGGGGATTAATATAAATGAATTAATCGCACAAAAAAGAGAATTGGAGCAGTATGCAGACGAACTCCGGGAAACAAAAAGCAAGCTGCTTATTCATAAAAAGGCATTGGAAGAATTGTGGCTTTCTTATGAGGCGGAGGATATTTATGATGCCATAGACCGCATTAATTACCGGCTTGAAAAGGCGGCGGATGAAATGAATAGTGTTGGCAGGGATATGCTTAAAGCATATGAGGATTTATGCAAAGAAGAAAATGGGGAGCAGGATAAGTATGATTTATATTAATGTAAGACCCAAAGAAATTTGTATTGAAAATCATAAGATTACGGGAATTGTGAGAAAAGTAGAACTGGTAGAAAATACAATCAAAAGTTTGTCATATCGAGCAAAACCGGAAATTGCCGGAAGGTATGGGATTTCACAGAGAATGAGAGCGATTCAGAAAGAAGTCGGGCAGTTAGAAAACAGAATTGAAGAATTACATTCTGTTACAGAAATTTGTATGGAACAATACAGGAAAACAGAAAATGAAATCAACAGAAATGCAGGGGCATTTGACTGATAAAATAAAGGAGCTATATTTATGAGGCAGCAGGTAAAACAAAGAGATAAAATAGGGTATTTAGTAATAGGTTTATTAATGGGGGCGTTTCTGCTACGTCTGGCTTTGCCCATGTCTGTGTGGGCAGCGGATGAAAAGGTAGTAAGCGCAATAACGGGAGAGGACGCAGTCTATTTTTATATACAGGGAATATCTGAAATACAGTCCGGTTCCTCTGTTCAAATCGGAAATGTAATATGTAGCGACGAAGCGGTGTCCATAGCAAAAATTTCTGAAATCACGCCGCCTATGAGAACGGTCATTTTATTGGATAATTCCCAATCTATTCCTTCCTCAAGCCATGAGGTAATCAGGGAAACTCTTTTAAGCGTTACGGAAGGGGCGTTAGAGCGGGAAGAAATCCGAATAGGAGTGATATCCGACCAGATTAATTACCTTTGTGATTACACCAGTGACAAGGAAGCCTTGAAACAGATTCTTTCTGATGTAGAGTATAAAGATCAGGATACTTATTTGAGTGATGTGTTATATGAACAGATTCTGGCGCTCAATCAGGAAAATACGGGGATTTTCACAAGAATCATTATTGTGGCGGATGGTGCGGATGATAAAGCCATTGGTTATACGAATGAAGAGGTCAGACAGCTGATTGCCAATAATTCATATCCTGTATATACTTTAGGCGTTCAAAAGAAAAATAATGAGAGTCAGCTGGAAACTTTATTTTCTTTTTCACGGGCAGCCGGAGTTGAGGGATTTTTACTGGATGAAAATATAAAGAATACGGAAATTGTAAGCGCATTGACAAAAGATCAAAGCAATATTTGCATTCGGGTATTGCCGGATTCGACACTTCTGGATGGAAGCGAAAAAAGTGTTTTGTTAAGGCTGCAAACGCCGGAAGGAGAAATATCCCTGACAACAAGTGTTAAAATGCCTTTTGGAAATGGGGAACAGGAAAAAGAGGAAACTGTCATGGAAGAAAGTGAAGAGGCAGGCGAAGAGGAAATAGTGGAAGAAGTCCCTGTTTTACCGGTTATAAGTACGGAAGAAGCGCCGGAAAAGGATTCCGGGATGTTTATTGCGGGAATTGTGATTGGTACGATAGTTTTTCTTGTAGTGGCTATAGTTTTTGTTGTTGTAATTATAAAAAGAAAAAAAGCAAAAAAATTTGCAGTTCCGGCAGTGAGTATGCCGGATGGTCAAAATATAATAAACAAAGATGCAACGGAAATGGCGGGCGTGGATGAGGCAACAGAAATTATGGGAGCCTATCAAGAGGATGCGCATGTTGTGGGATTGTGGAAGAAAAAATATATCTATATGAAATGTGTGGAAGATGCCAGTATTATGTTTAAAATTCCCATAAATGATACAGTTCAAATCGGAAGACAGGGCTGTGATATTAATCTGGAAGACAAAAAGGTTTCCAGAAAACATTGTGAAATCATTTTAAGGGGGAGTATGCTTTACATTAAAGATTTGGGTTCTGTAAACGGAACCATATATCAGGAATTAAAGGTGTATGACGAAACGCCGATTGTAAGCGGCGGAATTGTGCAGATAGGATTATACCGCTATTCAGTAGAGTTAGTTGAGGAATGATGAATACAGTGATTGGGAGAAATGACAAAATTTGATTAAAGAAGTATGTGCATTTTCAGAAACAGGATTAAAGCGAAACGTTAATCAGGACAGTATTTTAAGTATGTATAATCGTGAGGCAGGATTGTTTGTTGTAGCTGATGGAATGGGCGGACATTTTAAAGGCGAGCTTGCCAGCAGATTATTAATAAGTGAATATACTGATTGGTGGAAGAGTGTTGAAAATTGTGTCTGCGGAATGGAAATATCAGAGATTGTTGTAGAGTTAGAGAAGCTGTTAAGAATGATTCATGAGAAAATCAAAAAAATGTACCATACATATGAGGCACAAGGCGGAACAACTTTGTGTCTGCTTTTCCTGTGTAAAAATTATTATATGGTTATGAATGTGGGCGACAGCAGGGCATATTTTTGCAGAAAAAGAAAATGCGGACAGATTACAGCGGATGACATATGGAAAGAACCGGGAAAGCATTATGGGAAATTAACGCAGGCAGTAGGGATGCGAAATGAAGTACAGCCGCACATTTATACCGGAAAATTAGAAAATATGGAGAGTTTCCTGTTATGTAGCGATGGCGTCTATAAATACTGTGAAGAAAAAATTTTGATGCGACATATAAAACAAGCTGTATGGAATAAAAAATTGGAAAAGATTGCAAAAAGGATTCAAAAATGTGTATATCAAAAAGGAGCAAAAGATAATTTATCATTAATTTTAATTCAGTGTAAAAGCAAATAAGGCTTCTGTGGGAAGAATTTCTTTTTTTTATCATCCGCTAAGATTCTGCTTGATAATCAGCACAGAACAGAATATAATACAAAAAGAGAATTGTATTCCAATTTTGTATAAAATGGAGGTCGTTATGTATATCACGCGCGCGATGGAAACCAAATTAAAATATCTGGCTGAACATTTTCCTGTTGTTATCGTCTGTGGAGCAAGGCAGGTTGGAAAAACCACGTTGCTGAATCAGTTAAAAAAGGAAAATGACGGCATCCAATATGTGACCCTTGATTTTCCAAGAATAAGGTTTCTTGCGAAGGAAGACCCCGAATTATTTTTACAGCAGTATAAACCGCCGCTTATTATTGATGAAATTCAATACGCACCCGAACTGTTATCTTATATAAAAATACGGGTAGATAACAGCGGGCAAAACGGTATGTATTATCTGACGGGTTCACAAATGTTCCATACCATGAAAAATATCAGTGAATCTTTGGCGGGCAGAGCGGGCGTTTTATCCATGTATTCACTGTCACGGGCAGAGATTGAGGGGCGAAGCTCCATGCCCTTTTTGCCTGACCGCATCACTATGACTAAGTCAGCGGATACCATTTCTGATATTTTTGAAAAACTATACCGGGGCGGCATGCCGCGCATGGTAACTGACCCGGAATTATCGCCGGAAGATTATTTTGGTGCATATATGCAGACATGTCTGGAACGTGATATCCATGACCTGATTGAGGTAAAAAATGAGGCGAAATTTTTAAAATTTATATCCTGTGTGGCTGCCAGGACAAGTCAGGAAGTAAATCTTGCGGATATTGCAAAAGATGTGGAAATTGACCACAATACTGCGGATAGATGGCTGTCAATTTTGGTTTCTTCGGGACTTGTTTATTTACTGCACCCCTATTCGGGTAATGTTATCAAACGTATTGTAAAACGTCCTAAACTGTATTTTATGGATACAGGGCTTGCATGTTATCTCAGTATGTGGAATAATCCGCGGGCTTTAGAATTATCGGCTATGGCGGGCGCTATGTTTGAAAATTATGTTGTATCGGAAATTATAAAAGGCTATGCCAATCATGGTATCGATACCAAAAGCCGCCTCTGTTGCTACAGGGACAACAATGGGAAAGAGATTGATTTGATCATTATGGAAAACGGAAAATTATATCCGGTTGAAATCAAAAAAAGCGCCAATCCGGGAACAGGGACGCTGAAAAATTTCCGCGTGTTAAACAGTCTTCCTGCGGAGATTGGCGAGGGCGCTGTTATCTGTATGACGCCGATGGTTGTTCCGCTTGATGAGAAAAATAAGTTGATGCCGGTAAAGTGTATTTGAGTATTTAGATTTTATCTTTACCAAATCATAAAGAACCGGATTTTCTTATTGACAACCCGAAATGTATCGTTGTATGATTGTATACGGCAAGAAAAGAATATCAGCTATGACAAAGGCGTTCTGTGGAAGCAGGACGCCTTTTTACAGTATGCCGGGGATGCTGATTGGGGAAGGTTTCAGTCATGCATGGGTGGAAATTCTGTGCAAGGACAAATGGTACGGATTGGACCCTTTAATCTAGGAAGAATTCCTTTTTTGCATATCCTATGCTATAATAGAACTTAACGAGATATATTGCGATATAAACTAAATGTGCGAGGAAGGTATGACTAGAAGCATCATTTAACCGGATAGAAGGGCTGGAAATAGAAAATTGGACCTGATAAGAGGATGCGACTAAGCGAATGGAGGTAATAAGATGCCAACAATCAGTATGTTTTATGGTATTTTGATGAAAATGTATAGAGAACAAGGTGGAAAACACAATATACCTCATGTGCATGCGGAATATGGAGATTTTGAGGCGGTGTTTGATTTTGACGGGAATATTTTAGAGGGAGAATTGCCGCGGAAACAGCGCAAATATGTGGAAGCATGGATATTACTGCATGAGGATGAATTGCGGGCTAATTGGAAGCTTTTACAGGATGGAGAACCTTTTTTCAAAATCCAGCCGTTACAATAGAGGAGGGAGAGTATGTTAAGACCAAGACCTATAAAAGTGGAACCCCTTGAAGACTATCTTTTGTTAGTGTCGTTCAGTAATGGGGAAGATAAAATTTTTGATGTAAAACCTATGATTTCTGGTTCATGGTTTGGGGAATTAGCGGATAAAAGTATATTTGACACAGTTAAAATATCCGGAAATACAGTGGAATGGATAAATGGTCAGGATGTGTGCCCGGATGATTTGTACTATTTAAGTGTTCTGCAATCATAAAGAACCGGATTTTCTTATTGACAACCCGAAATGTATCGTTGTATGATTGTATACGACAAGAGAAGAATATCAGCTATGACAAAGGCGTTCTGTAAAAGCAGGACGCCTTTTTACATGCCCGGACAGGAGGGATTGTTATGTATGACTTAGATTTACTGGAGCACACGGACACGGTAAATGAACTGCTGGCGCGCTATGGGGTCAAATTCGGCATTTACAAAAATAATACCTTTAAAGAGCAGCTTTTTCCCTTTGATGCGATTCCCAGAATCATTGCAAAGCAGGAATTTGATTATCTGGAAAGGGGATTAAAGCAGCGGGTCACGGCGCTGAATTTGTTTTTAAAGGATATTTACGGCGAAAAAAAGATTGTAAAGGACAAAGTGGTGCCGGAGGAATTTATCTTTGCTTCAAGCGGTTATATGGCGGAATGTGAAGGCGTCATGCCACCGGAAGGCATTTACTCCCACATATCCGGTATTGACTTAGTCCAAGGCAAGGATGAAAAATGGTATGTGCTGGAGGATAATTTAAGGGTTCCTTCAGGAGCGTCATACCCTATGATTGCAAGGGGACTTTGCAGAAGAAGCAGTCCTTTGACCTTTCAAAAAGTAAAACTGGAAGATAACCGGAATTATGCGGACCTGTTAAGACGCACCATGGACCATGTAAACGTAGGAGGGCATACAGTGATTCTGACGCCGGGGAGGTATAATGCGGCTTATTTTGAACATTCCTACCTGGCTGAAAAAACGGGCGCCCATCTGGTAAACGGCGCTGAGCTGAAAGTGAAGGACGATAAGCTTTACTACGTTACCTATGACGGCAAGATGGAGCGGGTAGGGGCAGTTTACAGGAGAATTTCCGATGAATATTTAGACCCCATGAATTTTAACCCGGAATCGGTTATCGGAATCCCCCACATTTATGACGTCTACCGGAAGGGAAATGTGGCTTTGTTAAATGCGCCGGGCAACGGCATTGCGGATGATAAGGGAATTTATTATTTTGTCCCCAAAATGATACGGTATTATCTGGGAGAGGAGCCTGTTTTACATAATGCGCCCACTTATCTGCCCTTTTATGAGGAGGATATGAAATATGTCCTTGAAAATTTTGACAGGCTTGTTTTAAAGGATGTGGCGGAAGCCGGCGGATATGGCGTGGTATTTGGCAGCAGCATGGATGCAGAGCAAAAAGAAGGCTTTATTGCGCTTTTAAAGAAGGAGCCAAGAAGGTTTATTGCCCAGGAGGTTATTGACTTTCTGGATATTGATATCCTGGAAGGAAATGAGCCGATCCCGAGGAAGGCGGATTTGCGCGCCTTTGTTCTGATGGCGGACGAGCCTTTAGTATGGAAAAGCGGACTGACAAGATTTTCCAGGAATCCGGATTCCTTTATTGTAAATTCATCTCAGGGAGGAGGCTTTAAAGACACATGGGTATTATCTCAGTAGAACAGACAAACAGGTTATTGTGGCTCGGAAGGTATTCCGAGCGGGTTTACACCACGTTACGGCTGTATTCCAACAGCTTCGATATGATGATTGACGAAATCGCGGACAGCTATGCAGAGTTTTGCAGGCTGGTAGATATACCGGACGTTTATGGTTCCAAGGAGACTTTTAAGGAAAAATATCCTTTTGATGAGGAAAATCCGGATTCCATACTCAGTAATCTGAACCGGGCGTATGATAACGCCATTGTGCTCAGGGAAGAAATCGGATCCGAGACCTTATCTTATATCCAGCTTGCCATTTATGATATGAACAAGGCGAAAATCAGCAGGGCGCCCCTCATTGAGATGCAGAGGGTCATTGATAATATCCTGGCGTTCTGGGGGATTGTGGATGACAGCATAGATTCTGAGCATGTCCGCAATATTATCAAAACGGGAAAAAGAATCGAACGGATTGACTTATATGCCAGACTGGGAATCGAGAGAAAGGAACTGGTGCGGGAAATCCACCGCCTGGTGCCCAGAATACAGCGCAGCGGCATGGAATACAAAAAAGATAAATTAAATAGCTTACAAGAACTTGTAGAGGAGGATGAAATCAACTATTATAAGATTGTGGATGAAGTAGAATCCATCTTATCATAAGGAGCATTCAGGCGTGAAAAAGCTACATTTCGATTACTATATGCAGTTGTCCTATGAGGAATGGATAAGGGAATGTCATTTTACCATAAAATGTATTCCCCCGGATACTAAGAGGCAGCGGATTGAAAAAATCAAAATAGAGGTGGAACCGGACGAGGGCATAGAAGAGGGCGTGGATTCCTTTGGAAACCGGTTCCTTTACGGCAGCGTGAATCAGGCGCATAACCGTTTTTCCTTTCATATTACGGGCGATGCGGTTACGGGTCTTTCGGAATATGAAGGCATTGGTAACGAAAATATGCTGGGAGCATACCGGTATGCTTATGGACTGACTACGCCCGGAGAAAAACTGACGGAGTATTTTAACAGCCTTTTTGGACAGACGGACAAGGAACCGGACGCTTATGAAAAAGGTGTTTTTTTGATGCACAGCCTGTACCGGGATTTTTCCTATGAAAAGAATGTGACCGATGTGAATACCGGCGCCGAAGCCGCATGGAAGCTTGGCAGGGGAGTCTGTCAGGATTACGCCCATATTCTCATTGCCTTGTGCCGCCTGGCAAAAATCCCGGCAAGATATGTGACGGGTATGCTGATTGGGGAAGGCTTCAGCCATGCATGGGTGGAAATCCTGTGCAAGGACAAATGGTATGGATTGGACCCCACGAATGATTTGACTGTGGAGGATTCCCATATTAAAATAGGAGTAGGCAGAGACGCCTCGGATTGTATGGTTAACAGGGGGATTATGAAAGGGGGAGGCATGCAGACCCAGAAAATCCTGGTAACGGTAACAGAAAAAGGAGAGAAGCTATGATAAATACGATTGCATCTGTGGGACTTCCCGTGAATGAAACACTGAAAATAAGGAAAAACCGGCTCCAGCCGGGGAAAAAGACAAGCGGGAAAATGAAACGAATCAGCATTGTGACAGGGATTCACGGAGATGAACTGGAGGGACAGTATGTCTGCTTTGAATTGGTCAGAAGGATTCAGGAAAAAATAGACAAATTAAACGGAATTGTAGATGTTTACCCGGCTATGAATCCCTTAGGGATTGATTCCGTTACAAGAGGGATTCCGGGCTTTGACCTGGATATGAACCGTCTGTTTCCCGGCAACAGCGAGGGGGACATGATGGAATATCTGGCGGCGGAAATTGTAGAAGACGTGGCAGGATCCGACGTCTGCATTGATATTCACGCCAGCAACATCTATCTGACGGAGATACCGCAGATACGGATTAATGAATTGCACAAAAAAAAGCTGGTGCCCCTGGCGGAAAAAACAAATGTGGATCTTATCTGGGTACATGGCGCCAGCACGGTGTTGGAATCCACCTTTGCTCATAGCTTAAACAGCAGGAAAGTGCCGACCTTGGTGGTAGAAATGGGTGTGGGCATGAGAATTACAAAGGAGTATTGCAATCAGCTGGTGGACGGAATCTTCTATTTGATGGGAGAAATGGGAATCTGGCGGGGAAAGACAAAGCAGCCAAGAAAGCCCGTTATTTCCGAAAATCCTGATGACGTATGCTTTTTAAATGCGCCCACGTCGGGAATTTTTATTCCTCATGTGAAGCATCAGGAGCACCTAAAAAGAGGAGCGCATATCGGCAGCATTATCGACCCCTTAAAGGGCAAAGTATTAAGCGAAATTTATTCTCCTGTAGACGGGCTTCTTTTTACCATCCGGGAATATCCCGTGGTAGACGAAGGCTCCCTGATAGGCAGGGTGTTGAACGATAGAGCATTGAACCGGTAAAAGACTTTGGGAGGACAAAGAGGTATTAGCTTATGAAGAGGAAAATTATTTATGAAATCAATTCACTATACCGGGACAATTTCCGGGTAACGGGATATGAATTTGGAAAAGGGGAAAAATCCGTCTGCGTGGTAGGAAGCATCCGCGGTAATGAGATTCAGCAGCTTTACAGCTGTTCCCAGCTTGTGAAACGTTTGAAAAAGATGGAGGAAGAAGGAAAAATCAAGAAGGGAAATAAGATTTTAGTCATTCCTTCCGTAAATCCCTATTCCATGAATATTAAAAAGCGGTTCTGGCCTACGGACAATACGGATATTAACAGAATGTTTCCGGGATATAATCAGGGAGAGACGACCCAGAGGATTGCGGCGGGAGTATTTGAGACGATTAAGGATTACAAATTCGGTATGCAGTTTGCATCCTTTTATATGCCGGGGAAATTTACGCCCCATATCCGTATGATGAAGGCGGGATTTGAGAGCGTGGAACTGGCAAAGGAATTTGGTATGCCCTATGTGGTCCTGCGGAATACAAGACCTTATGATACTGCTACGCTGAATTATAACTGGCAGATATGGGAGACTCATGCCTTCAGCATTTATACGACGACTACTACGGAAATAGATAAAGAAAGCGCCGGTATGGCGGTACGGAGTATTCTTTTGTTTTTGGCGAAGGAAGGAATCGTGGAATATAAAGGACATGACGGCTATCGTTCCTTTGTGGTGGAGGATACGGATATGGCGGCAGTCAGAACAAGAGAAACCGGCATTTTTGAAAGCTACGTCAAGGTAGGGGCGGAGGTCTCAAAGGGACAGCCTCTTGCAGCGGTTATTGACCCATATGAAGGAGAGATAAAGGAGACTTTGAAGTCGCCTGTTGACGGGATAGTATTTTTTGCCCATGACGACCCCTTGACCTATGCGGATACGGCGGTATTTAAGCTGGTTGTGGGCGAGAGCTGAAAGCGGAAGATGATTGCCGGATTGCTGCGGTAAAGTGCAGAGCCTTTTGGGAAGATATCGCAATGCCTGGGAAAACAGAAAGAATGGATTAAAGACATGAAAACAGACAGAGATTTGAGAATTTTATTACAAAACATAGACCACAAGAGTTATCCTGCCTACAAGGACACTAAGGGAAGCTATGATTTTGGGAATTATATATTATCCATAGACCATGTACAGGGGGACCCCTTTGCAAGCCCTTCGGATGTCAGCGTCTATGTGGATGGAAAAAAGGGTGCTTTTCCTAAGGAAAGCTATAATACCGGGGAAAAGAGAATTGCCCTGGAGGATTTTCTGCTCAGGAGCTTTGGCAGACAGTTAGCTGCCTTTAACCGTGTGGCAAAGGGAAGCGGGAAAAGCGGTACGGTTACCGTTACAAGACCCGGACAGGAAATATTGGAGCGTACTGCCTGTGTGATGGATGCTGCCACAGGGAGTATAAAACTCAGGCTGCATGTGGGATTTCCTGCAAACGGCAGGACCATTAACAGCAGGGAGCTTATGAAGATTCTGTTTGATTTCCTGCCAAAGTGTGTGGAAAGCACTTTGTACTATGGAAGATATGATGCGGGAGGGAAAAAGAATGTGGAAGCCGTCGGCGCCCTGGCAGAGGACCAGACGGAAATCCGCAGGCAGCTAAAGGAGCAGGGACTTGTGGCTTTTGTGGCAAATGGAGCCGTCCTTCCAAGGGAAAGCGGCGCATCTGACAAACCCATGAAGGATGCGGTGGCATTTGCGTCTCCTTCCTCCATGGAAGTAACCATGGACCTTCCAAACCAAGGCAGGGTTTTGGGAATGGGAATAAAAAAAGGCATTACCCTCATTGTGGGCGGCGGCTATCACGGCAAGTCCACCCTGCTAAAGGCGCTGGAAGCAGGCGTCTATAATCATATTGCAGGGGATGGAAGGGAGCTTGTTATCACAGATGATACGGCGGTTAAATCCCGTGCGGAGGATGGGCGGAGCATACGGAATGTGGATATTTCCATGTTTATCGGCAATCTGCCAAACGGGAAAGACACGGTTTCCTTCCATACGGAGGACGCCAGCGGAAGCACCTCCCAGGCGGCAGGCGTAGCGGAGAGCATAGAAGCGGGCGCAAAGGTCCTGCTTATTGACGAGGACACCAGCGCCACCAACTTTATGATTCGGGACGAATTGATGCAGCGGGTAGTATTGCGGAACCAGGAGCCGATTATTCCTTTTATTGACAGGGTTTTGGAGCTTTATGAAAAGCAGGGCGTTTCCACTATACTGGTGGCGGGCAGCTCAGGTTCCTATTTTTATGTGGCGGACAAAATCGTGCAGATGGACCGCTATCATCCCGTGGATATTACGGAGCGGGCAAAAAAGGAAGCGGAAGAATATAGCGGGAAAAGAGTGGAAAGCGACGGGCAGGAAGATGGAGGAGCGGCGGATGAAAGCGGCAGTCGGACAGGCAGCAGGCGGCTGGAAGCTGCAAGCTTTAAACATAAGCGGGTTTTGCTTCCTGTAAGGGCATTCCGGGAGCCGAGGCTGAAAATCAAAACCATGGGGATGGACAGCATATCCGTTGACAGGGAGAGTATTGATTTGCGCCTTGTGGAGCAGCTTGTGGATACGGAGCAGCTCAATGCTCTGGGTCAGCTGCTGAAATATGCCCATCTTCATTTTGTGGATGGAAAGAGGAGCCTTCCTGAGGTCGTTGATTTGCTGGAAAAGACCATGGACGAAAAGGGACCGGATGCCATCACGGAGAAGCCCTTTGCAAGACCGCGGCGTCAGGAAATATTCGCCTGCATCAACCGCTACCGTGAGCAGGCGGTCCAATGAAAACGAGACTGCGTTATCTCATTCTTTTTATCATATTATTCTTAACGGAAATCTTTATCGGCGTCTTTTTAAAAGGCGGCTTTATCAGGGCATACGGGGGAGACATTCTGGTTCTTCCCCTTCTCTATACCTTCTTAAGGATTTTCTTTTCCAAGGCTGACAATTTTACAAAGAAGATACTGCCCTTTTTGCTGTTCCTTTTGGGAGCTTTTGTAGAGGGGCTGCAGTGGCTTCATATTGCAGATATCCTGCATATTACTTCGCCCCTTCTTAGGATTATCATAGGGTCTACCTTTGACTATTTGGATATAGGCTGTTATTTTGTGGGGATGCTGTTGATTTATGGGGGATTGTATGAAGGACCCCGGATACTATACATAAAATTGACATTACAACAAATACGTTGTAGAATAAAAACGAAAAGGATAAAAATACAAATGAATAGAATTTTTAAAGAAGTCCCTTCATTTACGAAAAAGTGGTATGCATTGGGACTTACGGATGATGACCTGCGGGTATTAGAGGCTATATTGCTTAAGAATCCGAAAACAGGAGATACGATTGCAGGAACAGGAGGTATCAGGAAAATACGGATTCCAATGGAGGATACCGGAAAACGTGGCGGCGGAAGAGTTATCTATGTAGACATAGAGGTAAAAGAGTGTATTTATCTTATTGATGTTTACACTAAAAAAGAGAAAAGCGACTTAACAGATAAGGAAAGAAAAATGTTGAAAAAACTGGTTGAAGCATTGAAGGAGGAATAGTTATGGGCTTTTATGAGGACTTAGAAAAAGGCTTGTTAGAGGCTATTGAGATGGAAAAGGGGAATATTCCGTTAGCATCCAGGGAGAATATGCCTGCACCGACTTTTTTTGCAGAGAATAAGGAAAAAGAGCTGATTGATGAATTGGTCGCCATAAGAAAAAAGCAGAATGTTTCGCAAGCACAGCTGGCAAAGCTTACGGGGAATAAGCAGCAGGCTATTTCCCGCATTGAAACAAAAGAAAACAGTCCATCTTTAAAATTATTTTACAATTTGCTGAGCGCATTAGGCTATGATTTGAAAATTGTAAAGGCGTAACGGGGACTTTTTTACGAAAACCGGAGAGGAGAAATGAGCATGAAAAAATATGTTATCATACTAATTTTTTTCACTATCCTGCTGCTTTGCGGTTGTCAGAGCAATGCGGGCTCTGAACCGCAAAAGGAGGAAGGGGCAGGAAGGGAAACGGAAGCGCAGGAGAGGCAGAGGGAAAACGGAACGGAAAGCGGAGAGGACGAAAACGGGGAGGAAAATGAATTAGAGGAGGAAATGGCGGCAGAGCAATCCGGAAATATGGAAGCCATCCGTGTCATACAAGGCGGTCCCTATGGACAGATTTCCCTGTCACTGCCTGAGGGCTGGAGCTATGAAGTCTGCCCTGTGGACAGCGACAGCCTTATGAGTGGCATATATGGGCTTCATTTTTATCCGGCAGGGGCGGAGGGATATATTGAAGTTGCCTATATGGATTCCTTTGGCGTCTGTGGAATGGGACTTTCTTCAGAAGAGACAGCGCTTGCCGGATGCAGGGCGTCCATGGGCACTTATGACAATCAGGAATATTGGGATTTCATTTCTTTTCAGGATGAATATGAAGGCGTGGTTGCCCTGACCTATTGGGTGGATGACTGGTGGGACGAATACGGCGGCGCTGTTTTGGGGATTCTGGATACTCTGTCCTTTGATAAGACGGTAAAGGAAGGCGGCGTATATGTTTATGGCGAGGAATCGGCGGCAGAGGAAATTGCTCTGGAGTTTTCCTTGAAAAAGGTTTCCGCCACGGGAGCTATCCTTGTTTTTGACCAATATGACAGGGAGGCGCCCACGGGAGAATTGGAATTTGGGGCGAACTATACCATTGAACGGTTGGAAGGCGGGGAATGGGAAGAGCTTCCGGGACCGGTGGAGGGTTCGGAGTCGGAAAATTATGCGTTTACCAATGTCGCATACCTTATTGAACCGGAAGCAAAAAGAGAGCAGGAGGTGGACTGGGAATGGCTTCATGGACCGCTTCCGTCGGGCGAGTACAGGATAAAAAAGACTGTCCACGATTTTCGGGGGACCGGGGACTTTGATGAATATACGGTGTATGCCCGGTTTATACTGAATTAAAGATTGCTTCTAAGGGGTAAGGGCTTATGAGAGTATTTGATTCCTATTATTATAATATCATTGACAGGGTAAAGTATAAGGATACCAAAAGGTATATAGACAAGATGCTTGGGGAATTGGGACTGTGCTATCACAATATAGGGTTTGGCATGAAGTGCGGTCCGGTAAAAAAGGCAGTGGAGAAATATCCTGTCCTTGCAAAATACCGCTGTCTTGAGGATGAAACGCGCCCCGCAGCCCAGCTGTATACCAATGAGCTTTTAACCAGCTATTCCCGGAACTGGTCAAAGGGGGAAATCTATGGGGACGCCGGGGATTATGAAGTGATTGAGGAATTATTTACGAAGATTCCAAGAACCTTTAACTTCGGCTTTTCCAATATGATTTTGAGCGGCATTGACTGGTATGGGGGATGCGATTTAACGCCTGCCATCGAGTATAATGAATTTAAGGGAGAGCATCCCCTTGAAAGCCCCATCTATATTTCCTGCAATGAGATTATGCTGAGGCGGGAGTTTGACTATGGCAATAAGCGAAACCGGGTCATTGTAACCGTGGAAGCCACAAAACTGCCGGTGCCAAAGGATACGTCGGATATTGTAAAAAGGCTAAAGCCTTATCTGGGGACGCCTGAGTATGTTTCCCGGACATGCAGACTGCCTGAAGATGAATTAAAAAGATGTAAAGAATTGGAGACTGAATATAAGGAAAAGCTGCAAAGGCTGTTTGAGTCTGCTGCGGGAAGCGGGCGTCCTTCTTCGGATATGCTCCTTAGTCCTGCAATTCCCAAGCTTGTGGAAAAGAAAAAAATTGTGAAGGCGTTTGGGGGCACAGGCTTTGAAATGGGAAACAGACATGGTCTGCTGCCCGGAATGAACCGGGTTATCTGCACGGACTCCCATAATTACAAATATGAAATAACCATTGACAGGGGAAGTGCAATCACGAACTGTATTCACTTCAATTTTATGGTTATGGGCTGTGATTTTACCATAACTCCATCCATACCGGCTTTTTATGTAAAATCGGAGGAGGAAGCGGAACAGATTATTGCAGAGCTGGTAAAGCTTTGCGTCCGGGCAAGGGATGAAATCGGGGAAGAAATGGCGGCGCAGTTTCTGGATACGCCGGATTGGTATTGGGAAAAGCGTTCCTGGCCGGATTGGTAAGTTTCCACGGTTGTCCTACTGCTTCCCGGATGCTGAGTAGCTTTTTTCGGCAACTGCAACCAGAACGAAATTATTCTTTTCGTGCATTTGCTTGCGATTGCAAGCAAACATGGGTATAATGTAAAAAGGAGTGTGATATTTATGGCAAATACAACTGCTGTTTATGCAAGAATAGATACCGGATTAAAAGAGAGTGCTGAAAAAATTTTGAGCCAGCTTGGTATTTCTCCATCAAGTGCTATTCAAATGCTTTATAGTCAAATTGTGTTAACAAGGGGACTTCCTCTTGATTTGCATTTACCATCTGCAAAACCTACAGTTATCGGCGGCATGAGCCGTTTGGAAGTGGATGCTGAACTTATGAAAGGAATAGATTCCCTAAAGTCGGGTAAGACCTATACTGCTGATGAGGTCGATGCAGAACTCGCTAAAGAGTTTGGTATATGAATGACAACTACCAGGTAATTTATTCTCCAGAGGCATTAGATGATATACGAAAGATCTATTCTTATATCGCCTTTGAATTGCAGATGCCGGATACCGCATTAAATCAAGTAAATCGAATCCGAAAAGAACTCCGTTCGCTTGATTTCATGCCAATGCGGTATTCCATTGTTGATTGGGAACCTTGGAAAAGTATGCAGATGCATAAAGTACCTATTGACAATTACGTTGTCTACTATTTAGTAGATTCCAATCTTTATACCGTCACTGTAATCCGTATTGTATATGGCGGACAGGATATTGAAGGCTACGTAAAATCTGAACAACAATAATTATTTTTATAATTAAGGCAGCCATTATTTGTGTCTGTTGCCGCTTTGCGGGAAAAGAGTTCTGGAAATTTTGGGAATCCTCGTTAAGACCGGCACAGGAAGAAAAAAATCACATACTTTATTATAATTATGATAAAAGAGCCGGAAACAGCTGGAATGACGGAAGGACATAAAAGTGGAAAATTAAAGGAAAAGGAAGCCGGAAAAGCAGGATTAAAAGGGGAAAGAAAAGTGGATGAAGCCCTGCAGGTTTCCCTTATTAATATGGTATGCAATCTTTTCCTTGCGGTCATGAAGCTTCTGGCAGGTGTTATGGCACATTCTACAGCTCTGGTATCTGACGCCGTTCATTCTGCATCGGATGTTTTTGCGGAGCTTGTGGTTATCCTGGGTATTTTCTTTTCAGGGAAAGCGGCGGATAAGGAACACCCTTACGGGCATGAGCGGTTAGAGTGCATAGCGGCAATGTTTTTGGGCGGCGTTATCTTTCTGACAGGCGCGGAAATTGGCAGGGAAGGCGTGGAAAAAGTGGCGGACTTTTGCCGCGGGGTAAAAATAGAGACGCCGGGCGTGGCAGCGCTTATTGTGGCGGCTGTCTCCATCGGCATGAAGGAGTGGATGTACCGCTTCGGAATGAGGACGGCAAAACGGGTAAATTCGGCTGCTTTATGCGCCGACGCATGGCATAACCGCACAGACGCCTTAGCCTCTGCGGGCGCGCTGGCAGGTATCGGCTGTGCCATAGCGGGGTTTCCCGTTATGGATGGCATTGCCTGCGCTTTTATTTCCCTCTGCGTCCTGAAGGCGTCGGTGGAAATCCTTTGGGACGCCGTCGGCAAAATCATTGATAAGGCGTGTGATGAAAAAACGGAGGAGGAAATGAAGGCGCTCATTTTATCCCAGGAGGGAGTGCTGGGCATTAACGGATTCCATACCCGGCTGTTCGGCTCCCGGATTTACGTGGATGCAGAGGTTGTGGCAGACGGCGCTATCAGCCTGGAAAACGCCCATGAAATCGCAGAAAAAGTCCACCTCGCCATGGAAGAAGGGTTTCCGAGGGTAAAACATTGTATGGTAAGGATGGAACCCTTAAAAAGATAGAATATCAGAGTTTTAGAATTTTAAAAATGGAAAACCGTATATTGACACACATCATACCAAATGTTAGAATCAGATAAAAGCATATATTTCTGACAATCTTTTGTACAGCCATGTACATTCTAATTTCTTGCCGTAAGGCGTCTTGAAATCAATGCTTTTAAAATCCAACAAATTCAATTAAAAGCAGGAGTTTCAGATGCAGGGTAAGAAATGCCGCTTAAAGATGCTGTAGAGAGGGTAGTAGACGAATGTATCAAGGAAGGCATTTTAAGGGAATTTCTGATGGAGCAGAAAGCGGAGGTGGTCAAAGTGAGCATTTATGAGTTTGATGAGGAACGGGAAATGAGACTGATACGGGAGGATGAGCGTGAGATTGGAAGGGAAGAAGGAATAGAGATTGGTGAGGCATCAGGCAGAGAAGAGGGGAAACAGACCATACTAACCCTGAGCAAAATCCTTTTAAACGCCAACCGCATAGATGATTTGAAAAGAGCAACAGACGATGAAGCGTATCTGGAGGAATTATGCAGGGAATATAGTATTTCTTGAAAGAAAAGCAGGCTGAAAAGACGAAAATGGAGAAGAAGGGCAGAAATGCCTTTCTTTTCTGCTTGTAAACATCCTGTAGTCAGTGATAGAATGAAATAAATTATTTTTTATCATGGAGAAGACTATGCAGACGCAGATACTGGTAGTGGATGATGAGACGGCAATCGCCGATTTAATAGAGGTATATCTGAAGAATGAGGATTTTCTTGTGCACAAATTTTATTCCGGGAAAGAAGCTTTGCAGTGCGCAAGAGAGGAAAAAATAGACCTGGCGGTTTTGGATGTGATGCTGCCGGATATGGACGGCTTTGAAATCTGTCGGGAAATCAGACAGACGAAAACCTTTCCTATTATTATGCTGACGGCAAAGGAAGAAGAAATAGATAAAATTACGGGGTTGACCCTGGGAGCGGACGATTATATGACCAAGCCCTTTCAACCACTGGAACTGGTTGCAAGAGTCAAGGCACAGCTTAGGAGGGCTACCAGATACAATGCCGCTGTCCTGGAGGATGTGACGGAAATTATGATTGGGGGCTTAAGCATAGATAAAACCACGCGGAAATGCAGACTGAATGAAAGGGAAATGCCCCTGACGCCCACGGAATTTGAGATATTGTGGGTGCTTTGTGAAAATAAGGGACAAGTCGTTTCCTCCGACGATTTATTTTACAGGGTATGGGGAAATAAATATTTTACTAACAGCAACAATACCATTATGGTCCATATCAGGCATTTGAGGGAGAAAATGAAGGATTCGGCGGAAAATCCCAAATATATTAAGACTGTGTGGGGAGTGGGGTATACCATTGAAGGTTAACAGAAGGGAACAAGAACAAAGAGAAACAGAACAAAAGAAAATAGAGCAAAAGAAAATGGAACAGTCGAAAATAAAACAAAGGAGAATAGGACAGAAGAAAACAGAAAGTGGGGAAAAGCGTGCAGAGCGTTTTATCCAGCTGAAGGTAAAAATTTTTTTGATAATGACGGGAATCATGGTTGCAGCTGTCATTATTTTGTACCTGCTGTATGAGCACGTCATCTTTGGACATTTTGCTGAGTTTGTAGTGGGATTTATACAGAAAAAATTTTCTTTGGACTTTTTGAATGCCCTCAGCATTTACCAACAGACCTTTCGGGAAAACTGGGGACTGCTTATATTTTTAGGTATGTTTTTCCTATTCCTGCTTATCAGCTGGTTTGTGCTGATGCGTCTTGTTATCGGTTATTTTAAAAGAATTGAAAAGGGCATGGACGTTATGCTTTCCGGAGACAAAACGGATGTGGAGCTTCCCCAGGAGCTGCGCAGTCTGGAAAAGAAAATGAATGCGGCAAAGCGGACTATGGAACGGCGCAAAATGGAAGCGGAAATGGAAAATGTGCGAAAAAATGATTTGATTACCTATCTAGCCCATGATTTAAAGACACCTTTATCGTCGGTTATCGGCTATTTGAGCCTTCTTGAGGAGGCGCCGGATATGCCCGTAAAGCAGAAGGCAAAATATGTGGGAATTGCTTTGGAAAAGGCACAGCGCTTAGAGCAGCTGATAGACGAGTTTTTTGAAATTACCCGTTTTAATCTCCAGACTATTATATTAAATAAAAGAAAAATTAATCTTTCCTATATGCTTGAGCAGATGACGGATGAATTCTACCCTATTTTAGAGGAGCAGGGAAAGAAGGCGGTGGTGGAAGCAAAGGAGAATGTGTTTATTTATGCCGATGCTGATAAAATGGCAAGGGTTTTTAACAATATCCTGAAAAATGCCATTGCCTACAGCGACAGGAATTCCACCATAAAGGTGTGCGTTGCCAATTCGGAAGAAAAAACATGGGTTCAGTTTATCAATCACGGGGTCCCCATTCCCGAGCATAAGCTGAACGCTATTTTTGAAAAATTTTACCGTTTGGATGCGTCTCGCTCCAGCGCTACGGGAGGCGCAGGTCTGGGACTTGCCATTGCAAAGGAAATTGTAACGGCGCATGACGGGGAGTTGCTTGTTACCAGCAGCGCGGAACAGACAGTGTTTACGGTAATATTGCCGGGGTGGTAACTGTTTCATCAGGGAAACGGCTTTATGCAGTAAATAAGCTGAAAAATAATAGGAAAGATAGTAGAAAATAAAAGATTATTCAAGAAAAGAGAAAGATAAGACAGCCCTCTGTCCGGAAGAAAACAATGAAAACCGGATAGAGGGTTGTTTCCTGCGCACATGTAAAACAATGATAAGGAAATCTTAAGATATGCTTAAGGTTTTTTGAATACAATTTTTCTCCTGCTTTGGTATTCTTATAAAGGATTTTAGAAATACGTAGAGAAAAAGGAGATTGCTATGAACGAAGAAAGAGTGAAAAAAGCGGCTTTAAACAACGGTAAAAAAACGGTTCTGGTAATATTCGGAGGCTGTTCATCGGAATATGAGGTTTCCCTGCAATCCGCATCGGCGGTTATCCGCGCCATAAACAGGGAGGTCTTTGATGTTATAACCATGGGAATTACCAGGGAAGGAGAATGGTATTTATATGAGGGAGAGGCAGAGGGGATTGAGAAAAATACATGGCAACAGGGCAGAGTAAGCCGTGCCTGTTTACAGCCTGACCGTTCGGTGCATGGAATAGCGATATGGAGAGAGAAGGGCATAGAACTATGCTATGTGGATGTGGTATTTCCCGTGCTCCATGGAAAAAACGGAGAGGATGGAACCTTACAGGGATTATGCGAGCTGGCGGGCATTCCCTGTGTGGGAGCGGATATGATGGGTTCCGCCATCTGCATGAACAAGGAAATGGCGCATCAGTTGGTAAAGGCGGCGGGAATCAGGGTTCCGGCTTCTGTTCTATTAAAAAAGACGGAAACGGAGGATGAAGTGGAAGGAAAGGCGGCAAAGCTGTCCTATCCCGTTTTTGTGAAGCCTGTCAGGGCAGGCTCCTCCTTTGGCATTACAAAGGTAAACAGTCCCGTTTATTTAAAATCCGCCATTGCTTTGGCGTTTGAACATGACAGGGAAGTCGTTATCGAGGAAAACATAGAGGGTTTTGAGGTAGGCTGCGCCATTATGGGAAATCAGGAGCTGATTGTGGGCAGGGTGGATGAAATTGAACTGACGGACGGCTTTTTTGATTACACCGAAAAATATACCCTGAAAACCTCTAAAATTCATATGCCGGCAAGAATACCGGAGGAGACGGAGTTAAGAATAAAGGAAACGGGTAAGAAAATATACCGTATCCTTGGTCTTAAAGACTATTCCAGGGTGGACATGTTTTTAACGCCGGAAGGAGAGATTGTTTTCAACGAGGTCAATACCATTCCGGGCTTTACCTCCCACAGCAGATTCCCTTCCATGATAAAGGCGGCAGGCTTTTGCTTTGAGCAGATTGTGGAGCGGCTGATTAAGCTGGCGTTGAAAGGCGGGGAAAAGACAGAGGGGAAGGTATAACATGGAAAAGAAAATTGACCTGCAAAAAGGGGAAGGCTTTGGAGTGCCAAATCGGAATGTGTACATAGATTACATGAAATTTATTGCGGCGTTTCTTGTTGTGGCAATCCATGTATCGCCCTTATCCGGCATAAATGAAAACGGGGATTTTATCCTGACGAGGATTATAGCGCGTATAGCAGTTCCTTTTTTCTTTATGGTATCGGGATATTATGTGCTTCCGGACAGTAAGAAACATAACGGACGGGCCGTGAAATTTTTGAAAAAGACCGGTATTCTTTATTTAACGGCTGTTATTTTGTATCTTCCTGTAAACGTTTATACGGGTTATTTTAAGGAATTAAAGGCAGGAAAGGTTTTAAAGGATATTTTTTTTGACGGGACCTTTTATCATCTTTGGTATCTGCCGGCAGTTATGCTGGGAATTCTGCTCTGTCTTTTCCTTATTCGGATAATGGGGGAAAGGGCGGCGTTTATCATAACGGTAATTTTGTATCTGGCAGGTCTTTTGGGAGACAGCTATTACGGGCTTACCAGGTTGTTGCCGATTATGGGGGAAATTTACGACGGAATTTTACAGGTGTTTTCTTATACCAGAAATGGCATTTTCTTTGCACCGGTATTTTTAATGCTGGGATGTCTCATAAAAAATAGGGAAAAGAAAGAGGAGGAAGCATTAGAAGAGAATAAATGCGATAAAAAAGATACTAATAGTATAATATATACACTATTAGTGTCTGTGTTTTTTCTTGTTATGATGGCGGAAGGTCTGCTGCTTCATAAATACGGATGGCAGCGCCATGACAGCATGTATATATTTTTAGTGCCCCTTATGTACTTTTTCTTTAGCCGGATAATAAGCCTTTCCCATAAAGAAAAAAATGCGGCAAAAAAGAGTGGGAAAGAGGGGCGCTTTGTTGATATGGGAAATATGGCTATGATTATTTACATTATCCATCCCATGGGGCTGATTTTATTAAGGGGGATTTCAAAGCCTTTGAAGCTTTATGGGATTCTCGTGGAAAATACTCTGGTCTGCTACCTTGCAGTCTCTTTTTTTAGCGCTTTGGGGGCGTGGATTTTGCTGGTGTTTTATAGAATGTTTTTCAAAGGGCGCGGGAGAAGCATGGAGAAGCTCTCTGCACAAAGCAAAGGAATGCCTGGCTTGGAAAGAGACAGGGCATGGCTGGAGATTAATCTGGAAAATTTGAAATGGAATGTGGAGCAGATAAAAGGGATTCTTCCTAAGGGCTGTAAATTTATGGCTGTGGTAAAGGCAAATGCTTATGGGCATGGCAGTCTGGCGGTATCGGAATTTTTGTATAAGGCGGGTATCAGGGCGTTTGCCGTGGCAACCCTTGAGGAAGGTATTTACCTGAGAGAAAATGGCGTTAAGGGGAAGCTGTTAATTCTCGGCTACACCCATCCCTCCAATGCGGCATATCTTGCAAAATACCACCTGATACAGACGGTTGTGGATGGAGCATATGCGGAAAGCCTCAATGAACAGGGGATTCCTCTTAAGGTGCATATCGGAGTGGATACAGGAATGCACAGATTGGGAGAGGATTATAGAAATCTGGAAAAAATCGCCGCCATATTCCATTATGAAAATTTAGAGGTGGAGGGAATTTATTCTCATTTATGTGTCTCGGACAGCAGAGAGGAGTGGGCAGAAGCTTATACAAAAAAGCAGATAGAGCAGTTTTACGGGGTGGTGGATTTTTTGCAGGAAGGAGGCTTGGAGGAGATAAAAACACATCTCCAAAGCAGCTACGGAGTCGTAAATTACCCAAAACTTCCCGTAAGCTATGCCCGTATCGGAATTATGATGTACGGATGTCTCTCAAACTATGGGGATGAAACGGCACAGTCTCTTTATTTGAAGGAGGTATTGACTTTAAAGGCAAGGGTAGCGCTTATAAAAAGCCTGAAAAAAGGAGAATGTATCGGTTACGGATGTACCTTTAAAGCTTCCTGTGATATGCAGATAGCGGTCATAACCATCGGCTATGGAGACGGTTATCCCAGAAGCTTATCCGGCAAAAAACAGAGTTTGCTGCTTCATGGAAAACGCGCAAGGATTATTGGCAGAATCTGTATGGATTCATTGATGGCTGATATTACGGATATTGCAGATGTAAAGCCGGGGGATGAAGCAGTACTCATTGGCAGAAACCGGGATATGCGCATCAGCGCAGAGGAAGTGGCGTTTGCCGCAGGAACCATTACTAATGAGCTGCTTTGCAGGCTGGGAAGCCGCTTAGGACACATTGTGACAGAAAATGGAAGGGATTAAATTTATGCTTTTTGTATTTTTTCGTTGAATCTTGCGAAGGAGACGGTTAAAATAAAAAGAGAAGTTTTTATGAAAGCCGGACAGGATAAAGGATAAATAGAAAAAGGATATGGAAGTATCTATTCAGGGAAACCTAAAAGAAGAGTGCAGTACAATAGAATATATGACTGTGGAAGAGGTTCTTGCCAGATATTCCGGCATGGTTTACAGGCTTGCATATGCCCGCACCATGAACAAGTGCGATGCAGAGGATGTTACCCAGGAGGTATTCATGAAATATATCAAGCATCAGCATGAGCTTACGGAGGAAGAATACTGTAAGGCATGGCTGATACGGGTAACCATCAATGCCGCCAAGTCCCTTTTGGCTTCTGCATGGAACAGGAAGAGAGTATCCATGGAAGAGGTAGAGGGAGTACTGGAAGGAAGCCCGGGGATTGATATGGATTTTGATAACAGTCTGCTTGTGGAAATCAAAAAGCTTCCCGAAAAGTACCGGATTATGGTACATTTGTTTTACTTTGAGGATTTATCGGTTAAGGAAATTTCCTCGCTGCTGGGGATGAAGGAATCCACAGTTAAATCCCATTTATTCAGGGCGAGGGAGAGATTGAAGAAGAATTTAAAGGAGGAGGATTTCGATGTTTAAGGAAGAATATTGCAGGGAAATGAACAAAATTACACCGGATTCCTCCTTTCTTTCTGGTCTTGCGGATAAAATGGAGCAGGAAAACAAGAAATACAGTGCGGGGAAAGAGGGCGTCTTTGGCGGGAAAAGAATAGGACAGAAATTTTTTGCATGGGGTTCTTTGGCTGCGGCAGCAGTTTTTTGTATTGGGCTGTCTCTTTTTCTTTGGCAGAAAAGAAGCGGTCCGTCAGGATATTCTGATGCCAGCATGATGAAGCAGAATGCCGGAGGAATCCTGGAACAGGACGAAAGCGGGGAGAGTCTTTTCGGCGGCAGCTCCTGGTATGGGGATACACAGGATGCCGGGAAAATTTTTGACATTTTGCAGGATAAGGTTGCTAAGGACGGGAATCTGAAAATTACCTGTTCTGTGGATGGAAATTTTGAAGATGCTGCGAAGGTCTCAGCTGTAGACAGGGAAAGCTGGGAAAAGCAGCTTTTGGGCGCACGGTATCTGGGGAGCCTTGAAGAATGTCAGGCTTATCTGGATGGAATGCCGGTCTATTATCTGCTGGAGTTTGACGACGGACTGGTTATCAAATGCGCAGTTTATGACGATAGATATTTCTATTGTAAAGAAATCGACGGTATTTTTGATTTGAACGAATAAAGGCGGAGAGACAAAATGAAAGCGCGCGTAAGACGTTTCAGTATAATTTGCGGTATTATTTTAATTGGCGGAATCTTATTCTGCCAATTTATTTATGGTAAAAAAGACGGCTTTGGCGAAGGAACAGTCAGTGCCAGGGAAATGAAAGAGCAGTTTTCTTATGAGGAAGGCAGTATGATTCCGGTTTACAACCTGGATCAGCAGCAGCCGTTGATATTTGACCTTGCCCTGGATTATGATTATGTAGAGAATGACAGAGTGGATTACCGGAAATTCATAACGGTGCATACGGACGCTTCATGCAGTAAGGAGAGCGAAGTGGAATGTCATGTATGGACCCAGAAAAGGAGGGGAAAGACGAGACTTGTTTTGACGCCCTATGAACCTGTGCTTCCTAATGATACCCTTCGTTATGAAAGCGATGATTTTGCCTTCGATAAATATACAATCGCAGGCGTTGAGTACAGGTGTCTCTGGGGCTGCGCCCCGATATACTATATCTGCATCCGTTGTGATGTTGACGACCCGGAGGCAGCCTTGCTGAATCGTCCCAAGGTCATACCCTTTACGGTAGCATCTGAAAGTGAGGTGCCGGATGTGGAAGGGATTGTGGATGATACGGGAGGTCTGACTCTTCGGTGGAAGCCTGTGGAAGGAGCGGAATATTATACGGTATATCATTATTATTCCAGGGATACATGGTCAGGGGAAAGCAATGAAACTGACAGAGGCGCAGAAAGTGGATACAGGGACGGCGTTTTCTGGTCTATCGGTAAGACGAAGGAAACGGAATTTTCTGAATTTGACGGGATAAAGGGTGTGGAATGGCTGGAAGAGGAAGAAAAAGATGAGGAGGAGGAAGGTAAAGAAGAGGAAAACGGGCAGGATGCCGGTAAAAAGGAGAATCTTGTCTTTCTTGGGGAGCCATTGAGCAATTTGTGGAGCCAGAATGCGGGAATTTACGGCAGTTTTTTTGTTACTGCAACGGTAGATGGGAAGGAAAGCAATTTGTCTGCTGCCATAGATACGGCGGATTTAAAAATCCCTTATAAGTTTGAAGGCAATCCCAATTATGAGGGGTATGAAGGAATTGATGCGCTTCCGGACAGGTTTCCGATTATTAATATTGACGGAAGCGTTATGCAAAGACCGGTTTATTACCGCCTAAGAAGCCGGGGGTATATGATGTCCATGTATGATTTTCAGGTTAAGGGCACGCTTCTTGGAGGGATTGTACTTTTATTTGAAGAGGATGGGAATCTTCTGCCGGCAGTCATCAGCAAAAGCAGCAGCGGGGTTTACCTGGACACCAACGCCCAGTTAAATAAGGTTCCTTCCATGGCGGTAAAAAGCATACTGGAAAGGGAAGAGTCCTTAGAGGATGCAAAAAATCTTTACGGACTGATCAGGGAACAGACTGCTGCATCCATAAAGGAGGGCGACGAAGAAAGGGTAAAGACGCCGGATGAAAATATAAGGGTCTTTGCGGACAGCGCCGGAGAGGCGTGGATTGCCTACGGGCTTTTGGCAGGAGAGGAAGAAATCTCCCTAAAGGCGTTTCCGGATTTGCAGAATCCCTATATTTTAGAGGATGTCTTTTTGAAGGTCTGCCACCAAAATCCGTATATTCTGGGGGTCAGCTCTTATTATTATGATTATGACGGCATTTCCTTAAAAATAAGCTATTGCTACAGCAAAAGGGAAATTGCGGAAAAACAGCAGAAAATATACAGGCGCGGACGGGAAATTGTAGAGGAGATTATCAGGGAGCCCATGACGGACGAGGAAAAGGAGCGGCAGATTTATTTATGGCTGGAAAATAATTGCCGTTACGCCCAGGGGGAATGGGAACAGGCGAAGGAACAGGATTTTATCAAAGAAGGGGACGATGCCGGACAGGAGGATTCCCTGAACGCATATGGCGCTTTGGTAAAGGGGGAAGCAATGTGCCAGGGATATGCCGGAGCCTTTCAGATTTTGGGGGATATGGCGGGTTTAGAGGTGCAAACAGTAAACGGCTATTTAAACGGAAATATTCCCCACGCCTGGAATCTGGTAAAGCTCGGGGAAGACTGGTATCAGATTGATTGCAGCAGCAACGGGAATACCGGGGGAATCCCTTTTTATTTGTATAACAGTGATTTGGAGCACGCCCGTCTTTTGGGATATTATTTATTGGAAGATTTTCTTTTGGATGGGGAGATGGAACTGTTAGAGGAAAAAAATCGGGACGATTCCAGAGAATATTATAAAGCGAATGGTTTTGTGGCGGAAAATATGGATGAAATAGAAGAAATAATAGAAAGGCAGACGGAGGAAGCATTTATTTCCTTTTATTATAAAGGAACGGAATTTGATGAAGAAAGATTTATACAGATTGTCCGCAGGGTTTTCTTAAAAAAGGGCATGGAGGATATTCTGGAGCATATGCGGTATAAAGAAATAAACGGGTATATTGTGATATATCCGTGAAACCTTTTTCCTCCTTTTCCCGTGTTATAGGAAAAGGAGGAAATTTCTATGAAGAAGCTGATAATAAATGTTTTGATGGGAATTATGGCGGCGGCATTGTTAACCGGCTGTGGAAAAGCAGGAGACGGACAGGCGAAGGAAGAAGCGGTTGGCAGCGTTGTGGTAAGGAAAGATACAAAAGAACCGGAAAGTGAAACAGATAAACTGCCGGAAAAGAAAACCGGTCCCAAAAGCGGAAAAGCAGGAGGAACAAAGCCGGAAGAAAGTATATTGGATGAGGCAGAGCTTTTTGAGGATAAAGAGGAAGAATTGACGGAAACGGAAAGAGAAAGCATTGCGATTGTAGTAGGGGGCATTAGTCTTGAAATCCCCGGGGAATACGGCTGCTTTATTGAGGAAAGTAAGGGACCTATTGTATACAGGGATGATTTGTTTACCATGCTAATCAATGTACGGGAGGATGCCTATGAGGAAAGGATGGAAGAGCCGGATTCCCTTATGGATGGGGCGAAGAAGATAGGCGGGGAAATTACAAAGGAGATTGAAGAAATAGAAATCGGCAAAAATCCCTATGCGTGGTTTACTTATTCCCGGAACGGCGACCATTTTATCGTTATTTTTACGCCTGCGGCGGACAGCGGAAAACGGCTGTGTGCACAGCTTATTATAGAAAATAAGGATGTTTCAGAGGAGGAGCTTTTAG
>N._stephensi_709_foregut__coassemble_14_pt1 | contig 72467 bp, 61 predicted proteins | sample N__stephensi_709_foregut__metabat2_low_PE_012 | metagenome-assembled genome bin N | reverse complement strand
GAAGAATGTGTGGAGATGGCAAAAAAATGGCGGGAAGAGAACGGCTGTGACGGAGACCCCGGAAAAAGTGAGGAATTTTGCGTGACCCTGCGGGCATTAAAGGAGCTGGAAGCCCTGGATTTAAGGGGCGGGCTGATTCGCGCCGGGGGCAGGGTGGTTGCTTTTAGCATCGGGGAGCCTCTTTGTGAGGATACCTTTGTGGTCCATATTGAAAAGGCATATGCCGATATCCAGGGGGCATATCCCATTATCAACCAGCAGTTTGTCCTCCATGAGGCGGCGGACTACCGCTATATTAACAGGGAAGAGGATACGGGGGCTGAGGGGCTTAGAAAAGCAAAGCTGTCCTATTACCCTGCATTTTTACAGGAAAAAGGAGTCGTTACCATAAAATAACTAAGGCTTTTCCGGCTGTGAAAGCTGCCTCGCCTTGTACTGGGTAGGAGTGCAGTCCATATATTTCCGGAATAATTTATTAAAATAACTACTGCTATTAAAACCGACTTTAGAAGCGAGGGTGGAGACGGAATCATCGGATTCCCCGTCGCACAGCATCCCTGCGGCAATGAAAATGCGGTATTTCATCAGATATTCAAAGGGCGTCATTTTCATGCACCGCCTGATACAGCGGCAGCATTCGCTCTTGCTCACATGGATGGAGGCTGCGATGTCCTCTAAGGAAATGGGGTCCGCATAGTGCTCCTCAATAAAGCGGATGGCTTCCTTTGCCCGTGCTTCGTCCATGCTGATACGGGTGTCCCTTGCCTCCGGCGCAATGCGCATTTCCCTGATGTGACGCTCCAGCAAAAGAATCCAGAGGCGCATCAGGTAGTCCTTGGTATACAGCTCGTAGCAGTATTGCCGCTCTTTGTTTATCCTGATAATCTGCGAGAGTAAATCAAGAACCTCCCTTTCCCAGGAAGCCTCCCCGGATAAGGGAAGTCCGGCAAGGGCGTGATTGCTGATAATGGGATGGAGATAGATGGAGCAAAGCTTGGTCCGGCTGTAGGAAATCAGGAATGAGGGATGGAAAACCACCGAGGAATAAATGCAGTTTTCGCTTCCCTTGGCAATACTGAAGGAATGGAGCATCCCCTGGTTGATGAGCAGTCCCTGTCCCTTGGATAAAAGATAGGAATCGTCCCTGACATGAAATTCCCCGCAGCCTTCGTGGATGAAAATCAGCTCCACCTCGTCATGCCAGTGCCATCTGATTGTTTTCATGTACATATTTTCCATATTGATTTCATATACTCCAACGGGATATTCAAAATCCCCGTGCTCCTTTAATTCCCTAAGGTCCTCGGTAACGTGAATCGGGTCTGTGGAAGTGGCGGGTATTTTATCAGCCATGCTTTGCGCTCCTTTCCTGGCTATAGCGTCGGACAGCGTGAAAAACAGAGAGTCCCGCTGACCGCTACAAAAGACACCATACGATATTGCTAATTATAACATTATATTAGCTTAAAGTAAATTTCTTATTATCATGGAAAATCGACAAAGGAGATTTGGGCTTGTGGGGAATAAGCGTGTGGCGCCATGAGTGAAAAACGGTGGAAACATGAATGAAATGAGATTGCGTTGTCATAAGGGGAAAATTGATTTATAATAAAGCAGATAAAGACGGCGGGTCCTTTCCTTATAATAAGGAAGGAAAGTTTTTAGGGGTGTGAAAAAGAGAGGAACGGCATGGAAAACGGTATAAAAAATAACATGGAAAATAGCATGGATAACAACATGGAAAATGCCATAAAAAACAGCATGAAAACATATCAGGAGCTTCGCAAAACCTATGGACAGTTTATTTATCACGGATTTGAAATAGCGGAGGAGCCGGGAAAAGTAAGCATTACTTATGATTTTGAAATTCCGGGCTTGTCTTCCTTTGCCCCTTCCTGGGAAATCCCTTGCGCCCTGGAAAACCTGGGGGAGGACGAGACTTTTTTGAATATGGTCTTTTCCCTGGGTATGGTGGAATTAATCAGCTATTGGAAGACTGCCTGTCCAAGGGAGGTAATCATAGAGCCATGGGGGCTGTCCAAGGAGCAGGTAAAATGGTGGAAACGCCTGTATTTTAATGGGCTTGGGGAATTTTATTATACCAACGGCATTGAGGAAACGGAAGAGGATTTTATGGAGATAAAGGCGTCCGGGGAGGTATGGCTGCCTGCAAAAGAAGCCCTGTTCCATAAAAAAGAAGGCGGCTGTCTTGTGCCTGTGGGAGGGGGGAAGGATTCCTCTGTTTCCCTGGAGCTTTTAAAAGAATGGAAGGATAGGAATTACTGTTATATCATCAATCCCAGGGGAGCGACCTTAGATTCCGCAAAGGCGGCAGGCTATGAAGGGGAGCGGGTTATTTCGGTAAAGCGGACCTTAGACGCCAATATGCTGCGTCTTAACCGGGAAGGCTATTTGAACGGTCATACGCCATTCTCGGCGATTGTGGCATTTTCCGCTACTATTACGGCGTATCTTCACGGGCTTTCATACATTGTGCTGTCCAATGAATCCAGCGCCAATGAAAGCACGGTAAAGGATAGTTATGTAAACCATCAGTATTCCAAAAGCTTTCAGTTTGAAAAGGATTTCCATGAATATGAAAAGACTTATCTAGGAAGCGACACCTACTATTTCAGCCTGCTGCGCCCTTTAAGTGAATTTCAGATAGCAGCCTTTTTTGCGGGGCTTAACGCTTACCATGATGTGTTCAAAAGCTGCAATGCAGGCAGCAAGGAGAATATCTGGTGCGGAAAATGCTCCAAATGTCTCTTTGTCTGGCTGATTTTATCGCCTTTCCTTACCCAGGAGCGGCTGACGGAAATTTTTGGCGTCAATATGGCAGAAAATCCCCGGATGGAGGAGTATTTCAAACAGCTTATCGGACTTTCCAAAGAAAAGCCCTTTGAGTGCGTGGGAAGCCGGGATGAAATCAATGCGGCAATCGCCCTTACCATCAGGGATTATCCGGAGGGAAAGGAGTTGCCTTATCTGTTTAAGCGCTATAAAGAGCTTGGATGCTACGAGGAAAGCCTGCCGGTGTGTGAAAATTATTTCCACTATTATGACCATGAAAACCTGCTGCCGGAAGCCTTTGAAGAAAAATTCCTGGCGGAACTGAAAAAGAGAGGCGTGTACCGTGATTGATTATATAAGGAAGAGAATCAAAGAGAAGAGGGTGCTAATCCTGGGATTCGGCAGGGAAGGGAAATCCACCCTGAAGCTGTTTTTGGAGGCGGGAGGCGCAGAGGAGCTTGCCATCGGGGATAAGAAGGAGTTCTCCAAAAAGGACCTTCAATACCTGGAGGAAGAGGGGGCAAAGACAGCGGCGGACTATGGGAAGGTCAGCTTTGTCTGCGGACCGGATTACCAGAAGGCGATGGATGACTATGATCTGGTTATGAAAAGTCCTGGTATTGTGCTGGAAAATCCCCCGGAGGCATACAGGGCTGAAATTTTGTCCCAGATGCAGCTGGTTTTTGAAGTGTACAGGGACAGAATCATAGGCATTACAGGCACGAAGGGGAAGAGCACCACCACCACCCTGTTATACCATATCCTGGAAGAAAGCGGGATTCCTGCCGTCCTTGCGGGGAATATCGGGATTCCCGTATTTGACATTATCCATGAAATAAAGGAGGAATCCCTGCTGGTTTTGGAATTATCCTGCCACCAGCTGGAATATATGACAGTTTCGCCCAAACGCGGAGTTTTATTAAACATTTATGAAGAGCACCTGGACCACTACGGGACCATGGAAAAATATGTGGCGTCCAAGAAGAAAATTTATGAAAATCAAAAGCCGGGAGATTTGCTGTATGTGCATCCTTCCGCCGCACCCAAAGAGGGCGGCTGTCAGGCAAAGTGCATTTATGTAACGGCGGAGGAAAAAGAGACGGCTAAAACAGACGCAGCTAAAACAGGCGCAGATGTTGTTTTAAAAGGAACGGATATTTTTTACGGTAAAAGGAGCTTTCAAATTCCTGTGGAAAAAACCAGCCTTTTGGGCGCGCACAATTATCTGGATATTGCTTTTGTCTACGGCATCTGCTGTGATTTGGGAGTCAGTGACGGGCAGTTTGAAAAGGGACTGGCGTCTTATGTGCCCCTTCCCCATAGATTGCAGTATATTGGAACGGTGGACGGGGTGGCGTATTATGATGATTCCATCTCCACCATAGATGAAACCACCATCCAGGCGCTGAATACTATCGGAAATGCGGATACGGTGTTAATCGGGGGAATGGACAGGGATATAAGTTATGTAAACCTAGAAGAATACCTGGCGTCCTCCAAGGTGGCGCATATCATACTGATGGAAGCCACGGGCAGGCGGATTTACCGGGAAATTATGGAAAATATGCCGGACTTTGAAGGGAAGGAACGGCTGTATGTGGTAGAGCATTTACAGGAAGCGGTCAGCCTGGCAAAGGAGATTACCAAAAAGGGCGGAAGCTGTATCCTCTCCCCTGCGGCAGCCAGCTATGGGATTTTCAAGGATTTTGAAAAGCGGGGGGACTGCTTTAAAAAGCTGGTGTTAGAAGAGGAAGAAGCGTAAGGATTGGTCCGGATATAAAGAGGAATACAAGAGTAGAAATAAACTGCTGACAGAAGAAAAGAAACGGGTGTTATAGAATGGAAAACCAAAACAGTGATTTTACAACAGGAAATATTCCGGCGAAGCTGGCAAGATTTATGCTTCCCATACTTGGGGCTTTGATATTACAGGCGATGTACGGTGCGGTGGATTTGCTGATTGTAGGATGGTTTGGGACCACGGCGGGAATTTCCGCAGTATCCACGGGCAGCAATATTGTCAATCTGGTGGTGTTTTCCGTCGCAGGACTGACTATGGGCGTTACGGTGCTGATCAGCCGTTACCTGGGAGAAAAAAAGGAGGAACAAATTGGGAAGGTCTTAGGAGGCGTTATCTGCTTTTTTTTGTCCCTGTCTGCTGTCATGATGATTTTGCTTCCCGTTTTTTCAAGACCGCTGGCGGTTTTGATGCAGGCGCCAAAAGAAGCGGTGGAGTTGACCTCCCTTTATGTGAAAATCTGCGGCGGGGGCATTGTTTTTGTTATCGGCTATAATGTTATCAGCAGTATTTTCAGGGGATTGGGCAATTCCAGGCTTCCCCTGATTTTTGTCGCCATCGCCTGTGTTTCCAATATTATCGGGGACCTGGTGCTGGTGGCGGGCTTTAAGATGAATGTGGCTGGAGCCGCTCTTGCCACCGTTTTTGCCCAGGCGGTCAGCGTGGTTTTATCGCTGTTGATTATCAGGAAACAGAAGCTGCCTTTTTCCATGAAAAAATCGGATATCTGCTTTAACGGGGAGGTCAGGAAATTTCTGGTGCTTGGCGCTCCTATTGCCTTGCAGGAGATTCTGACAAACCTGTCGTTTTTGGCGCTCTGTGCTTTTATCAACAGGCTGGGGCTGGATGAATCGTCAGGCTACGGGGTGGCGAATAAAATCGTAAGTTTTGTGATGCTGGTGCCTTCCAGCCTGATGCAGTCCATGGCGTCCTTTGTAGGACAGAATGTAGGGGCAGGACAGGAGAAACGGGCGAGACAGGCGATGCTCTGTGGTATGGCAATGGGCGCGGGCATTGGTATTTTTATCGGCACCTTCGCCTTTTTGAAGGGGGATTTGCTGGCGGCTTTGTTTACCAAGGACCAAGCGGTTATTGCCCAGGCGGCGGCGTATCTTAAGGGCTTTGCCCCGGAGGCTGTGGTAACCAGCATTTTGTTCAGCTTTATGGGATATTTTAACGGACATGAAAAGACGGTCTTTGTCATGGCGCAGGGACTTGCCCAGACCTTTGTGGTCAGGCTGCCCATGTCCTATATCATGAGCATAAGACCCGGCGCAAACCTGATGCAGATAGGCTGGGCGGCGCCGGCGGCAACAGTGTTCGGTATTTTGATTAACTGGATTTATTATCAGAGGTTTCGGGAGAGGAATGTAAATAGCAGAAAAAGCTAATATAAAAATGTGGAATAAGATAAGCATATTGGCATATATCTAATATGTAATTGCATTTTATACGGATTTAGTATAGAATGTGATTAGAAAAGCTGTGAATCAGCGGTGGGTTGACACCTAAAATCTGATACGTTTTCCGAACGAAGGTGTCGGAGGTTGGCAGGCAACGGAAAAATCAACCATGAAAAGAGAATGCTTGATGCTGCGGCATGAGCATTCTCTTTTTGAATAAGTAAGAAATTAAGGAAATGATTTATGGACAAAAGAAGATTCTGCATCTGACGGATGTTTGGGTAAATTGAAAAAATGCTGGACAGGCACTTATCCCCAAATTCCCCAATAAAATGATAGAAAAGGCATTGGAGATAAGTATGCCTGAAAATCAAAAAGCGGAAAACCTTTTGAACCTGGCGTTGGACGCCACGGAGGCGGAACGGATGGCGTCGCCCATCCTCCGGGCGGGAACGGATGCAGATAACGAGCGTTGGGAGGTCATTGTAAAATTCCACGGGGACATCGCACGGATTGCGGGAGAAGATATCAAGGTGGAGATTTTATCCGCAGGATACGGAATTATTACCCTGCCCAAGCGGTATATAGAAGCTTTGGCGGCGTTGGAGGAAATAGAATTTGTGGAAAAGCCCAAACGCCTTTACGCCAACGATGGGGCGGGGAATTTTGCCAGCTGTCTCTACAGCGGCGGGATAGGGAGCCGCTATAAGGGGGCAGGAGTCTGCATTGCGGTTATAGACAGCGGGTTATCCTTTGAAATGCCTGCCTTTCGCAACCCGGATGGAACCAGCAGAGTGCTTTATTATCTGGACCAGACCCAGGGGCGGGAATATACCAAAGAGGAGCTGGACGCTATTTTATTAAACGGCGTCAATGACAGGGAGAACCGCCCGGCGCCGGATAATTCCGGACATGGAACCGCCGTAACAGCCATAGCGGCGGGAAACGGCAGAAGAGATGACGGAAGCGTGGACGGGAATTTGATTGGCGTGGCGCCCCAGGCATCCTTGATCATTGTAAAGCTGGATACCGGAGCCAACAGCAGCTTTCCCCTTACTACCTCCCTTATGCGGGCGGTGGACTATGTGGTCAATAAGGGAGTCAGGATACAAATGCCCCTGGCAGTCAACCTAAGCTTCGGAAACACCTACGGCGCCCATGACGGGACGGCATTGATTGAAAGATACATCAACAATATGGCGGAGGTGGGACGAACCGTATTCTGCGTGGGAAGCGGCAACGAGGGCGCGGCGGGGGGACATGCGGCAGGCGTGATAGAGCCTTACGAAAGAGAACGCATTGTGGAATTTACCATAGGCGCATATGAAAGGGAATTTAATCTCCAGATGTGGCTGAATTATGTGGACAGCTATGAAATAACTTTGCAATCTCCTTCGGGGGATTTTTTTACTTTCAGCACGGAAAGCGATATGGGACTGACAATCAGGAGAAGGCTTTCCGATACCTCCCTGCTGATTTTTGTAGGTGCGCCCCAGCCCTACAGTGTCAATCAGGAGGTGTTTCTGGACTTTATACCGGCTGGAACTTATGTAAACCAAGGTGTATGGAGGCTGCAACTGCGCCCCACAAGACTGGTATCGGGAAACTATAGTCTTTATATGCCCTCTTCCCAGGTTAAGGGCGGGGATACCCGGTTCCTGCGTCCGGTTCCGGAGCAGACCCTTACCATTCCCTCCACGGCGGAGCGGGTCATTACCGTAGGCGCCTACAACAGCGTTTATGAGGCTTACGCCGATTTTTCGGGGAGAGGATATGTGACACGACTGTCAGAAGGTTATATCAATGTGGTAAAACCGGAAATTGCGGCTCCCGGCGTTGGGATTCTGGCGGAAAACACATATGGCTTGCAGCGCTTTGACGGAACCAGCTTTGCTACGCCCTTTGTGACAGGCGCGGCGGCAATTTTGATGGAGCGGGCTATTTTGGGAGGTGAGGACCCTTATCTGTATGGGGAAAAGATGAAGGCGTGGCTGTGCCGTCATGCCAGGGAGCTGGCAGGGGGAGGGGGAAGACCTTCGGATATGACCGGGGAATCTGCTATTATTGTGTTAAGTTAGTAAGGAACCAGTAAAAACAAGGGGTTCCGCTGATTTAGTCCTATGAAATTTTTGCTATGAAAATAGCAAAAAAGGGATTGGGACGGGCCCGTTTCTAGTCTTGAAGCTGAAAATCATGCAACTTAGCACTAATATTTCATAAGGTTTTATGAGACCTTGTGTGTTATAGTGTACTCTTAATGCGAGGTGGTAATTGAATAAAAACATTTAGGTAGGACTAAATTAGCTCTTTGTGTGGACAAGCGCCACATTGTTATAGCTAACTTGGTCCTACTTTTTTATTGCAAAAAGGAGGGGCAGGAAATGGCGATGGCAAGAGAAGAGTTAATTCAGTTCTTGGATGGGCTGGTAGAGTTAGCCAGCGAAGAAAACAAAGCAAGAGCAGTCTTGGCAAAAGAAAGATTTATAAGCGACTTTGAAAAAAGATATGAATATGAAAGGGAGGTAAAGGACAAGGTTTCCTATCTGCCGCCGCACTATATAGCAGCAATGCCGGATGATATGCAGGAAGAAATCAGGAAAAAAGTAATCACTGCATTGACAGAAATAGGGGAGTGTACTTCTGAGAGCATTGAACATGCGATGTGTTCCAGAATTTATGATTTAGAGGATTTGATTGACATTCGGGAGTATGTAGAACGAATGGAAACGGAACAGCAAAAGAAAGTGGAGCAGAAAAGGAGGGGCGGCAGATGATAGGAATTGAAACAGCAGATAGAAGGTTAGAGGGAATACAGACTGGGCGAAAACGCTCATTTATCTGTGCGAGATGACGTTTACCATTGCACTTACAGTGGGAAGTGTAAAAGGAGCGCAGTCACTTACAAGCAAGGCATTGGGGTTATAAGGAGGGGATAAAGAGTGGTAATTGAAATTAACAAGGATATTGACCGTTATAAGGAAACGGTAATCATGGGGCTGACTGCAAGGCAGCTGTTTTTTTCCATGGTATCGCTGATTGCAGGCGGGGGAATTGTATTATTGCTATACCGCTATATCGGGCTTACATTTAGCGTTTATATAGCAGTCCCTGTTGTTGCACCAATTGCCCTGGGGGGATTTTATTCCTTTAATGGCATGAATTTTTATGAGTTTATGGGAAGGAAGATAAGGTTTATGTTTGCAAATCGGGCATTATGCTTTGTATCAACAGAGGGCGAAGCAGAAATCAGGGATTATAAGATGGAAGTTGCAGAAGCCGGAAAAAGAAAAGGCAGGGAAAAGGGTATGGAAACATCAAGGACAGATAATAGGAAGGAGGGCTTTGAAACCATGAAGAAAAAGACGAAAAAGATATTGGCAGGAGCTTTGGCGGCAGTGATAGCTGTTATTATCAGTGCAGTTGTTTATAAAGCAAAGTTTATGAAATAAAAAAGGAACCTGCATAATAACAGATTCCTTAAATAAGGGATACGCCCTGGCGGAGGATGGCATTCCAATTACTTTTTTGATAAAGAAAACGGACAATAATGACCAGATTCTTTTCTTGGTCAATGATGTAAAAAGCCAGATAGTTATCCACGATAACAAACCGGATGCCCCAGGATGCAAGAACGGGGTCGTCAGCCAGCCGGAACTTTTCGGGAAAGTCGGACAGGCTGTTGATTTGCTTTTCCGCTTCATCTAAGAGGTCATCAGCAGCTTTTGGATTTTTCAGGACAAATTCAATATGGTCTGCGGCGGAATTTAGGTCCCGTATTGCTGCCGATGTGATATGGATTTGATAGCTCATTGTCTGCGTCTGCTCCTGATTTCAGAAATTGCTTCGGAGAAAGGTTTGGTATTACCCTCTGCAATATCATCCAAGCCTTCTTTTAGCAGACCATATAATTCAAAACGGCTGGTAAGTTCTTCATAGGCTTCAATGCTCATGACGGCAAGGTCGCCTTTGCCATTCTTTGTGATGAATACCGGTTCAGGATACCTATGACAAAAGGTGGAGATTTCATTATAATTGTTTCTGAGATCGGCACTTGATTTAATCGTCGGCATTTGCAACACCTCCTTATTGATAACAAAATTATACAAAAATTTTGTTATATAGTCAATGGGATTTCAATGTTAGTGTTGGCACAATGGGTATCTTTATTCGCAGACTGACATTTATTCGGGGCACTTAGTATATTAAATTTAAGGAATTGAAAAGAGCGGACTAATTTATAGAAAGCGCAGCAGATAAAACAACAGGATAAGAGAATTGTTAAAAAGCATTTTCCGGTATGGAGAATGCTTTTTTTGAAGGGAACAAAAGAATGAAAAAATTAACGCACATCAGCCTGTTTACAGGGATTGGAGGGATTGACCTTGCTGCGGAAGCAGCAGGGTTTCGGACCATAGCCCAATGTGAGCAGGGAGATTATCAAAATCATGTATTAGAAAAATACTGGAAGGATGTACCGAGATTTCGGGACATTAAAGAACTTACAAAGGAGGAACTGTATGGGAGAACAAAAGAAGAAACCGTCACGCTCATTTCAGGAGGATTCCCCTGTCAGCCATTTTCCAGCGCCGGGAAGCGAAGAGGCTTTGCAGATGACCGTTACCTCTGGCCGGAAATGCTCAGAGTCATTAGAGAATTGTCCCCCACTTGGGTGCTTGGCGAAAATGTTGCTGGGTTCATCCGTATGGGGCTCGACAAAACGGTTTCTGATTTGGAAGAAGCAGGATACGAGGTTGCAACATTCGTATTACCAGCTTATGCCGTCGATGCTTGGCACGAAAGAAAAAGAACATTTATTATCGGTCACTTATCCAACGCCCATTGCCAGTATAGGAAAGATGGGGTTTTCCAGGGCAGTCATAGGATTGACAAGGAACAATACCTTAAGGAAGGTCAATTCCAACGGACAGCGGTGGACACCCAATCTGGAACTGGCAGTATTCTGTCGCCCGCCTGTTTTACAGGAGCAGAACATTGTATTTGTGGAACCGGAAACAGAGGAATTGAGAAAGCATTTTGTGGGGATTGCAGAACTCCATCTCAAGGAGAAGCGAATCAATCCGGCATGGGTGGAATGGCTCATGGGGTTTCCGATTGGATGGACGGTCATAAGCTGTGGTTAAAGGAACCGGAAGGAGTCTTAAGGATAAAAGAAAGAGAAGCGGATTGGGGAGAAAGACTCTTCTGTCTGGGGAATGCAGTCATACCGCAGTTGGTCTATCCGATACTGAAGGGAATCGCAGATATTGAAACAGGAAACTGCATGGCGTGGTGCAGGGAAGAAAAATAAGATAAATTGAATGACCTCTGTGAAGGGGCGGAAAATTTCTGGCATAAAGCCGGGAATTGTACCGGCTTTATGCAAAATGCAGATTAAGAGAGGTGGAACATGGGATTATTTACAGACGGATTTAAGGAATTGAAAAAGGCGAGTGAACCGCTTTATAAAACTCCAAAATCCATACAGGAAACCATTGAGATTATGAGGGTGGCAGAGAACGGCATTTTTGAAGTGGCAAAAAACCGCTTTTCCAAGTGCTACCGATTTGAGGACATTAACTATACTACAACCAATGAAGGCGAACAGATTGATATTTTTGAACGATACTGCAAGTTCTTAAATTCGCTGGATGTGAATTTTAAGATAACCATTAACAACAAGAACAAGGACATGGAAGATTTGCGGGAGCATGTATTCCTTCAGCCGGAGCAGGACGGCTTTAACAATTACCGCCGGATTTATAATGACATCATGGAAAGTAAAATCCATGAGGGCAGACAGGGAATCGAGCAGGAGAGATACTTAACGATTACCATTGAACGGAAGAATTTTGAGGAGGCAAAGGCGCAGTTTGCCACCATTGAGGCATCCGTACACAAGGCATTTGGAGAGCTTGGCGCAGAGATTGTGCCGCTTTCAGGAAATGAACGCATCAAGGTACTGTATGACTATTATCATCTCGGCAGGGAAAACAGCTTTGACTTTGACATCCGGGAAGCAAAGAAAGCAGGGTCAGATTTTTGCAATGATTTGTGTAACGGCATGATGCAGTTTTACCCGGACTATTTCAAGGATGAAAGCAAGTTTTGCCGGGCGCTGTTTATCAAGAAATATCCTTCCAGCCTGTCAGACCGGTTTTTAAATGAGATTACATCCCTTCCGGTACATTCCATTACGAGCATTGATGTTGTGCCGATTCCAAAGGATATGACAACAAAGATTTTACAGAAGAAATATCTTGGCATTGAGTCGGATATCATCAAGCAGCAAAGGGTAAGAAACAAAAACAATGATTTTTCCTCCGAGATTTCCTATAACAAACGCATTGAGAAAAAAGAGATTGAGGAAATCATGGATGATGTGAGGGAAAATGACCAGTGTCTTTTCTATGCGGCTGTTACCATTATCCTTATGGCGGATACAAAAGAGGAGCTTGACAGCATGACAGAAACGGTGGAAACCATTGGAAAGCGTAATTCCGTAACGATTGAGGAGCATTATCTGAAACAGCGGGAAGCGTTAAATACGGCACTTCCTATTGGAGTACGGCAGGTGGAAACCATGCGGACCATGCTGACACAGAGCCTTGCTGTCCTTATGCCTTTCAATGTACAGGAACTGAATGACAAAGGCGGCTGTTACTACGGTATCAATCAGGTATCGAAAAATATCAATATCGGAAACCGTAAGAGGCTGATTAATGGAAACGGCTTTGTATTCGGTGTCCCGGGTTCAGGAAAGTCCTTCTTCTGCAAAATGGAGATGGGCAATGTATTTCTTGGAAGCAAAGATGAGATTATTGTCATTGACCCCATGAATGAATACTTTGACATTGCCGGAACCTATGGCGGCACGGTGGTAAACATGAGTACCTATACGGATAACTATGTAAATCCGCTGGATATGGATGTCTGGAGTCTTGATTTGAATGACAGCAGGGGCATGATAAGGGAAAAGGGGGAATTTATGCTCGGTCTTTGTGAACAGTGTATGGGAGAAAGCCTTAATTCCCGTCAGAAGTCTATCATTGACCGCTGTGTAAGAAAACTCTATATCGATATTGCAAGAAGCCGTGAAAAGTATGTGCCTGTCATGTCTGATTTTTATGAGGTGCTTATGAACCAGCCGGAGGAGGAAGCAAAGGATATAGCCCTTTCCTTAGAGCTGTTTGTCAACGGTTCGTTAAACATCTTTAACCACCAGACGAATGTGGATGTGGACAACCGTTTTACCGTCTATGGCATCCGCGATTTGGGAACGGAGCTTTCCCCGATTACCATGCTTGTGATGATGGAGAGCATACAGAACCGTATCATTGCAAACGGAAAGCGCGGCGTGGCAACATGGCTTTATATTGACGAGTTCCATGTACTGCTTAATTCCGAGTATTCCGCAAAGTATTTACAGCAGCTTTGGAAGAAGGTAAGAAAACAGGGTGGACTCTGCACGGGTATTACGCAGAATGTTGTGGACCTTTTGCAGAACTACACCGCAACCACCATGCTTGCCAATTCTGAGTTTGTGGCACTTTTAAAACAGGCGAATACGGACAGTTCGAAAATGGCGGAGGTCATCGGTGTCTCAGAGGCACAGCTTCGGTTTGTAACGAATACGCCAAGCGGTATGGGACTGATGAAATGTGGCAGCGTAATCATTCCTTTTGATAACACCATAGCAAAGGGAACGGATTTGTATCGCCTGTATAATACCAACATCCATGAGAAAATTGCGTTGGAGAAAAAGCAAGCCTGAACTGTATGCCCGAAAGGAGGAAAGGATTGAATATAAAAAAAGCGGATGATAAGCCTATGGTTATCCATACAAAGGAAAAGAGCAGACTTCATATAAGAGGGATGCCTGAAGCAAAAGTTAAGAAAAAGAATATTCCGGTTATGGAGCATGAAGTTAAGACCGGGAGAGATGGCAGAGAAATTTCTGTAGATAAAACGGCATTAAAGAAAACATCCGGACCACAAAGCAGGAAACGGGTGATGGAAGGTTCTCTTGTTTCTGTTGGGGCAAAGACAGCGTTAGACCAGATGGAAGGGGGAAGAGAGGTCTATGAGTCTTATATGACTGCAAGAACTCTGGTCCGCCCGGTGGAAAATGCCGCAGATGCAGGAAAGCAGCTATATCGTATGCAGGTGGTAAGGGCAAAAAAGCAACAGTTAAAAAAGGTGGGAGCCGGAAAGAAAATCGGTAAAAAAGCTGTAAAAGATGGGATTAAAAAGACAGCAAAGGAAACCGGTAAGGCGGCGGCTCAAAAGGCAGCAAAAGAAACGACGGAGATTACGGTAAAGGCGGCAGCAGCAACGGCTGGTACGGCAGCAGGAACAGCGGCAACGGGTGCCGGCGGAATTCTGATTGGTGCGTTGGCTGGAGAAGCGGCAGGAATCGCAATGGATGACAGGGATGTGAAAAATTCCACCAGAAACCGTATGATACAGTTTTTCATATCGAAGCTCCAGCAGGAGGACAATCAGGACAGCATAGGAAAAGTCATGAAGGATATTTTGCTGATACGATTTTCCATGGTGGCAAAATATATAATCCGTTATACAGGAATGGCTTTGCTTGGTATGTTAATCCTTGTATTGCTGACAGCTTTTCCAGCTATTGTAATTGTTACTATTCTTTATAATTCCGCCTATGCCATATTCTTTCCTTCCATATCATCCGGAGCCACGACCCAGGAGGTGCTTTCTGCTTATGTGGCGGAGTTTGACAGAGAAGTTGATGAGGAGCTGTTAAATCATCCGGGATATGATACCAGCGAAAAGATATATATAGACTATGAAGGATTCGGCACGCCGGATAATTACTGTGATATCCTTGCGGTTTATATGGTAAAGTACGGAAACGGAGATACCGCTACGGATATGACGGATAAGGCAAAGGAAAATTTAAAATCTGTTTTCAATGATATGTGCAGTTATTCCATTACCTATAGAACGGATACCAGTACGGATGAAGAGGGAAATGCCGTAACAACTACGGTAAAAGAAGTAAATATACGGCTGAAAACATGGTCGGATATGCTTCTGCCATACGATTTTTGTCCGGAAGAACAGGAAATGCTTGCAGAATTGATGAAACCGGAGTATCTGGTTTTATTGGGATATGCGGGCGGCGGAAATTCAGGCGAAAAGCTCAGCGGAGAACAGTATCAGGCAGTTGTGGATTCTATTTCCGATGAAAATGGGAAACAGGTGGTAGCTTTTGCACTGTCAAAGGTTGGCTATCCGTACAGCCAGGCATATCGTGACAGCGGGGACTATTATGATTGCAGTTCCCTTGCTTATTATGCATGGCAGAGTGCAGGGGTAAACATGATGTATGAAGGAGCAAATACCGCAGCAGCAGAAGGGAAATTTTGTTATGACCATGGATACCTGGTTCATTATGATGAGATGCAGCCGGGAGACCTGATTTTCTACAGTTACGGAAAGAATGGGAGATTTTTTAACATTACTCATGTAGCAGTATATGCAGGAAACGGAAAAGTAGTGGAAGCAGCCAATGAAAGTCTTGGAGTGGTGTACCGCCCGGTGCAGGGGAAGAGTTCTATTGTATTTATTGGCAGACCAAGATAAAAAGAAGGGAGAATTATGAGATTAGAGGATGTGATACTGGTAACAGAAAATCAAAAAGGAACGGAGACAAATTATCTGTCCACGGTTAAGGATTATTTCAAATTGCTGGCAGAGATTTACCTTGATAATGTAACGGATTTGTCCGAGGCAGTAGATGAATTGTACCGTACAAAGCAGAACAAAGCACTTTCGGAGGTTTATGCAGCACCGAACCGTTCATATTATGCGAAGTTTTGCAGCAGTGAGGGAGAGTTAAAATGTTTTGTTTCAGGAATTTTGGAGGAAGAAAAGGTTGTTTTCGATAAAGAAAAGTGCAGTACGGAATGCATGGAGGTATTGAAGGCATATGGTATGGGAAAGAGTGAAGGCGGCTTCTGTACTTCCTTACAATATGAAGCGAAGGAATACAGCTTTAAACGGGGAGAGATTCTGCATAACTTAAATGGATGTGATTATCGTGTATTGTCTGTATTAAGTGAACGGAATCTGCTGTTAATGGCACAGGCTGACGGACAGTTTCTCTTAGCCATTAATACTGTCATGTATGAGCGTTTTCCGAAAGGGGAGCCTTTGAGTGCAGACAATGTAATCCGGGGTGTGGAATGGGGGCATGGTATTTATCTCGGACACAATATTATGAAACTTAATCTTCCGGAAATCATGCAGGATTATGGCGCAGTCCATGAAATGGCAACTGTAGACGAATACCGGGATGAAGCAAGAAGGCAGTTTCATGTATATCAATGGCTTTCCAAGGATGACAGGCTGGCATTTGCAGTTCAATGGGCAGCGGAAAAAAGTATGCTGGAAGCATTTGGAACTAAGGATTATGAGGAATTTGAAAGATTGCTTCAGAAAGGGCACTATGACCAGCGGATAGGTTTCAGCGAAGAAAAGAGAAAGGAAAAACAGGAAGAGAAATCAAGATAACAGGGGGATTATTTATGACGGAACAGATAACGGAAAAAGAAGTGGTAAGAAACATGAGACATCTGGTAAAGCTGCTGCATAAGGAGTGGGAGCAGTCCGGCAGAACAAAGGCGGAAGTATCCATGAATCCTGCAGATGCCAGAATTGTCAAGCTGAGACTGGGGGAAATAATACAAAAGAGACAGGGACAGCTTGAAATGGAGGAAATAACCTTTCAGCAGAGTATGGAAATGTCTAAAGAAAATTTCATTCTCCTCCGTTTAGTAAAGAAGATAAAAAAGGCGGCAGAGAAGGCGGAAAACAGGGAGATGGAAACATCTGTTGTGGTGGAGCTTGATAAGGAGGAATATAAACTCTTTTCCATGCTGGTAAAGGCAGAGGAGGAGTAAGAAGAGTGGGAAAGAAATATAACATTATTTATGCCGATCCGCCATGGCAGTATAAGGTATACTCAAAGAAGGGAAAAGGAAGAAGCGCTGAGAATCATTATCATACCATGAATATTGAAGATATACGGTCATTACCGGTAGAGTCCATTGCCGATGATGACTGTATTCTTTTTTTATGGGTAACTTTTCCCTGCCTTTTAGAAGGAATTTCTGTTATGGAAAGCTGGGGATTTACCTATAAGACCTGTGGGTTTAACTGGGTAAAAAGAAATAAGAAGGCTGACACCTTTTTCCTTGGTCTGGGATTCTGGACCCGTTCCAATTCCGAAATCTGCATACTTGGCACAAGAGGCAGACCCAAACGGATGTCAAAGGCAGTTCCGCAGGTCTGTGATGCAAGAATCATGGAACACAGCAAAAAACCTGATGAAATCCGGGAGAGGATTGTGAAATTATGCGGGGACCTTCCCCGGATAGAACTGTTTGCAAGACAGGACTGCGAGGGATGGGACTGTCTTGGAAATGAAATAGATGGAAGAGATATACGGGAAGCAATCCTGAATATATAACCATGCTGATGCATAAAGGGGAGAGGAGTAAATGAGTGTTGATTATAAAGTGAATCAGATTTACGATGCGGCAATCTGTGAAGCGGTAAAGGGTCAGGAACAGTGGAAAAGCATATGCCGCCTGACGGGACAGTTATACCGGTATGAATTTGACAATATCCTCATGGTGTATATGCAGCGCCCACAGGCCACGCTGGTCGCAGATTTTGATACATGGAAGAAGGTCGGAAGATATGTAAAGCGGGGAAGCAAAGGCATTGCCATTTTTCCATCCAGGGCATTAAGACCGGAAATGCGCCATGTATTTGATATCAGTGATACAGGAGGCAGGAACAGGAAACTCACATGGGAGCTTCATGCGGATAACATGGAGGCTTATGCGGCATACCTGAAAAAAGAGAATAGGGAGACCGAATCAGGAATTACGGATAAAGCGGCAGCTGATTATTTAAAAGCCTTTACAGAGAAGCGAATCAGAGTCATAATGGACTCAGAATTTACGGACAGGATTACCGGGTTTGTAAATTTAGCAGGAACGAAAAGAATTTTGGCAGATGATAAAACGCAAGAGATTACGGCGGAGGAAGTGTTAAAAAGGAGCGTCGAGTATGCGGTATTTACAAGGTGCGGCTTTGATATTTCCTCTGAAAAACAGGATTTTTCTTTCATTACCGCATTTTCATCGGAAGAAGAGGTCTACCGTTTGGGATCACTTGTAAGCGATATATCCTGTGAAGTGCTGAGAAATATTGCAAAAGAACTGACACAGATGGAAAGGAGTATTGCTTATGGCAGAGTTGATGACATATCACAAAGCGCCAGATGGGATGCTGTATCCCGACCTGACATTACCGGAAGGGAAGATATCCATGACGAATCTCGGCAGGTTCGCAATAAAGGCGGCGGAATATCTGAGGGAGAACCACAGAGAACGGTATATGATGCTCATGAGATTCGGGAAACTGGCGGAGAAAATGCAGGAAGTAGAGGAAGAGGCGAACCGGATGCTGGAGATACTGGAAATGGATTATCTGAAGAAAAACAAACCGGAGAATCCGAACTCTACAATGGAATTGTGGAGCTTAAGAGAGCAGGCGAAGATGCAGGCGGAAGAAATCGTGTTGACGGAGATTGTGATGAAATTCCACTAGAAGATAAAGAAGCGGAGGAGAACCGCAGGCAGTTAGAAAAAGAAATAAGCAGGGAACTGGAGGAAATCAATTCCACCGGAACACTGGAAGAAGGAGGCCATCAACAGGCTTCCTTTTCTTTTGTCCAAAATGGGGATGCTTTTGACCGGTCAGAAAACTTCCGCTTTGAAGAGGAACTTCCGAAAGGTGGTCAGAAAACAAGATACCAATGGAATGTGCAGGCTGTCCGTCTGTTAAAGCAGATAGAGAGAGAGGAACGTGCCGCCACGAAGGAAGAGCAGAAGATACTTGTGAGATATGTGGGATGGGGAGGCATCCCACAGGCATTTGACGAAAAAAACGAGGGCTGGAAGAAAGAATACGGGGAATTAAAAGAACTGCTTTCCGAAAAGGAATATGAAGCCGCAAGAGATTCCGTCAATACCGCATTTTATACTGCTCCGGTCATTACGGAAGCAGTCTTTGAGGCGTTGGAGCGATTTGGATTTAAGGGTGGAAGTATTTTAGAACCGGCAATGGGTGTGGGGCATTTTTTTGGAAATCTGCCTGACAGTCTTGCAGAGAGTAAATTCTATGGCGTGGAAAAGGATGATATTTCCGGCAGAATTGCAAAACTTCTTTATCCAAAGGCGGAAACACAATATCCGGACAACCTGTTTGATGCAGCAGTGGGCAACGTGCCTTTTGGAGATTACAAACTCTTTGATTCCAGATATGCAAAGCATAACTTCCGTATCCATGACTACTTCTTTGCAAAGGCATTAGATAAAGTCAGACCGGGAGGCATTGTGGCTTTTGTCACAAGCAAGGGTACGCTTGATAAGGCAAATCCCACAGTACGAAAGTATCTTGCGGAACGTGCGGAGCTGATTGGAGCAATCCGGCTGCCCAATACAGCATTTAAGGACAGCGCCGGAACCGATGTAACGAGCGATATTGTCTTTTTACAAAAGCGGGAAAAAAAGACTGCTGTGGAGCCGGACTGGGTGTATTTAGGACATACGGAGGATGGCATAGCGGTCAACTCTTACTTTGCCGAACATCCGGAGATGATGCTTGGAAAAATGGAATATGACAGCCGGATGTTCGGAAACGGAAGCAGATATACAAGCTGTATCAACCATGTGGAAAACTTTGACCTGAAAGCCGCATTAAAGGAGGCAGTCGGAAGGCTTGAAGGGAAAATTACGGAAGTGGAAGAATTTTTAGAGGAGGGGGAAGCTTCCAAAGATGTTATTGATGCCGATCCTGATGTGAAAAATTACACCTACGCCTTTGTTGATGGCAAGCTGTATTACCGGGAAAACTCCAGGATGTACTTAAAGGAGGTGTCGGCAAACATGGAGGAAAAAATCCGGCTGTTGGATGAAATCCGTAATGTCACAAGACAGCTTATCTCCATTCAGACAGAGGGATGCAGCGAGGCGGAATTAAAATATCAGCAGACAATCCTGAATCAGAAGTATGATGCCTATGTAGAAAAGTACGGACCGATTACCGGACAGGGCAGTATGCGGGCATTCCGTGATGATGCGGATTACCCGCTTTTATGTTCCCTTGAAGTAGTGGATGAGGATGGCAGGGTAGAAAAAGCGGATATGTTTTACAAACAGACAATCCGCCCGAAAACCGTGCCGGGCAGGGTGGAGACAGCGGTGGAAGCCTTAAATATCTCCGTCAGTGAGTATGGAGGGGTAAACATTCCTTTTATGCTGAGTATTTATGAACCGGATATAAAGGATAAAACGGAGGAGCTTCCGGAGGGAAGCATTCTGTCGGATGAGGCGGAGGCAGAACTGAAGCGGGATGCCCTCATGGAAGAACTGACGGGGCTTGTGTTCCTTGACCCTACGGAATATAACGAAAACAATCTCTGCCTGGGATGGAAAACAGCAGATGAATATCTTTCCGGCAATGTCCGTGACAAACTCAGGATTGCAAAGGCATATGCGGAAGAAAGAGGCGGGCTGTTTGCCGTAAATGTGGAGGCGCTTAGCCAGGTGCAGCCAAAAGACCTGGATGCCTCAGAGATTGATGTGCGTCTTGGAACCACATGGATAGAGCCGGAGGATTACGAACAGTTTGCCTATGAACTGCTTGGCACGCCGAGAAGGGCACAGGCGGTCAGGAGCCGGTATTACAGCCATGGAATACAGGTAAAGTTAAATACCTACAACATGAACTGGTTTATTGAAAACAAAGCATTAGATAAAACATCCGTAGCAGCAACGGAAACCTATGGAACGAAACGGATGGATGCTTATTCTATTATAGAAGAAACGCTGAATCTGCGTACCGTGACAGTCCGTGACAGGGTGGAGGAGGATGGGAAAGTACGGTATGTGCTGAATAAGACGGAAACCATGCTTGCAAGGGAAAAGCAGAACCAGATCAAAGAGGCGTTCAAGAGCTGGATATTTAAGGATGCGGAGCGGAGACAGAAATATGTGCAGTATTATAATGAAACCTTTAACAATATCCGGCTCCGTTCCTATGACGGCTCCCACCTTGTTTTTCCGGGCATGAATCCGGAAATCAAGCTGCGGGACCACCAGAAAAATGCAGTGGCAAGAATCCTTCTTGGAGGAAATACCTTACTTGCCCATTGTGTGGGAGCCGGAAAGACTTTTACAATGATGGCGGCATGTATGGAGCAAAAAAGACTCGGACTAGCCAACAAGAATGTCATTGTGGTGCCGAAGTCCTTGATTGGACAGACTGCCGGGGAATTTATGAGGCTGTATCCGTCTGCGAATATTCTTGTGGCAACGGGAAGGGATTTTGAGAAAAGCAGAAGAAAGCGGTTTGTCTCCAGAATAGCAACCGGGGATTATGACTGTATCATTATGTCCCATTCGCAGTTTGAGAAAATCCCGATTTCCAAAGAGCGGAAGCAGATGATGCTTGACAGTCAGATTTCAGAGATTTCCTATGCAATCGAAGAAATCAAAAATCAGAATGGGGAACGCTGGACGGTCAAGCAGATGGAATCACAAAAGAAAAAGCTGGAGGAGCAGTTAAAATCCCTGTCAGATGAGAGCAGAAAGGATGACCTGATTACTTTTGAGGAGCTTGGCATTGACTCGATTATGGTGGATGAAGCCCATAATTTCAAGAACCTTGCCATTTTTTCAAAGATGAACAATGTATCCGGCATTTCCGGCTCCGGCTCCAAAAAGGCAACGGATATGCAGCTAAAGTGCCAGTATATTTCGGAAATAAACGGAAACCGTGGCATTGTATTTGCAACGGGGACACCGATCTCCAATACCATGTGTGAACTGTATGTCATGCAGCTATATCTTCAGAGGGAAGCATTGGAACGGATGAATATCCATCACTTTGATGCATGGGCGGCAACTTTTGGGGAAGTGACAACTGCACTTGAGCTGACGGTAGAGGGAACCGGTTTCCGGTTCAAGAGCCGCTTCAATAAATATACCAATATACCGGAACTGATGAATACCTTTAAGGAAGTGGCGGATGTAGTAACCTCCGATATGATAAAACTTCCTGTGCCGAAACTGCGGGAAGGAAAGCCCCTTATCGTGTCGAGCGAGCCGGGGTGGTATGTGAAGCAGGTCATGGAGGATTTCGTGGTCCGGGCAGAGCGCATCCGGAAGGGACAGGTTGATCCCAGTGTCGATAATTTTTTGAAGATTACTCATGAGGCAAGGCTTTTAGGAACGGATGCAAGACTTTTGGAAAGAAACGCACCCAATGATCCAGACAGTAAACTGAATAAGGTGGCAGAGAATGTGGCAGCCGAATATTTTGCGAACAATCAGAATGGCAAAATCGGCTGCCAGCTTATTTTTTCGGATATTGGCATACCAAAGGCATCATGGAGTGCAGACTGGGAAGAAAAACTGGCAGCCGGCGGGCGGGAGTTTGATATTTACAACTATATTAAGACGGAACTGGTTAAAAAAGGCATACCGCCGGAGGAAATCGCTTTTATTCATGATGCCTCCACAGATGCGCAAAGAGATACCCTGTTCAAAGATATGCGGACAGGAAAAAAGAAAATCCTTATTGGCTCCACAGACAAATGCGGAACCGGCGTAAATGTGCAGACGCATCTTGTAGCCATGCACCATGTAGACTGCCCATGGAAACCATCCTGTATCGAGCAGAGGGAAGGCAGGGGAATCCGGCAGGGAAACGAAAATGCGGAGATTGCCGTTTACCGCTATGTCACGAAGGGTACCTTTGATGCCTATTCGTGGAGTCTTGTGGAAAATAAACAGCGGTTTATCAGCCAGATTATGACCAGTAAATCCATATCCCGTACCTGTGAGGATATTGATGAGATTGCCTTTTCTTATGCGGAGATTAAGGCAGTGGCAACCGGAAATCCTTTGATCAAGGAGAAAATGGAGCTTGAAAATGATGTACAGCGGCTAGAAGTCTTGAAATTTTCCTATGATAAACAACGGTACAGCTTAGAGGATAATATCATAATCCGTTATCCGAAGCTGATTACGGCGGCAAAGGAAAAGATGCTTTGTGTGGAAGCGGATATGAAAGCTGCTGATAGGGCGTTGATGACGGAACCGGATTTTGCGGTCACGGTAGGAAATGCAAGATTTACGGAACGGGCAGACGGCGGCGCCTGTCTGCTGGAGGCAGTCAGCAAGTGCAGGAATGGAGAGACCACGTCTCTTGGCAGCTTTAAAGGATTTGAACTTCTGGTAGAAAAGAATTTTGTGGGTGTGCATTATATGGTGCTTCGGGGGAAAACCGATTACAAAGCGGAACTTTCCGCAAGTCCTGTAGGAAACATGGTAAAGCTGGAGAATGTCATGGGCAGCATGGGAGAGATGAAAAACAGTCTGGAACAGAAGATAGAACAGTATGAGCGTGACCTGGAGCAGTCCCGTCTGGAATATGAAAAGCCTTTTGTACAGGAGAGAGAACTTGCTGAAAAGACCGCCCGGTTAAATGAGCTGAATGTGGAGCTTGATCTTGAGAATAAAAGCGTGGCGGATATGGATTTGAGTGAAGGAGAGACTCTGAACGGTTCGAGGGTGGCAGAGCCGGAAAGCAGTTATGACGCCAGACCGCCCGGAAAGGAAAGAAGATGAAACGAAAAATTTTAAGTATGGTCTGTATATCAGCGGGACTGGCTTTGCTGGCAGTTCCGTTTTTCTTTTCTCTCTATGGAGAAATGAGAAGCAGGCAGCTTTTGAAAGAAATCGAAGAGACTATTTTAGCGAATACAGGACACAAGGAGGTAATGCAGGAGGATGAAGAGGAAACCAGCCCTGATAAAGCGGAGAAAGCCGTATATCAGGAGGGGGATGTCATCGGCATGATTGAGATTGAAGCCTTAGATTTGAAATATCCGGTTATGGAAGGGGCAGGAAGCAGTCAGTTGAATACAGGAATCGGTCATATACCGGATACGGCAGGAATCGGGGAGACGGGAAATTGCGTGCTTGCCGGGCACCGGGGAAGCAGATACGGTACCTATTTTAAGTATCTGAACCGGATAAGCATTGGCGATGAAATCAAGCTGACGGATCAAGAGGGAAATATCTGGCTTTATGAGGCTGCGGATATAAAGGTGGTCGGACCGTATGACAATTCCGTGAAGAATCAGGGGGAAGAAAACGTGCTTACGCTCCTGACCTGTGAGAACAGCGGAACCATGCGGCTTGTCATAACCTGTATCAGGAAGAAAAAGGCATCTGCCCGGGAAAAAATGAAACTGGATAAATATCAGTTATGTAAGAACCAAGGAGGAAACAGGAAAATGGAATATTTATTTGGAGATGTGGAAGAGCATTTGAGAGAAAAACAGTATCCTTCTGTTCCGGATACAAGGATTGAGTTGGGAAAATATGTTATACATGTCAGTGGTACTTGTGTGTATCTGCCTAAATTTCAGGTAACCGTGCATGAGGGTCTTGTCTGCCTCTCTGATAGGAAGAACAAGAAATTTGAACCAGAGTATGGCGTAACTGTCATTCTGGATAGAAAAAGCGGGGAATTGCTTCATGATGAAGAGGCGGATTTTTTGGAATGCGTGCATCACTGGCTGAAGGAAAAGGTATCCATTGAAGAATTAAGCCGGGAGAAGTGTTTTGTGGAGGGACTCAAGGAGGAAGTACATGAAAAATGCGTTTCAGATAAAAGAGATAGAAGAAGTCATTAGAAAAATGGATTTGTATGCTATACCGGCTGATCTTTTGGAATGTGACGAAACGGGCAGGATTATCATAAGCGGATGGTGGGTAGCAGTACCGGAATTGGGAATATCCATGCATAGAGGCATGTTCTGTAACCACGATGAAACACAAGGAGCATACCTTCCTGATTTTCCTGTGACTGTTATCAGAAATTCAGAGGAAAAAATTAAAGAAGGGGAATGGATTTGGTATGGACAGGATGACTTTGTAAGTATGCTGGCAGACTACCGGCAAGGAGAAATGGAGATAAGCCGGATTGAACAATTAGCCTGTATTATCTGCATTCCGGATGGAGAGCCGGAAAGATAAAAGAATGAATATGCTGCGGCATTTCAGATAAGAAACTATAAACAATCATGTGTTGTCTGCCAGGCAGAAGCCGTGTTGCAGACGGAAAGAGAGGAAACTATGGAATATGGAATCAGATTAAACGCAGTCAATAATCCGGAAGCAAGTGTCCGTGCATTTGCCACCATTACACTGGGGGATTCATTTAAGATTACCAATGTGGCGGTGGTAGAAGGCAGGGAAAACAAGCTGTTCGTGTCCATGCCTTCCTTTAGAAGTAAGGAAAGAGATGAACACAATCAGGCAGTATATAAGGATGTGTGTAATCCCATTACAAAGGAATTTCGTGAGAAACTGTATGGGGATATCCTTGATTTGTATGCGGAAATGGAGCAGACAGGTAAGGCAGAGGTTACCAGAGAGGCGGCAGAAGAACAGGAACCGGCTTTTACAGTCAAGGTAAAACCGTTTGAACGGGAAGGGAGCAATATTTTAGGGCTTGCCCGGATTTACTTTGAGGATAGCTTTGTGGTAAGCAATGTCAGTATCTTGAGAGGGAAAGACAAGGAGTTTATTGCAATGCCCTCTTATAAGGCTAAGCAGTCAGGAAAGGATGGAAAACCTCAGTATCAGGATGTGTGCTTTCCGGTAACCAAAGAATTTCGGGAAAAGCTTTATGATGCGATTCTTAAGTCTTATAAAAAGGAACGGGAGCAGACAGCGGACAGGGATATGAAGCAGACAGCGGAGCAGATGCAGGTAAGCGGGACTGCCAGGAAGCCGGAAATGAGTATGGCATTTCATTAAATAAAATAATCTTTCTGCACGGGATATTAGAAATATCTTGTGCAGAAAGATAGAAATAAGCCAAATTTGTGTTTAATTATAGTTTATAGTTGTGGTAATATTATCATTAAGTAAAATTAGACTTTGATATAATTAGTTAATAATTCTATTTAGTGTGTGATTTTAAAATAGATATAGAAAACGAACAAATATTATGTTCTGATTATGACGAGGAGGTAAAATTGTGTTTAATATTGCCATTTGTGATGATGAGAGTTATTTTCGACAATTTTTTCAAGAATTTGTATCTGGTTATTTCAAGAATAGTGGTATTCCATGTCAGATTGATATGTTTTGCTCCGGAGAGGAATTTTTATCATTGGGAATAGAAATGATGAAGTATACAGTAGTATTTTTGGATATTAATATGAATGAAACGAATGGGATTACGGTAGCTAAAAAAATAAGGGGCATTAGTAAAGAGATTTTCATTGTATTTGTAACAGCCTATTGTGATTATACATTGGAAGGGTATAAGGTAGATGCAATACGATATTTAATTAAAGACAGTAATCATAATATGTTTCAAAATGTTGTTAATGAATGTATGGATTCTATTATAGAAAAGATGAATTATGTTGTAGTAAAGAAAAAGTTTGGATTTAAGGAAGGGACAAAGGAAATTTCTTTAGAGCGAGTTATATATATAGAAAGTAATTTACATAGATTGTTTTTTCATGTGATAGAAGAAGAATTAAAAGTTTATACCTTATATGAAACCCTTGATGAAGTGGAAAAGAGATTGAAAGGTAATAATTTTATTAGGATTCATCAAAGCTATCTTGCGAATTTAAAGTATATAAAAAATATTTTGAGATATAGGGCAATCATGTATGACGGAACAGAGTTAGTTATTCCAAAGATAAGATACATGCAAGTAAAAGACGCGTTTATTGCATATCAAGGGGAAGTTTAGATGTTTGTTTATATTGAAAGTAGTTTGATTATTTTATTTGAAATACTATGCTGTAAGTTGTTTTATGGGACATTTGGACCTAAAAGATATCAAGAAAAGGATTTAATTAATATAATGCAAATTCTTTTTCTATGTGTCTGTGCAATATTGTCTTCCTACTTTTTTATGGGGAATTTCCTAATCAGACAATTATTTAATGTTATAATTGTTTCTGCTGTTATGTATTGGCACATACGTATTAGCTATAAAAAATCTATTTTTCTGGCAATACTATATGAAGGTTTATTATTATCATCAGATTACATAGCCTTTTCTATCAATACAAAGCTCTTTTCTTCCAAGAATATGATTTCACAAGATTATGGAACAGAAGGAATGCTGGTTACCCTTTTTGGAAAAACCATACTATTTTTATGTGTATTGTTTATAAGAAAAGGATTTGATAAAAAGACGACAGATATGTTGGCAGATTCAGAGTGGATTAGGTTTTTACTTTTTCCGGCTTTTACAATTATAGTAATTGCAGCAATGCTTTCCAACTTTAAGTATGTGGAAACATCACGACAGGCAGATGTTTTGTTTATTATTGCTTTTGGTTTGGTTGGGCTGAATGTAGTGGTGTTTTATTTAATTAAAAATATTGTGGAACGGGAAATTCGAATACGCGAAAATGAGGTTTTTCAAATACAGGTAAGGAATCAGATGAATATGTATCGCTCTATATCAGAAAGTTTTGATAATCAGAAGAAAAGGACACACGAATATAAAAATCAAATTCTTTGTATAGAATCTATGCTGGGTAAAAAACAGTATTCAGATTTAGAAGTTTATGTGACGAAGCTTTATGGAAAATTAAATGATGAAGCAGATGTTATAAATACTAATCATGTAATCATCAATGCTATTTTAAACACAAAATATCGAGAAGCAGTGGAGAAAGATATTGTATTTGTATTTAAGGTAAATAATTTATCTGATTTGGGGATTTGCGATGAGGATATTGTTACAATTTTGGCAAATCTACTAAATAATGCCATAGAGGCTTGTGAAAAATGTACAGATAAAAGAGTTGTGAAATTAAAGTTTATAAAGAAAGAAGATAAGGTAATTATATCGGTAAAAAACACTTACAATGGTGTGATTCGCTACGAAAATGGGGAAATAAAAACAACCAAGTCATCAAAGCCGGAAGAACATGGTGTGGGTATCAAAAATGTATTAAAGATAATTGAAAAATATAATGGCTCCTATGTTATACAGAAACAGAACAAAGAATTTTTCTTTTCCATTGTTATTCCATTTCAAAATATAGTAGACTGATTGAAAATCCCCTTGGACTATATAAATAGACCAGGGGATTTTTTTCTTTTTATGTCCATTTTCTGCTTTTTTATGTCCATTTTCTGCTTTTATTATTGAATATATTTGTAAATTATTGTAATCTCTACAAAACAAAGGAGGATTAGTTTTGATAGAGAAAATAGTGCTGAACTTAGTCGAACAAATGAAGGAAGAGCAGATGATTGATTTGTCAGAGTGTGATAATTACGAATATGCACTTCTTACAATAATAGAGACTTTTCTTACTACAACTACTATGTTGGTTTTGGGGTTGATTTGCAAGCAACTTGTTCCAACCATTTGTTTTCTTATATTTTTTTTCTCTTTAAGAAAAAGGACTGGAGGATATCATGCAAAAAAATTTTGGCAGTGTTATTTAGCTACAGTCATAACATATTTTATGGTATTGAGAGTGGCTACATTACTTTCTAAAAGTCCGATAGTTATGTATATACTACTGGGGTGCTCGATAATTTTTATAGAATTGATAGGAACGGTAAATCATCCTAATGTTGATATGGATATTTATGAATTAAGAGAATCTCAGAGATCTGCAAGAGCATTGGTTTTATTAGAAAGTACTATTATTCTAATGTTGATAATAATGGGATTTGACATGTTATATGTAAGTTATATGTCAACTGCCATAATATTATGTGCAATGCTTATGTGCTTTGCAAAAATAATAAAGCAGGAGGTAAAAGTAAAATGAAGGAAGGACACAAAATGAACACTAAATTGTTACGTGTGGTTGAAAGGATTGCTAGGACTAAGGTTGTAAATGGTTTGCCATGGCCGCCGTTTTGTATGGGAATTTATCATCAGCCCCAGAGACCTAAAATAAAATTCGATAAAGAAGCAGAGTAGAAAGTGGCTGCTGATTTCAAAATTATAATCATTGTTTTCAAAGGCATGCCTTTTGAAGTGCTAATAGCACTCGATGATTTGGGAAAAGAATGGACTCGGAAGTAGTATGATTATTTATGCAACGATGGAAAAGGTTTAATTGACGTATGTTATAAAGGGGACTTTAGTTTTACAGAACAATGAATATATTTGCATCTGGGATAGTTCCAGTAGATGTTGAGATTTGGAATGGGATGGAGAACAGTGGGAAAAGCATTAAAAATAATTATAGCTTGTGTAGGAATTACAATATTGTCATTGACAACTTGTATTGTCGGAATGCGTATTGAACGCAGTCATCAGGAAACTATGGAAATGCAGAAAGAGAGCGTATCCACCATTGCAGTCGTAAATATGGATGATGGCATAACAATGGGAGAAGCACAGATTAATTATGCCAGTCAGCTTATGAACTTTCCAGATGATAATTTTACCGTAACTGGACTGACGGATGCAAAATCCGGCATAGAGAATGGTTCTTATGCGGCTTACATCATTATACCGGAAACTTTTTCAATGTCCGTTACCTCTATTGATAATGAACCAAGAAAAGTCACGCTGGGGTATCAGTATAATGCCAATCTGGATGAAGAGTCAGAATTACAAGCGGTAAATGATGTAAATGCTTTTATTACTTTACTAAATTCCAACATTGCATATATGTATATGGATGCGATATTGGCAGAATTCCATCGTGTACAGGATGATTCTTCTACAATCCTATCAAATGATAATACAGAATTGGAATTGCTCGCAAATGTGAATGCATTACAATTAATTGCCACGGCTGAGCCTGTTGAAGAGGTTTTTGTGGAAAATGACATTAAGCCTGTGGAATTGACTACATACACAACGCAAAATACTGTTCTATTCGAATCCTTCTTCTCAGGCTATTCTGAAGCAGCCCAGAAGGGAAAAGAGGATTATGCATCCATACAGGAAACCCATGCAGAAGTAGGAACAGCTACGGACAACTTCTTTTCAACATATCAAGCGGTTGTTGAAGATAGTGCTTTAGGACAGGCTGAGCTTTTAGATACAGGAAGAGAAAATCTTGCGGATGCAGTGGGTACTTATAATCAGGATATCGATGTTAAAAGGGAAGATGTTGAGCAAATTGTTGGGGAAATCGTAAATGACCAAGTAAGTCAGAACCAGATTGAGGCAGACCGTCAATTGCAGGAATTGTTTCAAAAGGCTGAACAGGGCAACGATGAGGAATTAAACAATTTACAAAAGGCTTGGGAAAAGGTATATGAAAATATAAAGATAAATACAGAGGAAAATCTTCAATTCCAACTGGGAAATACAGATGATAATTCAGAAAAACCTTTGGAGGATATAGTTGTAGATGCGTATACACAAGGTTTTAATGAGGCTTTGAGTATTTTGGAAAGTGATATTGAACAATGGGATGGCGAAAATGATATTACAGTAGAAGATATCCAAAAGATAATTGAAATATATGCTGAAGCGGAATCATTAGAGGAAGCTGGAAAATGTGAGCAGCAAATAGATGATTTGAAAAAACAATTAAAGAAATGTTTGGATGACATACATATTGACTGGGAGCATTTAAATATTTCTCTTCCTACCATAGATGAAATCAGGAATGGAAATGATGGAGCAGATGATAATAATGAGGAAGAAAATAATCAAGATATTGACATAGATAAGCCGGAGGAGGAAGAGAAAGCACCTCGAATTTTGCTGACGAAGCTTAGTGATGAAGGAATTTCTGATGCAACAAACGAGATTCTTGATGTATTTAAAATGGAATCGGATTCAGAAGAAATCAATCAGGTAATAGAAACGTATTTTGTAGATGCGTTAATTGAAGAAAACAGAAGCCAAATGAGCCGGTTATCAGATGCAAAACAGCAGTTAAGCCAGAGCATGGATGATTATGAAAGCAGTCTTAACGGTTATGATCCATTACAATACATAGAGAATGCAAAGTTGGATACATATTTGAGCGATATAGAAACAAATGCCGGAGAAATGCTTGATAGCGTAGAAGAAAACAATTCTGATTATATGCTTTACGCCACAGAAATGTATACGAACACCACAGAGCATACGACTCTGCTTAGAAGCTCATTGGATGAAGCAAATAAACAGACCACAGCAAATGTTGAAAATTGCATTAACGAGCTGGTGTTATCCAGAGAAGAGGTAAATGGTCAAAATATAAGTATGTTGGAAGGCTTTACGGATTCATTGAAGTATACAAGAGTAGAGAGCCAGGGAAATGCAGAGGTCTATGATTATATTGTTAATCCGGTTGTTTCCCAGTTAAACGGTCAGACTGTAGCAAATACGTCAGCGCCAATTTCAGAAAAGGGAAATCCTGTAAAGATGTGGCTGATTATAGTTCTTGGAATTGGAATTGTCATCTGCCTGACAGAAGTTTTCATTAATTTCCGGCGGCAGTACAAAAAGCCGATAGAAGAAAGCGAGGATTTATTCTAATGTAATAGTTTAGTCTTTTGACTAATTATTAAATAATAAGAAAAGGAAGGAGATTATCAAATGGGAACAGATAGCTTAAAAATGAGTTATGAGGACATGCAGGCTGAAATAGCAAAGCTGTCCCAGTATGCAGAGGAGTTTGAAACAACTACCAGTTCCATGACAACAAGTGTTACTACGCTGTGTGATGGATGGGTATCCGCTTCAACGGAGACTTACCGTGAAGACTATACCGCACTGGCAAATAACTTTTCCCAGACATTGGAAGTTGTCAGAAGCCTGATTCAGTCAACCTCTGACTACATTGCAGATATGCAGGCAGTGGACAGTGCTTATTCCAAGTCCAAAGTATCTGTTGGGTAATGAAATGAAAGACGGGCAGGGTAATAGTAATATCTATTGCCTTTGCTCGTTTTGTTTTACAAGGATGCAGATGAAGAGAGGAAAGATATGTAATGGAAAATACGACAACAACAGAAGAGGATCAGGATGTGGAAACTGTTTCTGAAACATCCGGAAATCTGGAATTAAACGGCGAGGCATGGAAAAACAGGAATAACACGACATATACTTCCCTTTTGGACCGGTATGAAGCGGCAGATTTATTTTCTGATAAAAGTATGCGGCTGTATCAGCGTTTGGAAGAAAAAAAGAATACAGAGTATCAGGAACTGACCGAGTATATTTTTTCGGGACAGATGCAGACAAAAAGAGAAGAGGAAAATATGGTCGAGCGCATTTTTGCAGAAGAAATCCAGCTTTCCAAGGTCCGGGATTACAGCAGAGATGAAGATGACTATTCCATATGCTTTGTAATGGCGGAAATTCTGTTTGTTTTAGTATTTATTTTTATCTTGATGAAGATTAATACCGGCAGAAGAAAGAGGAGAGAAGCACATGCAATTAAAATTAACATGGAGGATTAAAGGACAACGGGATATGGAACTGCTGGTGTTTGAGGAGCAAAAGATAGCGGAAACCATGGAGATACTGGCAGAAAAGGGACTTTTGGAAGATGAGGCGGCAGATTCTGTGAAATATATAAAAGCATTAAGAACGAATAATCAGGTAAATGTACTTTTGACATATAGTGAGGCAAATATTTATTCAGGAGATATTTTGGTATTGGAAAATCAGGATTATGAAGGAGGTATGAATTAATGGCAAATACCGTTACAGTACAAAGCAGTGCAGATGCAGCGGCACAGCAAAGAGCAGCAGAAGAACGGGCAAGAAAAAGAGCGTATATACAGTCGCAGATTCATTATTGGGATACAAAATTATCAAAAGTCAATTCCCAGATAGCCGGACTTACGGCAGAGCAATCGAATCTGAACACTTATCTGGGAGATTGGGATACGCAAAAAAGTATATATAGTGGCAGTGAAATCTTATCAGAGGTTGTCATAGTGAATATATTTGAAGGCGTGTGTGCGGATAAGATCAAAGCTGACTTTTTGGCCAGTGTAACTGAGATGGACCAAACCCATAGCAAAGTAGGCGGACTGAATGGGAATGTTGGAACGCAGATTTCCAGATTGAATCAGTATGTATCTGTCATTAATGCAAAACTGACATCTCTGAGAAATGAATTAAGTTCTATTTAGGAGGCGGGATAATGGCGCAATTAGTAAATTTACGAGAAAGCGAATACCAGACAATCATGTTTGAGTTGGGGAAAATGCATGAAAATCAATTACAGAATGTAGAGGCTGTCATTCATGAAATGAAAACTCTGGTAACCAGTGAAGATGCTTTTTCTGCAAATCTGACGTCTAAAAAGATGGTGGATATGCTGGATATGTTGTCAAATGATGTGATGACACTTTTAAAACAGGCATTTCAGGATAGTGAGGCAGGAGTTGCAAATATGATAACGACTACTATGACAACAGACAGTGCATGTGGTTAAAGGGGGAATGAAAATGAGTGATATCAGTATTAGCAGCAGTAATACGGAACGTGCTGTTTCAGAACTTATTAATAAGATTCAGACAGAAATCATAGATGCCGGTGTAACATCGGGAAATGCAATAATAGGAGCGGTTGAACATTCAGTTGGAGATTTTATTGATTCCTTAAAAGAAGAAGTGGCACAGGAGACAGCGGTTATGAATCTGGCAGGAGATTTATTGATAGCAATGGCAAATTATATCCAGTCGGCATCAACGGCTTTTGCAAATGTGGATACTACATATAATTCTTCAAAGGTCTGATTTTGGTAAGCTGCTTTGACAATCATTGGATTTTTATTCAGCAATGATAAAGGAAGAATATATAAGATTTATGGTGCGTATATGTAATGTTTTAGGAGGAGACAAATGGGAGAGTACAAAGATATAACCTTAGACCGGGACCGTGCTTTTGACATAAACAGCTTAAATGAACTGCTCACACAGGGAAAATCTATCCTGAATGAAGCAATCCGTATCAGCCAGAAGATGGAAACATCCATTTCAACAATCTCCGGCATTTATGGCGGAATTGACGGGGAATATAAGGTCGGTGCTTTAGGTTCTGATATTGCCAGTCTGTCAGGAACATTAAAAAAGGATATCTATCAGGATACGATAGACCGGATGGATAAGATTTTAAACAAACTGATAAATGACATGCCTTCTTATGATAACAGTCTTGCCCAGAGCATGAGCGGCATACAGGAAGTACTGGGGTCAGTTAAAGGCAGGATCAGTGAGCTGAGAGGACTGCTGGAGACCGGAGATGTCAATTTAAGTTACACAGAATTCGGCCAGAGATTAAAAGATTTAAAAGCCGGCTGGGATGAAACTACGGAAGACCTAGCGGAACTTCTTGCTGAGATTGAGAATGATATGTTAGGAGTATCCGTGACAGCAGTACAGTACAGCAGCGATCCGGTCAATCTTTCCACGGGAAACTTTGTCTACGACCATGAGGACATAAAGATAAATGGGGAAATTCCTTTGCCCTTCCACCGTTATTATAATTCCAAGGACCGTATCAAGGGAAGCATGGGAAGATGCTTTATACATAATTATGAATCCCATCTGGAAGAAAATACAGAAAAAGGAAAAATAACTATCTCCATGGGAGATGGACAGAAAAAGACCTTCCGGAAAATGGAGAACGGCACATATCAGAGTCTCCATTCCGCCACAGAAACCCTGGCAAAAGAAAAGGATAATTATATCCTGACAAAACTCACAGGGGAAAGGATTATCTATAATGAAGCAGGACAGATGGTCCGCCAGGAAAACAGATATGGAAGGGGTATCACATTCTCCTATCATGAATCGGGAAAACTGGAAAAAGCGGAAACAGACAATCATACATCCCTGACCTACAGCTACAACGAGGCAGGGCAGTTAATCCTTGTCACAGACCATACAGAAAGAAGCGTGGAGCTTTCCTATGAAAGAGGCAAGCTTGCTACGGTAAAAAATCCATTGGGAAATACCTATGCCTACCACTATGGGAAAAACGGGCGGATAGAGGAAACAGTCAATCCACGGGGGTATACCACGGTCAAAAATACTTACGATGAAAAGCGCCGTATCACACGTCAGGAATTTCCGGATGGCGGACACATGGAGTACGCTTATGATGACAGCAAAAGGCAGGTCATCCTAACGGAACGCAATGGAAGCAGGATTACCTATATCCATGACAGCAAGTACCGCAACACGGATATCCTGTATGAAGATGGAACAAAGGAACACTTTGAGTACAACGGCAAAAACCAGAGAATCTTCCATGTAGACAGGAACGGGAATTCTACCAGGATGGCATATGACAACAGGGGAAATATGACCCAAATTGTTAATGCATTGGGAGAAAAGACAAATATGACTTACAATGCGGACAACCAGCTTGCCATATTAAAAGTAAATGGAAAAGAAAAGCTCCGTAACAGCTATGATAAAAAGGGAAACCTGATTTCTTCCATTGGAGCAGATGGAAATGGGAATCAAATAACTTATGATGAACAGGGAAGACCGGTATGTATAGAGAATGCAGATAAAAGTACAACAAAGATTACTTATGATGATAGGGGAAATATTGAAAAAATCTGTGATGCAGACGGTAAGAAAGTCAGTTATCAATATGACAGCCTGAACCGGGTCGTTTGTATTACGGATGGAAATGGAAATAAAACTGCTTTTGAATACAATAAGGCAGATAAAATTCAGAAAGCTGTCAATCCGACTGGTGCTGTCAGAAGCTACAGCTATAATGAAAGCGGAAAAGTAACGAAAGTCGTAGATTATGACGGCTATGAAGTAGAAGCAGTCTATAATGAAATCGGAAAAATAAACAGGATTACGGATAAAGAAGGAAATGTTACCAGTTTTTCTTATGATAATATGTGGAATACAAGTCAGGTCATACAGGCAGACGGTGGAATCATAAACTATAAGTATGATGGTAATAATCGGTTATGTGAGGAAATTCTGTCAAATGGAGGAAGCGTTCATTATACCTATGACGGGAATGGAAACCGTACCGGAATTACAGATGCGGCTGGGGGTCATACCAGTTTTATTTATGATGCTTTGGACCGTGTGGTAAAAGTGATTGATGCCATAGGCGCAGAGACTGATTATTCCTATGATGAAGAAGGAAATCTGACATACATTACAGATGCTATGGGAAATAAAACATCCTATACCTATGATGAAATGAAACGGTGCATTTCAAAAACAGATGTCATGGGAAATACTACCAGATATGCCTATGATGTTATGGGAAATGTGAAAAGCATCCAATATCCGAATGGAAGTATTGAGACCCGCAGTTATAAAAATGGAAAGATTTCAGAAATCAGAAAAGCGGATGGAAGCAGTATGCGGTATGTTTACGATGACAATGGCAACTGTATCAGCATGGAAAATGGAGCAGGGGAAAAACTGACCATTACCTATGATGCCCTGAACCGGAAACAGGCCATTACAAATCCGGATGGTGGAATCCTCCGCTATGAATATGATGCCCTCGGAAATGTCACAAAACTGACGGATGAAAATGGCAATGAGACCCGGTATGCATATACTCCGAATGGAAATTTGAAATCCGTAATGGATGCCCTTGCAAACGAAACCCGCTATACTTACGATGCAATAGGACATCTGGTAAAGATGGAGCGGATTGGAGAGACAGAGGAGGATACACTGTCAGGTAACAAAACAGAAATACAGACCACCGTATATAAGTGGAACCAGAGTGGACTTGTAACCAGTATTATCAATCCATTAGGGGAAGAGGAATCCTTCCGATATGATGAGAACGGCAGGATGACGGATAAATGGGACAGAGACGGTTATCATACCGCATATGGTTATGATAGACGGGGATTACTAAAGGACATTTTGTATGCAGACGGAAGCAGCGTGGCATATAGTTACGATGCCCTTCGCAGACTGGAAGAGGTAAAAGACAGTATCGGAACCACCAGTATTGTAACGGATGCTCTTGGCAGGGTATTATCAGTTACAGACCCTAAAGGAAAGACGGTTGGTTATGAGTGGGGCAGTATGAACGAAAAGCAGCGGTTGGTTTATCCGGATGGAAAAGAGGCAATCTATAATTATAATGATAAGGGACAGCTGGATGCATTGACTACCCCAAAGGGAACTATCCATTATACCTACGATGCAATGGGGCATCTAAAAGAAAAGACATTTCCAAATGGAATTACGACGGAATACAGCTATAACAGCATAGGGCATCTGGAAAAGATAAACCATTCCGGAAATGGGTTTGAAGAAGAATACAGGTATCAGTACGATATGGCGGGCAATAAAACAGGAGCTTTTAAGCAGCGTCAGGGAATGAATGCAGACAGTGGAAGCTTTCAGTATGAGTATGATGCACTGAACCGGCTCACACAAGTCAGCAGGGATGGAAGCCTGTTAAGAAAATACGCCTATGATGCATTCGGCAACCGTACGGTAAAAGAAGATTACGGCGGGCAGACAATGACAAAAACCACATACCGGTATAATGCCAATAATCAGATGATAAGCCGGATCAATGAAGAAGAAGAGACCTACACCTATGACAACAGAGGCAATCTGACCGCAGTAAGCCGGGGAGAAGAGCAGTTTAAAGCATTTACCTTTGATGCAGCGAACCGGATGCATAGTGCATTTGAAATTAAAGATGGCATTGGGACAAGAGCGGAGTATACTTATAATGCATTTGGAAACCGGATTGGGCAGGATATATACAGCATAGAACCAGGTAACAGCATTCCGGAGATTGCAGGACAAAAGCCGCAGAATCCGGAACAGCAGATATACCATACCATTGACCTGACAAGACAGTATCATAATTTGCTGGTATCAGAAGACAAAGCGGAACAGAAAGAGCAGACCTTCTACTGGGATGGCAATGTGGCAGCCATGGAAGAAGATGAGAAGGACAACTATTATCTGCAGGATGATCTGGGAAGCCCGATGCAGCTCATGGATGAAGAAGGCGGAATCAGAGAAACATATGGTTTTGATGAATTCGGTCTGAATCTTGAACATCGCCCGGAGAAGCAGATACAGCCATTTGGTTATACGGGCTATCAGATGGAAGTGGCGGGAGGATTGTATTTTGCACAGGCGAGACGGTATGATGCCGGTGCGGGAAGGTTTGTCAGTGAGGATAAGATACCGGGATTTGCATCGGCACCGCATACTTTAAATCGTTATAATTATTGTTGGAATAATCCAATCAATTATATAGATAGAAATGGAGAATGGCCTGAATGGATTGATACAAGTGAGGAAGGAGCAAAAGAAAAAATTGAGGAGAATAAAGAGAATATTATTAAAGCGGCAGAAGAAGCAGGTGTGGACCCCGCATTAGTAGCTCTTATGATTTATACAGAACAAGTTCATAATTACAATATTATAGATACGTTATCAGATGGAATTTGTGGTTTTTATGGTGTTGATACATCAGTAGGAATTGGTCAGGTACGAATTTCTACGGCCAAGAAAATAGAGGAAATGGGTTATATGCCTGTAACAAGTAGTACAGAAGGCGGTTGGAATTTACCATTTGTTGGTTTTGTGCATGGAACTGAACAAATGGCTAGAGAAAAAAAGTTAGAGGATGACTATACTAATATAAGATATGTCGCAGCATATGTGGCACTTATTGAGGATACATGGGGAGAAGAATTTCCGGATATTTATAATAGACCTGATATTATTTGGACTTTGTATAATGTTGGATATGACGTTAGAACGCCTCATTCAAATCCGCAGCCAGGAGATTATGGGGAATTTGCGGCAGAAAATTATGATTTAATGAAATGTTTATTAGAAGATTAGGGGTATTAAAATGGAGAAATCAAAATTTAATATGAAAAAATGTTTTGTTTTATTGTTATTACTCGTCGGTATAATTATAGCTGGTTCCTATATAAAGGTAGAAATATTAACATTATTTTATGGAAAACAATTTAGTAATTTATATGATGAATCGGGTTATATTGAAAGTATAAAATATTTAAAAGTAATGAAATATAGTAATGAAGATGCTGACATATTTTATGTTGCATTATCTGAACAAGATGGAAGTGTTCCAGCAACATTTTTATATCATTTTAAGAAGGAATCTGAAATTTGGATATTAGATAGCTGGGAATGTTTATGGTCAAAACATGGAAATGCAGAAAAGTTTTATTGGCCAATTTATCCATATTAAAATTCTGTTTTATTGTTTTCAAGACAAAAGGAATAATAGTTTATTGATGCGAGACAGCAAAAATAAATAATAAATGGATGGAGGATCATATTGAACGAAAAAGACCTAAAATCACATATTTCTTTCTTACTTGTACTCTTTGCCTGCATAGCTGTCTTTCTTATTGGAAGCAGATTTAATACGAAGTTTCCCAATAAGATAAAAACGGACAGAGTTGGAGGCACTGTAGCGACATGGAAATACATAGAAAGAGATATCCGGCTTGATTATTTTTATCATCTGGACAGCAAAACAACCTATGAACAGGTCAGGAAAGAAATCGGAGAGCCTAACGGCATGAGAGGCTCAGATACAGTACTGCCATATTATCAGGTGGATGACGATTTGTATGTCGTACTCGCTTTTTCTTTGGATGAAAGTGGTGGATACGACAGAATAGAAACCATGACTTTATGTACGGAAAATGAAGATTTAGATAAAATATATCCAAAATAAAAGGGGAGAAACATGATCCAGAAGAAAACAAAGGAAAATATTCAGAAAGTGTCAGAAGAAAACAGAGCAATGAAGGAGAATATCAGAAAGTCCGGGCTTTCTGCTTCCAATGAGTTTGAGTTTAAGAAACTTACCAGACAGCAGGAAGGATTTCTAAACTGCTCTATAGAAGAAGAAAAGGAGAGTCTGACTTTTACTTATGATATTCAAAATGTGCTTCCATGGACCGGAATCCGACGTGAAAAGAGGGAATTAATGATTTCGGTTCTGATAGATGCCGGAAAATTGGAAGAGGCAGCAAAGAGATACTATTTTACCCTTGCGCCTGAAAACCTTTATTATGATATCCAGGGAAGGATATATGTAAAAACAAGGGATATTTACGGTGCAGAGGATGAATACTCACAGGATAAATTTCTGCGGGAATATAAATCCCTGATTGGTTGTACATTGATTAAAAAATATAAGTTTGAGGATTATGACAATGGCGGACAGGACCTTCTTGCAGAGGATAAGTTCTTAAGAGAAATTCTGGAATGTACGGATGTGGAGCAGATTCTGGACAAGCTGCATGAGGAATATTTCCGCTATAGAAAAGTGCATGGGGAACGTTTTATTGAGGTATCAAAAGCGGGAAACAGGGGAACCAAAATTGCATTGGGAATCACGGGTGTACTGGCGGCAGCAGGCTTGGCTTTTCTTGGCTGGATGTTTTTATGGGAGGGACCTTACAAGGATGCTGTCATTGCTGCCAATGAGGCATATCTACAGTCGGATTACAATGGTACGGTAGAGGCAATGAAGAATGTGGAAGTGGAGAGGATGAATGTATCCCAGAAATACATTCTGGCTTATTCCTGTGTCAGATGTGAAAGCTTTAGTGATGTTAACATGCGGAACATCCTTAATACGATTTCCCTGAACGGGGATGAAAAGATAATGGAATATTGGATTTATATTAACCGTCTTGATACCGAGAAGGCGGCGGATATAGCCATGCAGGAATCCAGCAACCAGCTTCTTTTTTATGCATATTTAAAGGAAAAGGCTGTTATAGAAAACGATGCTTCTTTATCGGGGCAGGAAAAAAATGAGCGTTTATCAGATATTGAAAGCAAGTTGAAACCATTGGAAGAAGAATTTTCAACACTGACAGAGGAATAATAGGGATGGAATACATATTGATAACAACAGAACAGGGTTATGAGCAGATGCCGGTGCGGGAAAAGATGATTTATCAGGGAAAAGAATACCGGACCAAAGAGCTTGAAGCCAACAGGTGGACAGAAACAGGAGATGGGGAACAGGTCTTATATCTGCCGGATTCTATGCATTGCTTTGAGTATCAGGGCAAAATTGTCATTGCAAAGAAGGATGGGGATATCTGTATTCCCGATTTGGATTATATCATATCTATAGAAGAAGGAAAGCTGGAGGTGTTCGGAGATGTCTCTGACTGCCGTCTGTTCCTAAATAGGAAGAGAGTGGCAGATTTTGATGGGACTATGAAATGTGCACTGGCTGCCGGGAATCAGCTTCTTATTGAAACTGTGCTGATTATCTATTATGAAGGGTTTATTGAGGTTTGTTCAGATATGGACAGAATCAATATATTGCTGGCAGAGTGTGATTCCGGCAAGAAGCCTTTTGAAGGATTTCCACATTTTACAAGGTCGCCCCGCCTGATTATGCACGCTCCGGATAAAAAGGTGGAAATCAACCATCCGCCGGCGGAAGCATCCATGCCCAAAGGCAGTCTGGTTCAGACTATTGTACCTCCGGTCATTATGCTGTGTATCACGATTGTGATTGCCATTGTAATGAACAGGGGCATTTTTGTACTTATGTCTGTTGCGTCAACAGTCATGACACTGGTATTTTCCATTACAGGATATATTAACAATAAAAAAGAGTGCAGGATAAAAAATAAAGCAAGAAATGATTTGTACAGGGATTATCTGTTAAAAAAGCGGAAGGAATTAAACGGGCTGCATCAGGAGGAAGAAAAAGCCTACCATTATAATTATCCGGATATAACAGATATTGAGAAGATGATAAAAAATTATAGCAGCCGTATTTATGAGCGGAGTGCAGAGGATGACGATTTTCTTGAAATATCATTGGGAAAACGGAGAGAAAAGGCTTCTTTTTCCGTCAGTTATCAGGATGATGAATTAAAGATGGAAGAGGATGAACTGGATAAAAAGGCAAAGGCTTTAGGAGAGAAATTTGCCTACATGGATGATAAGGCAGTAACCGTTAATCTTAAAAATGCCCATCTTGGACTGGTGGGGGAAAAGGAAATCATTTTAGAACAGTTAAAGCTGATAGTGGCACAGATGACATTCCAGCAGAGCTATCATGATTTACAGATTATACTGATACATAATAAGAAATACAACGATGAATTCCGATGGATGCGCTGGTACCCACATCTGACAATTAAGAGCCTTAACATGTCCGGCGATATCAATTCTGAACAGATGCGAGACCAGGTTCTCGGCAGTCTGTTCCAGATATTAAAGGACAGGAAGCTGAAGGTGGAGGAGAGCAATAAGCAGTCCCGCTTTCTGCCTCATTTTGTTTTTATTATTGATGAACCGAAGCTTATCATGGACCATTCCATTATGGAATACTTAAATAAATCGGGCAGGGACCTTGGATTTTCTGTGATTTATACCAGCTATTTAAGAGGGAATCTGCCGGAAATAATCGGAACAGTTGTGGAGATGCACGATTCGGAAGAAGCAACCTTATTATTAAATGAAAATCAGGTAGTAAGCAAACGCTTCCGTTTGAACCATGTGGGAGAATGCAGTTTAGAGTGGATGGCAAGAAATTTAAGCGTTTTGGTTCACGATCTTGGCGTGACCTCCAAGATACCGGAGAGTATTACCTTCTTTGATATGTATGGAGTAAAGAAACCGGAAGAGTTTCATTCAGAGGCAAGGTGGAGGAAAAACCAGTCCCATAAATCCCTTGCGGTGCCTTTAGGTGTAAGGGCTGAGAATGATATTGTCTATCTGAATCTGCATGAAAAGGCACACGGTCCTCACGGACTGGTAGCGGGGACTACAGGCTCCGGTAAATCGGAAATCATACAGTCATATATCCTGTCCCTCGCAGTCAATTTCCATCCCTATGAAGTGGGATTTCTTCTGATTGACTATAAAGGAGGGGGAATGGCAGGGCTGTTTAGGGATTTACCGCATCTTTTAGGAACCATTACGAATCTGGATGGAAGCGAGAGTCAGAGGGCGATGGCTTCCATTAAAAGTGAGCTGGCAAGGCGACAGAGGATTTTCGGGCAGCATAACGTGAATCATATTAATGCTTATAACAAACTGTATAAGAATGGAGAAGTGCAGGAGCCGATTCCGCATCTTTTCTTAATCAGTGATGAATTTGCAGAATTAAAAAAGGAGCAGCCTGATTTTATGACAGAGCTTGTTTCTACTGCAAGAATCGGGCGGAGCCTGGGTATTCATTTAATTCTTGCCACACAAAAGCCTACAGGTGTTGTAAATGACCAGATTTGGACCAATTCAAAATTCAAGCTGGCTTTAAAGGTGCAGAATGAAGGCGACAGCCGGGAGATTATCAAGACGCCGGATGCGGCATATATTACACAGGCAGGGCGGGCTTATCTTCAGGTGGGCAATAATGAAATCTATGAATTATTCCAGTCCGCATGGAGCGGTGCAGAGTTTGGGGAAGAAGGGACAAAAAAGACAAAAGATAACCGGGTTTATCTGATTAATGACCTTGGACAGGGCGAGCTTTTAAATGAAGATTTGAGTGCAGCAGGAGAAGAGGGTGGTATTAAGGCAACCCAGCTTGATGTTACCATTGATTATCTGAAAGGACTTTTTGAAAAGGAAGGCGTGGAAAAGGTCAAGAAGCCTTGGCTTCCTTCTCTGCTTCATATTTTGGTAAGTCCGTTAAGCAATATTACGGAGCAGGAGCAGTGGATGCAGGCTGTGCCGTATGATAAGAACACGCTTGTCAATCTTAAGATTCCTTTCGGTATGATTGATATTCCGGAGGAACAGCTTCAAAAAGAATATACGGTCAATCTGGCAAAAGAGGGAAATATTGTATTCATGTCCTCAGCAGGATATGGAAAAACCATGTTCCTTATGACATCGGTAATCAGTCTTGCCTTGCAGAATCAGGTGGAAAGCCTGAATTTCTATATCCTTGATTTTGGAAACAGTGCATTGATTCCTTTAAATGCCCTTCCTCATATGGCGGACTATATCTTATATGATGATATTGAAAAGCTGGGGAAATTTATCAATATCATACAGGATGAGATTGCCTTGAGAAAGAAACTTTTTGCTGAAAAAATGGTGCAGAATTTTACTGTATATAATCAGACGAATGAAGAACCTTTGAAGGCGGTTGTGATTGTTGTTGATAACTTCGATGTGGTGCGTGAGCTGGGACCTGATGTGGAAGAATTCTTTACCAAGCTTTCGAGGGATGGTGCAGGGCTTGGCATTTTCCTGATAATTACGGCAACAAGGGTAAACGGCGTCAAGTATTCCATTTTGAATAACTTTAAGATTAAGATTGCAGGATATCTTTTTGACAATACGGAAGCTAATACGCTGGTAGGGAAGAGCGATTATAAACTGCCTGAAATCAGGGGAAGGGCATTGGTAAAGACCGTCAATGTGAATATCATGCAGATTTATACCATGGTTAAATTTGAAAATGATATAGAGTATAACCGGAAAATAAAAGAACTGATTCAGAAAATATCCGATAAATATCCAAACAGGCGTGCACCGAGAATACCGGTGCTTCCGGAGCAGTTCCGGTACGAGATGCTATCGGATTTTGCAGATGGGGCAGAGCTGTTCGACTTGGCTGTGGGTCTTGAAGTGGAATCCGTTACCAAGGCAGGCTTTACCAGGAATCAGTCGCCGTTTGTCATTATTGGAGAGACAGGAAAAGGAAAGACCAATATGCTTAAATGCCTGTTAAACCAGATTTCGGGACAGGAGAAGGCATATCTGTTTGATTCTTCTTCCATGAGTCTGTATTCCTATCAGGACAGGGAAGGCATTATATATGTGCAGGATGAAGATGAATTTGAGGATTTTGTAGACCAGATGAAGCAGCTTTGCGGAGAAAGAAAACTTCGATGCAGGCAGGAACTTGATAAGAACAGCACTATGACGCCGATGGCATTTTATCAGACGGAAGCGCCTGTTTATATCGTAATTGATGATATGGATAAATTTATGGCTTTGGGAAGTGCATTTGAAGATGAACTGCATGGCGTAATGACTGATGCAGCCGAGTGTGGCATTGGCATTATCATTACGGTACATTCAGCAAAACTTAAGGGTTTTGATGTATTGTCAAAGTGGGTGAAGGCAGCATCCCATGGTCTGGTGCTGAGCCCGCAGGGAACCTTGAATATCTTTCCTGTCAGGGTACAGCGAGAATATCCGCAGATGGGACAGGGGTTGCTGTTTCATAATGGAGAGTATGTTACGGTGCAGTTACCGGAGTGTAAGTAGGAGGCAGAGATGATAAGAGATTTTTCTATGGAAAAAAAGGAAGAATTATACAGAAACTTAGAGGTCATTGATAATAAAGAATGGAAGCCTTTTATGGTATGGTGTGGTGGAAGGGCTGGCGAGTTCGGAGTATGGGCTGACAAGCTTGGAATTTCATCCTATACAAGGCGGATAGATGATTATCAAAATCGGATTCTGGATACAAATATCAGTACAAGAAATCAGATAGATGTGATTTTTGAAAATGTGGCAGAAACAGATAGGAGATATGCAGAAATCTTTTGTGGGTATGCAGAGACTGTCAAGAAACAGATGACACAAGTTCAGGTAATGACAAAAGTTATGGAATCCATAAATAGTAGTAGGGATAACAACAGTGATGATAATGGAACTGCCCATACAATAGGAGAAATTATACAGCAATTCTTAAAAAGCGTTACTTCTAAATCTAATTTTATGGATTTTCTTAATGGAAAAACCAGTAATATTAATTGTGATGCTTGTATAGAAGAACTAGATAAAATGTATTCGGAAGGACATTTGTCAGATAGAAAATATCAGTATTTTAAAAATATGATAAAGATGATTTCCTCTGGTCATATTCCAGGGTCTGTAATTGAGGAAATACGAATACAAATGAAAAGGGAATATGAAAATGTATTGCAGGAAAACCAGATGTTGGATACTTATATAACGGAAGATGTTTTAAAAATGTTAGGATGGGATATTGATCAGGCACGAGAAATTTTGGGTAAAGATTTCTTGGAAAGATTGAGGATCAATATGATGAAAGCTAACATTACAAATGAGGATAGTATTAAGTTGTTTTTGATTACAATATCTCATGAGAGCGGAAAAGGAACGGCAATACTAGAAAATGGCGATGAAGATTATTTTGAGGGAATGTTTTCATATACAATTAATACGCGAGGGGCAGGATTGATTCAAGTTACGGGTAGCTCTCAATACGATTTACTTGATTATTTGATTAAGAATACAAGTGATGAAACTGAAATAGAAAAGCTTGAAACGTTACGTGATGGTTATACGAATTTAGATGGTAAATGGGATAATGAAGTTACAATTGATAACATGAGTGCTGCGGAATATATTGCTGTGAATTACTCAGTTGAATCATCCGTTTGGTATTGGAGTCATTATGATGAGCGCATAACAATTCAGGAAGAACAGATATCAATTAATGAATGTATAGAGCGTTATGATGGGGAAACGAATTTAGAAACCCTTTTTATAGCAACACAATGTGCTGTCAACGGGTCGGATTTTATTCCAAGGGGACTTGGAAGATTATTTAATCCTGAGAATAACGTAATTATTACAGAGGATAGTGTGATTTTGGAGTATTATGAAGATGGACAAAAGAAAAGCGTTACTAGTTACTTGCCAAATGGATGGGATGAAAGACAAAGCTTATATGATACGATAACAGCATTTTAAAATACTAATTATTTAATAAAAAATCGATATAAAAAATTGTAATAAGAGAGGAGAAAGAATGAAAAAAATTGTGCGGATTTTTTGTTTAATTATATTAGTTTTAATGACAGGCTGCTCAAAAGATGAGATGGAGAATATGAATCAAACCATAGAAAACAAAATGGAGAATAGTGAACAATTCACAGAGGATAAATTGTCCACAGGTATTGGCATTGAAGAAGAAATCAACTTTGAAGAAGAAATGATAATTAATTTTGATGATGCATTTGGAAGGTTTGAGATTCCAAGTGATATTTCAAGAGATGTCGTGGTGGAAGAATATTCGGAAAATTTTCCAGTGGAATTGCAGGAAATGTTAGTGCATCTTTATGATGATATTGATGAAGAAAATAATGTTGACTGGCAGAAGTACGAAGCAGATTGTGAAATTATTACATTAGAAACTTGCGGGGATATTCCATTTGAAGATATTGCAAATGCTGCCGAGGTATATTCGATTATTAATAAAAGAACAATGCGAATAGCGGATATTGATAGAGACGGGGTAGATGAGTATGTAATAAACGATAGTATAGGACGGGGAGATATTGGCTGCATTTATGTTGTAAAAAATGTTGATGAGAAGTGGATATTAATTGGAGGCGGCAATGCGAGATATTCTACAGATGTCTGTACGATATTGGAATATGAAAATAGGTACTATTTGTTAGTGGGGGAAAATTTATCATATTGGAGTGATGAGGTAGAAATTCCGGATGGAGAATATTGGAAGCATTGGGACAGTGCACCATGGCAGGCAGATTGCTGGAATTTGTTGAAACTAAAAAAGGAGATAATAGGTTATACACCTTATGAAACATATAGTTATTTACAGGATGAGTCGGTTGACTATCTATCAGATGTTGACCTGATATCTTTAGAAAATAATAGTGAAGAGGGAAAAAATTTGGGGATACAACATTGGCTAGTAAATGGAAGAACTGCCCAGTTGAAATATGAATGGGAAAAGGAACAGACAGGGGAGAAATACTTTTATGTGGTATCAACTATTGATGAAGAAAGTAACGACATGTTGCTGACGGTGCTTTGCGAAAGAGGAAATGAAAAAATGATTGTTAAAGTATATTATCTTGTTGCTAATTATAATATACAATTTGATGAAAGATAGTTTTGAAAACGTATTTAAAAGATGTGTCATATGGAATATGGCAGATGTTATTACCCATACAGCATGTGAAGTGATTTTTAGAAGAACTTGAAAAAGCTTATTTAACGGAGGAGGAGAGAACCAATGACAAAAAGTGAAATTAGCCAAAAAATATCCCAGTTAGAAAGAGATATTGCAGATGCAGAAAAAAGAAAAGCGGAAGCAGAGAAAAATATACGTCAGCTAAATGCTTTAAATGCCAGTTGCAATGATTATCAGGCTGAATTTGAATCTGCCAGAACTGCTCGTAAAATAAAGAGAGAGGATATCAATCAAATATCAGGGCAAGCAAGGTTTGTTGGGGCATATGATGGAGTGCTGGGGGATTTGTTAGACGGCTCAGAGTACATAGGTGCATATGGAAGCATGGATACAGCAAAATCTGAAATTAGCCGGGAAATAGAAAGACAGAGACAAATTATAAATGAATGTAACAGTCAAATAGCAGGGTTCAACAGTAGTATCAGTTATTGGAGACAGGAACTTGCAAGTGCAGATAAGGAGGTTAAAGATGCATTACACAGAGTTAGTTATAGATGATAGTTACATAAATGAAATGGCGGAATATTTTGAAACACAGGGAAAGCAATTACAGCGTATGGTAGATTCCTATATTGCAGCCCTGAAACGAGTAACAGAAGAAGGTGTTGTAGAAGGCGAGACATCTGATGCGCTAAAGTCCTTTTTGGAATATGCTGAAAAATTGAATCAGGTTGTTTCTTCTACATCAGTGGAAGTAAGGGATTCGGTTATGAACTATCTGGAAGAAATTGATACACAGGATCAATACCTGTATTAAGGAGGCATATATGGCTGGATTAGAATTAAAATATGAAGTAGTAAAAGAATGCATTGATAGTATACAGAAATTATCGGCTGATTATCCGATGATAGAAAAACCTGCTGTTTCGAGTGAGGGGCAAAGTATTACGGAAATAGAGCAGTTAGCTGATTTATATGTTTCTTTTTATAAATCATTGGAGACATTATCAGAGGAAACGGTTAAGTATTTAAACAGTATGATTACAGATTTTCGGGAAACAGATGAAAAGAGAGCCAGAAATTAAGCTGATGATCGGAGGGAAAAATGCTTAGAGATTTTTCAAAGGAAAAGAAGAAAGAATTATACGAAGCCTTAGAGATAATTGATAATAAAGAATGGAAGCCTTTTATGACATGGTGTGGCGGAAGAGCAGGAGAGTTTGGAGTGTGGGCGGACAAGCTTGGAATTTCAGCCTATACAGGACGGATTGACAATTATCAGAGCCGGATTTTGGATACAAACGACAGTACAAGGAATCAGATAGATATTATCTTTGAAAATGTGGTAGAGGTGGACCACAGATATTCGGAGATATTTCGAAGACTTGCGGAAGTTGTGAAGGAACAGATTGCGCAGGTTCAGGCTATGACATATGTCATGAACGCAGGAAGTGAGACAGGGGGAAATATAGGAGGTCTTGTCGGAGAAGCAGGAATTATACTATCTGAAGAACCGGAAGAAGTATCAATAAGAGAATTTGAGGAAATGTTATCAATCTATTATAAAAAGGGCAGCGTTGAGGTAACTTATGAAGAATTATGTGATTATTTGAAGAAACTTTTAGAGCAACATTATATTTGTCAAATAGATTATAATAGTCTAGTAGCTAGTATTTATTCTTATGGGCATGTACCATCTTCTGTGCAAGAAATAATTTATAATAGAGACAATCAGTTATTAGCTGACCGCGAAGCATTAATTAACAATTTTGTTGCACAAGGTTGGGAAAGAGGAAAAATAATGTGTGTTCTACAAACAGATATACTTCTTACACGGGCTGGATTTGAAGAAGAATTTGTTATGGGTGTGTTAGGGAATATAATATGTGAAGGTGGTTACGGTGTGTTTGAAAATGCAGCCTATTCTAATCCTGATGATATACCCTTATATTTAGTACACATGATAAATTGTGTTAATTATGATAGTAAATATAATGGTTATAAAGAAGTAACTGAGGTTGATTTAATGCAATTATATTATGATTTAGTTTGTAAAGGAGAGACATGCGATAAGGATTTACATAAATTTGGCCTTGGATCAGTGCAGTGGACGGGGGATAGGACGACTCCATTAGTAGAGTTATATTTAAAAGAATGTGGATTTGATGTTGAGAGTGAGCAATTTGAGGAAAAATTAAACGAATATCATAATGCAGTAATTAATGATGACTTTTCAGAATATGAAGGGGTATATATAAATAGTACACAGGTTCAGAGTGCTGAGATGAAATATATTGTATATGAATTGAACGGTAATTATTATTATGTATACGAAAATTATTTAGATGAAAAGGGCAATAATTATAGTACTAATATTCGTGAAGCAACAGAAATAGTGATGAAACAATATGAAGTACCAGATGAAACAAAGGCAGATTTGTCAGAGCGTCAAGCGGCTGCTGAAAATTGGTATCAGTATACAAGAGAATAACTTATCAGGTAGGAAAGGTTCTGTATTTATTGTAGTAGGAGGTAGATATGAAAAAAAAATATTATCTTGTTATATTTGTTTGTGCATTACTATTAAGTGGAATATGTTGGATAATATCTCAGCGTAATATAAATGATTTATCTGAAAAAAGCAATAGTGATTCCTTGTTATTTAATGATGCACGAGAGAAACCTATTGAAGATCTGATAATAAGTGAGGAAGAGAACACAGATATTGTATATTATCTTAGGGATGAAAAAGTTGATGAAATTGCCGGATTTTCTGATTTTTTGGATGGACAGGTAAGTGCATATGATAATAAACAACAGAAGGAACTGTATTGTATAGACTATTATGAAGAGTTTATGGAAGAACATCATGGTATTTCTGCTATAGAAATAGTTGCAGAAGATATAAATGAGGATGGCAAGCGTGAGATGTTGATTATTTTGATGTATGCCCCAGATCAGGGAGATTTATATGTATTTCATGAGCAGGATGGAAGGATATACGCATGGGAGACTTTAGAGAACTTTTTTACTATGAGGGTTGGAGAAGTATATTTATTGGAAAACGGTACATTTGAATTTTTTGGTGGGTATGGACAGGGACATTTTTTTAAACGGTATAATGCTGATGGAAAAATTGAAGATGTTTTGAATTATTACTATAATAGTTATCCTTATGAAGGGGAAATACAGTATGATTATGTGTTAACGACATATGAGCAGGGGGTGCCAACAAGAGAATTGAAATATTCAATGATTGCTCCGGCGGATAAATTACCAAATGAGGGAGAATTGAGTTCAGGTACAAGAGAAGAACAAGAGGAATGTGATCGTATCTTAGATGAATTTTGTTCGGAATCAGAGAGAGTGCGTTGGTTTAAATTTCCACAAAATGAAGATGGTGTTGAAGAAATTTCTCTTGATAATGTGTTGAAGAGATAGTTGTTCTGTTTTGAGTGTTGGTGGGTTAAATTATTATGAAACATATTAGCTATTTGCTATTGGTCAGACCTAAATGAATTGCATTTACGGCTGCATGTATGCCATATACGCAAAAGTGCGCTTCGGCGATTTATTACACAAAAAGCAGCTTGTAAATAAATGGGGAATACAAAGTGCCGGAAATGAATTATTTGGTAGACGGTATTCCCCTTTTTTATGCGCTATCAGAGCACCACCCCCGGATTCTTTTATTTAAGATAAATGAATCATGAGGAGAAATAAAGAATGAACAAAAATATGAAAAACGGAATGCTTTACTATGGTACTTTTCCGGGAAAGAGGAAAAGTAGTGCAGTATTATGATAAAGCAGCCGTTGGAGCAAGGATAAAGCAGTTAAGAAGAGACAAAAAACTGACACAAAGTAAGTTGTCGGAATGCCTTGATTATACAAATGAGCGACAATTACAACGAATTGAAAATGGAGAAACCGCATGTTCCATAGATAAGCTGATGGAGATAGCACAAATATTAGACAGCAGTACAGATTTTCTTTTGTTTGGAGCAGAACGGAAAAGTGAAAATGAATTGGAAAAGGTTTTCGTAGGAAAAAATGAGGGGCAGAAACAGTACTTAAAGAAACTGTTGATAGTGGCGGCAGATAATTTAGAGTTAATTGTATGATCTGTAATGTGTTTTTGAAATGATGTTTCATGGAATAAAATATGGAGTTTTACAATTTGCTTCTTAATGAAATGGGTTAGGAGCGGATGTTTGTCTGGTTGTTACATTGATTAATGTAGCAATTTTTTTATGCCAAATTATGACGTGCCACATACCAGTTTATGACGTAAAAGAAACCGGATATTTATTCTATGATGATATCAGGCTTGAAAAAGCCATGGACCTTACAACTGAATAGGACACGCATACACCTGATTTTATTTTCGCCTTTATCTGTCTGGAATGGATAGGGGTGGCAGAATCCCATTTCGTGCGAAGATGTACCTCAAAGCAACGAGTCTGTCATAAAAATGCTTGCATTTTCATGAATAAATCTGACCGGCTTTGTGCCTGTGAAGGTAAGGAGCAGAGGATTGTGCCTGCCGGTCTGGCAGCCGGAGAGAATGAGATAAAACAGCACCGGAATTTCAGCGAAATGCATTTTTCGGGAGTGGCTACCTGCGGATGCGGTCAGGGATGGAGGAATCCATGATTGGGCAATGACCAAAGTGCAGTGAGGGAGAAGCTATCCCAGTGTATGTTACCCGGCTGGGGGAATTATTGAGAAATAGTGAAATTATGAGGAAGGCGGCTTTTACCGCTTTCCTCTAATAAGAAATATATTAAGGAATTGACTGTAGAGTGGAGGTGGATTTAGAAGTGGAGAAAAAAGCATTGAAAGCAGTTGTTTATGCTTCCGTTTGTGAAGAAAAGGAAATAGATTCCATTCCCCAAATTAAACAATTTTGCCGGGATAATCATATGGAAATCCTTGCGTATCACGTTTCAAAAGACATGGGAGGCGTGATTTGAAAGTATGTCTACTGGATGAAGCGCCTCAGGCATTGGTTGTGGATGATATCAAGAAGGTATGCACCAATGCTTCAGAAGAAAAGCATTTAAGGGAATTTGCCAATCTGCTGGGCATAGATGTATTTGATGTTTCACAGGGAGGAAAACTTCCTGCTGTTGTAAGTGAAGTGGAACGGCAACAGTACGAGGGAAAAAGAATGCGGCTGGATCAATTTATGCATTTGAGAACATAATTATATGTTTCTCTGGAGAAAAGAGTAGTTGTCTTTTGAGATATATTTGCTGAACTCAGTGGATTTATCTCAGAAGATAACAGCCGGCATATCTTTCTGGAAAACAATAAGAAGGGATAGGTAATAGAAATGCATGAAAATAGAACTGGAATAACTGGTGCCGGGAGAAGTGAGATTCCGGCTGTTTTATTTATGAACACCAACAAATCAAAATCCAATATTAAAAAAATGGTTGCTGACATTAGAGAACTCTGCCGCCCGGCGGGACTTGATTTAAAGCATGAGGTCATTATACAAAAGGGACCGGACAGGGATATTGACAGGGAGGCTATAAATGTGTTGATTGCTTTGCTTTTGACCGGGCAGTATCAGGTGGTTGTTGTGGAAAAAATGACGGAAATAACGGAAGATAAGTCTGATTTGGAGGAGTTCATATGTGACGCTGCCAATATAGGCATTAGCTTTTTTGAACTTTCCACCATGCAGTATTGTCCGCATGAGAAGAAAAAGGCTGTTCAGGATAGCTGCAAACCGGTATGGGATGGAGGAATAGGATGCTGATGAAAATAAGAAGAGGAGACATATTGTACGCTGACCTGGGCATACAGTACCAGGGAAGTATGCAGGGCGGTATGCGCCCTGTGGTAGTGGTCAGCAATAATAAAGCAAATAAGCATAGTACCGTTTTTACGGTTGTTCCGCTTTCCACAAGGATTTATAAGAAGCAGAATCTTCCGACGCATGTATTTGTATCCGCTTATCGGAGTGAAGGACTGGAACAGCACAGCATTGCATTATGTGAGCAGGTAACAGCCCTGAACTATGACCGTATCATAGAAAGCATTGGAAAAGTGGATGAGGAAACGCTTGCAAGGATTACGGAAGCGGTACAGGTGCAGGTGGGGGTATTTGAGAGATATAATTAAGGGAAGGACATAACATCATACCTTTTGGAGCCGGGCGGTTGTCCGGCTTTTACATAGCTGTCTGTTTTATATGGGCAGTATGATTTTGTCAAAGGGAGGGATAAATGTGGAGAGATACGTGCGAACCTATCAACATTATATTAGTGTGGTATCTTCTTAAAACTGTAGAAGGAAAAATAGAGCGAAAATCTCAGGACCATCTATTATTAAGAGTGTTGTGAAAGGGTATCGTGTTCTACACACTGTGCTCATTTAAGAAAGGTTTCGATTATGGGAACATTGGAATTTGCAAGTAGGATGCGGATATGGTGCCGTTTTTTATCAAAAAGCTGAGATACTTCTTGAATATGATAAGTTGTCAAGGCAGGTTATAAAGAGAGAATCTTCTTTTCAATTTTCTGTCAGCATCTTTATCACATGGTTCAATCCCTTTTTGTCAGATTAATTGACTTGATTATGCCATTAATCCTATTACTGACAGATAGAGGGGATTCCTACAGAACGAATGAAAAGCTATGATGTCAACAGGGAACAGGAAATTGTGGTACTTTTTGGCAGGGAAATTAGGAAAGTGGGTAAGAAGCCCCTTAAAAGATAGTGGATTTAGGTCATGGTATTTGGGATAAGGGAGAACTGATAGAGGATATGGAAAGAAAGGTTGATTGAAAAAGGCATTTTCTATCATAGGAATAGGGGGAAGACGGTCTGGAAGTTTGAAGGACATTGAAATAATTAAATATAATAATATAGAGATTTCCGGTCTGTTTAGGAGTGAATCGCTTTCAAAATAGACCGGATTTTTATATGGAATGCTATTGGTAGATACTTAAATCTGTTTTATGACTTTCAGATGTCAAAAAAGTGAATAGAAACTCACTTCTTGATGAATTGTGGTTAGATTGTGGTCTAAAAAGGTGAGCTTTATAATACAAGAGAGGTGAATTTAAATGAATCAATCAGTAAGTGCATTAGGGAGTGTTGTCCGTGCAACAAGAAAAAGTAGAAATTTATCTCAAGAGGCATTGGCAGAAAAACTAGGCGTCTGTAAAAGGACGATTATGGATATTGAGAAGAATACTGGAAATCCGAAGTTTGAGTTGTTGTGTATGTTAGTATGGGAGTTGGATTTGCCTCTTTACGAAGTTTTTTATCCAGAAACGGAGGAAAATTTGGAATTGAAGGGTATGCTTTTGAAAGAATTGAATGATTGTTCGGATTATGAGATGAAGGTTATTTTATCTGTAGTTAAAAGTTTGAGATGCACACTAGGGAATGTGAAAAATAATTCTCAGGATGGAGGAATTAATGTATGATTTCGGATTTTATTTGGATAGAACTTATTGAGCAAACAGAGAATCATATTATTTGTTCTTGCAGTCTGCCCGACCCAGACTTAGACAGTGATGAGGATATGCTTGTTTGCGGAAAGGTAGAGTGTGTGTTTGGTATTAATGATGAAAATGATACTTTAAAAATTATGCTTTTTGATAATTTTAAAGACCTTTGTGTTGGGGATTTTTATCAGCGTAAGAATTTTGTACAAACAATAATTTTAGTATTAAACATGAAATACCAAATAGAGATGCAAGATGCAAATATTGTTTTTGTTGATTGCTGGGGAGAGTATTCTGGTAATTTATCGTCTATTGATTAGGTATATTGAGGTTGTGAGTAATGAAGAAAAACGATTTACTTATCTATCATGAAGAACAAATGGATAAAGTAAAACAAAATAGAGAGACATTAACAAAACAAGGTTATGTGAAGGGGTATCAAGATGTTTATCCTGATATTTATAAGCGGATTCATTTACATAAAGGAGTTGCATATATTAGAGGCAATGTTTCTGTCAAGTTAATGGCAATTCTTTATGATACAGTAATTGTGTATATTCCACCGTTATCAAAGAAACAACTGGAATCACGATTTTATTTAAAAGAATGGGATGAACTTATTGTTTTGTGTCAGCATGGCATTGTAATTCCTATAATTGGGAAGGCAGAAAATTATACGGCGGTGCATTTTGATGATTTGTTTAATAAATTGCCTGAAAAGCCATATTCTCTGTGGGCAAGAGGATTAGGGTTACTTGATGCTTTTGGAATGGGCAATGCTCTTGAAATTGCGAAAGAAGTCATGCCTGTTGAAGCAATTGCAAATGACGAGGCGGTTTTTAAGAGATGGGCAAAAAAATATAATAATCGGAATGAACAGTTTATAAAAAGAAAAATTATAGATGATGTTGCGGTTCAATATGCTGATTTGTGCATTTTTGGATGTAAAAATGAAATCGATTCACTTTTGTCATTATCACCATATAATCTCTATAAAAATCTTCAACTGATGAATGAGATAAGAACTTATCCAATATTGTTTGGACTTGAAAGTCAGGCAAATTTTGATCGTAATAAATTAGCTGCGGTCAGCACTATGCCAATAAAGCCACAATATTATATTCCACAGGTTTTGCCAGAAAATGAATTAGAAATACTATATAGAGGTATTGGAATTGATGTTGATAATGTATCAATTTCTGATATTGTGGCTTACCATAATGATGGTCTTGGAAAGCAGCTTCGTTCTGCACTATCTTTTTTTAATGAATATTGTGATTCTAAAATTGCTAAAACAGACGAGATAGATTTGACTCAAGTTTATGCACGTGCAGAAGCCTTTCAAAAGCAGTTGAAAAATGCTATTAATGATTTAAATTGCAATAATTATTATTTAGAACTTGATAAATCACAAAAAGCTATTACAAAATTATTACAAATTGGTACTGTTACAGCAGGAGCAATTATTGCAACGGCTCCTGATGCTTCACAGGTGCTTTCCGTTGCTTCTGTTACAGCAGTGGGGGCGTCACTTGTTGAAGCAGTGCCAGAGTCAATTGCTAATATTCTTGTTAAATTTGTAGCAAAAGGGGTTCATTCAAAATTTGTAGCCAATATGTGGTCTGCAAGAAAGATTGTAGGTGGTAAGGATGTATAAAATATTAACTTATCCAGTTGTTGTTATTTGTGGGACAAATGCATCTGGAAAAAGTTCGTTGGGAATAAAATTAGCAAAAAAGTATAATGGAGAAATTATATCAGCCGATTCAAGACAGATTATAAGAGGGTTTGACTTATGTTGTGGAAAAGTATCTGATGAAGAAAAAAAGATAGTTCCACATCATATGATTGATATTTGTGATATTGGAGATACATTTTCAGTTTCTGATTATCAAAAACAAGTATATGAATTAATTCCTCAAATTGTTAAACGTAATAAAATGCCTTTTATTGTGGGGGGAACCGGATTATATATAGATGCTGTAATAAAGGGTTATAACTTTTATGATGAGGATATTAACTACAATTATCGTGAAGAACTTAATAATAAATCAATTCAGGATTTACAAGCAATGTTATCTGAGACGGCAACTGAGTATCTAAAATATAATAATTCAGATTTTAATAATAAACGACGTTTGATTAGATTAATTGAAAAGGAGTCAAATGGGAATCCTATATTGCCAAGTAATAAGGCATTGTTTAATACATTGCAAATTGGTGTCACATGGTCAAAAGAAATGCTGTTCAAGAGAATTGATGATAGATTAGCAATGCGAATTAATCAAGGGATGATAGACGAAGTGAGAGACTATCTTAAGAATGGCGGAAGTTTTGAAAATCTTTATAAACTGGGGTTGGAATACAGATATATTGCATGGTATTTGCAAGGAAAGTATTCTTCTATTGAAGAGTTTTTAAATGAAATGTCGCAAGCCATTAAGAAATATGCAAAGCAACAAATAAAATGGTTTAAAAGAAATGTTACTATTCAGTGGATTGATATGACACAAGACTATTTTTCGGAAGCGTGTGATTTGATTGATATGTTTATGAAAAATGGGCAATTGAACAAGCCTGGCGACATTGGATGTTGTAGAAGCGGAAGAGGATGAAAAATGTGGTTGAAGAAATCAAAAAAGTTGAAATTTTAACTTTTACTTGACATTAGCGTATGAAGATAAGTAGGAAAGACTTTATACAGATGTATTTTCAAATTAGTATGGAAACAATAATAAAAAATAGACATTTCATATGTACAATAACTTTTTGGGGAAGAAATCTTTCTAAGATATTGTATCGGATTTTTATAGTTTTGCCTATAAATAATATGAATTGACTAATTATATAAGTATATAAGAATTGTAAAAGAGTCGGACAATGCTCCGGCTTTTATAATGTATAAAATAATCTAATTATTTATTCCCAATCATAGGACAATCCACAAAAATCATAAAATAACAATAACCAAGTAAAAGGAGGAATCAGCACAATGTTCAATCTGACGGAAAAAGACCTAAATACAATGGCTTCTGTAGACATAAGGACAGTAGATATTAATAAGCTGACAGATATACGGGATATAAAGATTGATACAAGGCTGCCGGTTGAGCAAAAGCTGGCTTCTCTGGCAAGGCAGACAGACAACTTATACCTATACCGGCTGGAAGATTACATTATAAAAGTAAAGTATCAGGATGATGGACCTACCATAGATGACAAAATGGAGGAATACCTAAAACATTTGGCAGAAGTTCATATTTGAAAAAAAGAATATAAAGAGCCTTGAAAGATTTGAAAAGTTATGTTAACCTTTAGAAAGGACAAATCAGAGGAACACTCTTGAGGTTGATATTAACGAATACTATCAGAAATCAGGAGTGATACGATGAAAGAAAATATTTATACAAATCAAAAACATTTTCTAGCAGCCATGTATCTCCGTCTTTCGAGGGACGACAGCGATGTTGGAGAGGTAACAGGCAGGGATGGCACAGTAAAAGCCGAGAGTAACAGTATTGGCAGTCAAAGGGATATAATCAGAGCCTTTATCCATGAGCAGCAGGATATTGAATTATATGATATCTATGTTGATGATGGTTTTTCAGGCAGTAATTTCGACAGACCAGAATTTAAAAGAATGATGGAAGACATCGAAGCAGGCAGGGTAAATTGCGTTATCGTAAAGGACCTGTCTCGTTTTGGTCGCGACTATATTGAATCAGGGAGATATATACAGAAAGTGTTTCCGACCCTTCATGTGCGATTTATTGCACTTACGGACCATTATGACAGTTTTCATGCGGATGAAGGGGAAAGCGGCATCATTCTTCCGGTTAAGAACTTCATTAACGATTCCTATTGCAGAGATATTTCCACAAAGGTAAAAAGCCAATTCGAAGTAAAACGAAAAAATGGAGAGTATATTTCCCCATTTGCCCCATATGGATATCGGAAGACAGAGAATAATCGGAATAAGCTGGAGAAGGATGAATATGCGGCTGAAGTCGTAAAGAGCATCTTTGATTGGAGAATAGACGGACTGGCAATCGCTGCCATTGCAGAACGACTAAACGGACTTGGAATATTATCGCCCAGAGAATACAAGAAATCCATAGGGCTCAATTTTAAAGGTGGATTTTCAGGAGCGGCAAAATCCTTATGGAGCAGTGCAACGGTAAAAAGAATACTGAATAATGAGATTTATTTAGGTCATATGGTACAGGGGAAAACGGAGAAAATCAATTATAAGTTGAAAAGGAGTATAGAAAAGCCAAAAGAGAAATGGATAAAGGTAGAAAATACTCATGAAGCCATCATTTCAGAGGACACATTTCAAATTGTACAAAATCTAATGAAAGCGGATGGCAGAATCAGCCCAACTACTGATAAAGAAAGCTTCTTTATGGGAATTTTATTCTGTGGAGATTGTGGGGAACAGATGATTCGACGGATTAACCGTTATAAAAATACAAAGAGGTATTACTATATCTGTTCGACCAAAAACCGGAGTGAGGGCTGTACCAGGCACAGCATTGAAGAGGAAAAGCTGAAAAGTATAGTGGCGGAAGCCGTTAAAAGCTTTGCAACATTCTTTTTGGAAGAAAAGAAGAACTTTGAGAAGTATTTGGATACAGAAATTAATTTTGAAATGATAGCAAAATTTAATTCTGAAATCATAAGGCTAAAGCAGGAGCAGGAAAAATATGATTCCTTATGCTCCGGACTTTATGAGGATTTAAAAACCGGTATTGTTACCGAGGAGGAATTTGAACGGCTGAAAAAGGAGTTTGGCAGGAAGGCAACAGCTTCAGCGGAGGCGAGGGCGAAGCAGGAGACTGCGATAAAGGGGCTGCTTACTAAAAGTATTATTTCCGCTGAAAGGTTAAAGACAATGGAAAACTGTATAGGGATAACGGAGCTGGACCGGCATACACTTTGCAGTATGGTAAAGAGAATTCGTATATATGAAAATCGGCGTATTGAAATTGAATTTTATTTTATGGATCATTACCGTATCATGAGTGAGGCGAATAGAGTCAGAAAAGACAAACAGGAAAAAATGCATCATGCAGAGAGGAGTGCTTAGGATGGGGAGAGTATCAAAAAGAAAAGCCGTCGTGTGTCCGCAAACCTCTTTACAGCAGCATAAATTATATAAGGCTGGTATCTATGCAAGGCTTTCATCTGACCAGGATATAAAAAAGAATGAATCCATAGAAGTGCAGATTGCAATCGCTGAAAAGTATGTAGAGGAATTTAATAAGGGAAACAATGAAGAGATGATAGTGATTAAAGACTATTATACAGATTTGGGAAAGACGGGAAGCAACTTTAACCGAGAAGGTTTTCTTCGTTTGCTTCAGGATGTACGGCTAGGGGAGATTAATTGTGTCATTGTAAAGGACCTGTCACGATTTGGAAGGAATTATTTAGAAGCGGGAAATTATATAGAAAAGATATTCCCTTTTCTTGGTGTACGTTTTATTGCTGTTACAGACAAGTATGATAATGAAAGCAAGGAAAACGGTAATAAGCAGATGGCATCAGAAATTAAGAATCTTGTAAATGATATGTATGCAAAGGATTTTTCAAAAAAAACCAGACTGCAATTAAAGCAGAGAAGGGAAGAGGGTTCATATGTTGGAGGACCGCCCCCTTATGGGTATCAATCAGAAATGTTAGGAAAGAAGCGGGTATTGATACCGGATGAAAAAACGGCTCCCATTATCCGGTTCATTTTTGAAAAATATGTAGAACTGGAAAATGCTACTGCAGTTAGAGATGAATTGAATAAGAAAAAGATTAATCCGCCTGTCATATATAAGAAAACGGGAGTGGTTTATTATGCATCGGAATCTGTTGGATACAAGGGTTGGGAGAAAAGCACTATAGAGCGTATATTGGAAAGTGCAACTTATGTTGGAACCCTTGTACAAGGAAAAACCAGTATTACGGCAAAGAATGAAGCGAATCGGGTACACAAACCGGAGGAAGAATGGGTAATTGCCAAGGAGGTACATGAACCTTTGATTGAGAGGGAATTGTTTGAACGGGTACAGGAAATCAGAAGAAATATACAGGCAAAGAGTGCGGCTCATAATCATCCGAGCGAAGGGTTTCCCATTGAAGAGAATATTTTTGATAATGTGCTGTTCTGTGGTGTATGTGGCAGAAAAATGACAAGAACCAGTCGTGTAAAGCATTATGCGAATGGGGAAGTGGCAAGGCTTGAAGGGTATATGTGCATGAATGGAGGAAATACAAAATATACGGTATGTCCGAAATCAAATCGTATTTCCAGACAGGAAATGACAAGACTTCTATTTTCCCTTATTAGTATGGAATTTGGTGTATATCTTAAAAAACCTTCTTATTACATGGAATATGGAAGAACAAGGATTCATGAGATGAAAAAGAAAAAGGAGGCAGCAATCCGAAAGATTGAAGGTCAAATAAGGAAACTGGAAGAAAATGAAGGGCAGACATATTTAGATTATTATTCAGGGAGAGTGTCAAAGGAAGAGTTTGCGGTCTGCAAATCAAAGCAGAAAGACAGACTGGTGGATTTAGAAAGGCAGAAGATTGGTTTAGAGAAGGAAAGAAAGGAATTAGAAAAATTTGCGGATAAATATATTGCAGCGATTAAAGCGCTGGTACATTTTAAGGCGGGAAAAGAAATGACTAAGGAAATGGTGGAGGCATTCATTTCAAAAATATATGTTTATCCGGGAAAACAAATAGAGGTTATCTTTGCATTTTCGGCGGACTGGATGAAAGGAGGGGTATAGGATGGAGCAATTAGCATTATATCTTCGTCTGTCAGCGGAGGATGAAGATGGGAAAGATGAAAGTAATAGCATTGGAAACCAGAGAAAACAGATTTATGAGTACATACATCATGATTCAGAGCTGCACAGGTATGAAGCAGAAGAGTTTTGTGATGATGGCTACTCCGGTACCAGTATGGAACGACCAGGTATGCAAAAACTATTAGAGAAAGTAAAAGAAGGAAGGATACAATGCATCATTGTAAAGGATATGTCACGATTTTCCAGAGATTACATTGAAATGGGAACCTATTTAAACCAGATTTTCCCATTTATGGGCGTTCGTTTTATAGCTATTAATGATCAATATGACAGTCAGGAGCATCCGGGGAGCACTATAGAGATTGATACGGCATTTCAGACGTTATTATATGATTTATACAGCAAGGACCTTTCTGTTAAAGTAAAAACATCCTTTGCGAATAAATGTGCGAATGGAGAATATGTGTTTGGACAGGTTCCCTTTGGATACAAGAAAAGCGTGGAAATGAAAAATACGGTTGTTGTGAATGAGGAAGAGGCATGTGTAGTACGGCATATTTTTTCTCTGGCAATGCAGGGAAAAAACAGTACACAGATAGCAAGGCAGCTTTATAAAGAAGAAGTACCGACCATTTTGCAGATGCGAAGACCGCAAAAACAACCGGAGGATGGAAGAATCCATACATGGAGCAATCAGGCAGTCAGAAATATCCTAAATAACCGGTTTTATCTTGGAGAAATGGTTTATGGAAAGTCTCTTAGGGAATTTGTGGGAAGTAAACGGAGTATTGCTGTGCCGAGAGATGAATGGAAGGTAATTCCCAATCATCATGAAGCATTAGTAACACAGGAGATATTTGAACAGGTATCCTCTTTTAAAGGAAAGAGACCTATGGCAACAAGGAAGAAGCATCCTCTTATAGGGAAATTAGTATGCGGAGGCTGTAGATATTTCATGCATTATAAACCGCTTACAGAAAAAAATAGATGCAGACGCTTTGAGTGCAGAAAGTATTCATTGCTTGAAATACCGGAATGCTGTACCAGCATACGGGCAGTTTTTCTGGAGGAAACAATACTCATGATGTTAAATAAGGAACTGATGCAGCGGGGAAATACCATAAAGCAGAGTAAAAGCTTATCATCCTTTCAGAAGGAAGGAATTCAGACATTGAAGAAGAAACTTGAATTGTATAAGCAAGAAAGTAAGAAGATACAGGAGCAGAAGGATATATTGTATGAGAAATACGCACTTGGAGAAATAGAAGAAGCGATATATCGTAGAAGTGCTGTAGAATTGACGGAGCAATATACTTCTTTATCTGTAAAGTCAGATAAAGCATCTGCAAAATTGGCTGAATTGGAAAGTGAGTATCAAAAGGCAGAGGAAGATATGAAACAGATTATACAGTATTCCCATATAGAAGTGTTGACACAGGAGATTGTGGATACATTTATTAAGAAGATTTATGTGTATAAGGGAAAAAGGGTGGAGATAGAGTGGAATTTTCGTGAAAAATTAATGGAAAAATAAGACATTAATTTTAGAAGTAGTCTTCTGAAAGAATATTGTATTTTTAGTTTGTTAGATTTGGACTAAAGAAATTTTTAATGAAATATTTGTAGTTCTATGTTACTATTTAAGTGATATAATGAAGCTAAAACGTAGCATCACAAATATTGGCTCCGAGTGCAAAGCATGAGAGATTGATAACATAATGGTTGATTAATTCTTTGTTAATCTTTCAGAATAAATTATAGAAATTAGAAGGCTATTACTGAAAGATTAATGAATATAATTCAAGTAAATTAATATTAAGTGAAAAGAACATAGGATTAAAGAGGTAATTTATGAATCTGAAATGCCAAGTATTTACGCCTGACGATTATGTGAGAGAATTGTTAGATAGCGTAGGTTATACTGAAAATTTATACGGAAAAAGAATACTGGAGAATTCATGTGGCGATGGAAATATTTTGTTAAGTATTGTAGAACGGTATATTGAAGATTGTAGAATGCATGGATTGACAGATATTGAGATTCGTGGAGGTATATCCAAAGATATTTATGGCATTGAAATTGATCCTGTACAATATAAGAAGTGTATTCATAATCTGAATGAATTAGTAAGAAATAAGGGAATTGATAAAGTAAGGTGGAATGTGTTTAATGAGGATTATCTAAAGTGGGAATGTGCGAAGAAGTTCCAATTTGTTGTGGGAAATCCACCATATATTACTTATCAGGAACTGAGTGAAGAAGAGAGAAAATTTGTAAGAAAACATTTTGAAACTTGTGAAAAAGGGAAGTTTGATTATTGTTATGCATTTATAGAAAAAAGTGTGAAATGTTTGGATAATAAGGGAAAAATGTCATATTTAATTCCTAGCAGCATATTTAAAACTGTATTTGGAGAAAAGTTACGAGAATTTGTTAAACCATATATACGAGAGATACATGATTACACGCAGGATAAGATGTTTGATAATGCATTGGTTAAGTCTGCAATAATGGTACTTGATAAAACAAAGGGAAATAAAAATTTCTTATATTATGATATGGCAAATAAAGAGGGGATTAGTATTCCGCTTGTTAATTTGTCAAAGAAATGGTTTTTTATAGAAAATAGTAAGATTGGAACAAGACGCTTTGGAGATTATTTTCAAGTGGCTCATGTGGTGGCAACATTATTGAATGAGGCTTTTGTAATAAAAAAGGAAAATTATAAAGAAATGGATGGCTTTTATCAATGCAATGGTAAAAATATTGAAAAATCAATAGTGCGAGACGCAGCCTCACCACGTTCACTACGATATAATAAAGATGAAAAGATTATTTTTCCTTACAAGTATGAAAAGGGTAAGTTGGCTAAATATACGGAATCCCAGTTTATAGAGCTATTTCCGGGAGCAGATGCGTACCTTAATGATTTTAGAGAACAATTAGATAAGCGTGAAAGTGATAAGAGTGCATTATGGTTTGAATATGGACGTTCACAGGCTTTGACAGGATTAAATAGGCGAAAACTTCTTATATCAACAGTAATCACAGAAAAAGTAGCCGTATATATATTGAAAAAGGAGTGTATTCCTTATGCAGGAATGTATATTGTACCTAAATCTGGAAATAAAACATACAAACTTGAGGATGCAAAAGATATACTGGAAAGTGATGAGTTTATGAGGTATGTAGAAACTGTTGGAATACATATTAGCGGGGCTTCGTTAAGAATAACATCGAAGGATATTGAAGAATTTAGATTTTAATTAAGGAGAAAAGCATATGCAATCTATGGTATTCCAAGTAAGTGCAAAAACAGCAAGGCTTATTGGTAGAGAAAATATTTCTGATGTAGACGGTGCTATAGTTGAATTGGTAAAAAATGGATACGACGCAGATGCAGAGTGTGTTTATGTAAAGTACATAAATCCATATAATGAAGTGCCAAAATCTTTAACTCGTTCGGAAGTAAATAGATATTTTAAAGAGAATATGAATCTTATTTTAGATAATTATAGTGTTAAAGATGGAGTTTATGTGTTGAATGAGAGTGAAAAAGTTAATTTGACAGAAATGGAACAATATTTACGTTCAATTTCTAAAATAATTGTAATAGATAACGGTTCAGGAATGAATAGGGAAATATTAGAATCGGCATGGATGAATATTGGTACAGATAATAAAGAAGTAAATATTTACAGTCCCCAAAAAAAGAGAATTAAAACAGGGGCGAAAGGAATTGGGAGATTTGCACTCGATAAACTTTCATTTTGCACACAGGTATTTACGAAGTGTAAAAAGGAACAATTATATAAATGGGAAATAGACTGGAGGCAATTTGATGACGCAAAATTATTAAATCAAGTTGAGGCGAGTCTTGAAGAATGTGGAGAAAATTTTGAGGAATTAGTTAAAAAGCATTTGAATGATGATTATGTGTTGGTTAAAGATTTTGGCTGGACAACAGGAACTATGATTATTTTGAGTCCTGTTCGAGAACTTTGGGATGAAAAATTATATACGAAGGTAAATAACAATCTTAAAAATATTAATCCACTTGGTAATGTTGATCGATTTGATGTTTTTGTTAGAAATGAGAAATATCCAGAATTAAATTATGAAACGGAAAGTGAAGGAATAACGCGTGAAAATTATGATTATTTGATTGAGGCTGATTTTGATGGGAAAGGCAATATATCAATTACTTTAGATAGAAACGAAATAGATATTACTAAAAAAGTAATTCGAAGGGAGTACTCACCTACTGATATAGAAGAATATGATTTAAATGAATTTTGGAGTAGAGAAGCTTTTGAATTAAAGAAATATACTCGAAATGATTTTGATGGAAAACAAGAGTTTCATTATTCTTTGAAAGAAATCTTAGAAAATCCTAAGGAAAGAATTGATAGATATAATGACGTTGGTCCGTTTTGTGTAAAAATGTATTATTTGAAGAATCAGAAAAGCACAGTTGGAATAGTAAAAGATTTTAAGAGCAAAAAAAGAAAGCAGTTATTAAAAGATTTTTCTGGTATCAAAATATACCGAGATAGTTTTAAGGTAAGACCTTATGGTGATGAAGGGCAGTTTTTTGATTGGATTGATTTGGGTGGCAGGGTTCAAAGAAGTCCTGCTGCGGCATCACATGAAAGTGGTAATTGGCGTGTGTCATCAAATCAGCTAATAGGTAGCGTTTCTATTGGCAGAGTGAATAACCCTAAGTTAGAAGATAATGCAAATCGTGAGGGGATGAGTTCTAATAGAGAGTACGATTGCTTTATTGAGATTATACAAGGTATTTTAGGGAAGTTTGAATATGACAGACAATATGCATTAAGGGAATATGCAGCGTGGGAAAGAGCGAAGAAAAAAGCACATGATGATAAGGTTCAACAAATATATGAACAAGTACTGAAAGAAAGGGAACAGGAAAGTAAAAAAGAGCAAAAGACTTACAAGGATAATGCAGAACAAAGTGTTGATAATTCAGAACAAAACAATCATGATAATCATGAATTTTCGGAAGATGATTTAAAAGATGCAATTGTATCATTGGGAAAGGAAAAAGAAAATAAGTCATCTACGGAACAATTAATGATGATTCTTAGTTCAGCAGGTGTAATGGCTCAGACATTTTCACATGAAATTACACGAATAGGGACTCAATTAGGCAGCAGAGGTCAACATTTAAAAGAGGCGATTAATAGAATGTTAAATTATCAACCTTTTTGTGGGGATGAGGATTTTAATCCATATGTATTATTAGAGGAGCTTAACGAAACAGATGAATTGTTGTCTGAATGGGTAAATTTGATTATGGATTCAGTAAAGCAGGAAAAGTTCGAATCCAAATCTGTACAATTAAAGGATTTTCTTGTGCATATTACTGAAATATGGCAGCCTCTCCTTGACAGAAAATTTATTACCATAAACTCTGTAAGTGTTGAAGGAGAGATAGAACTAAGACTGCCAGAGGTAGATTTGCATTTGATTTTGAATAATTTTATTTTGAATTCTGCATACTATTTAGAAGAGGCTGAGGGTATACGATTAATAGATTTTTCAGTATATGAAGATGAAAAGAAAGTGTACTTGGAAATGTCAAACAATGGACCGGAACTAGATGAGAGATACCGACAGAATCCAGATGCAACATTAAATGCCCGAGAAAGTAGTAAGGAGGATGGAACTGGACTGGGATTATGGATTGCACGTGAGGCTGTAATCCGTAATGCGGGTGAATTGCATGTAATACCAATTAAAAATGGATATATGTTAAAAGCTACATGGGTAAAATAGAAGGAGGCCATCTATGTATATTATTGGATTGATAGATGATGAAGAAAGTCAGTTAAGGATGATTAGGAGAACAATCAAAACAAATGCAAAAAGCGATGAGCAGTATGATTTTAAATCTTATTTAGTATCTGATCATGCAAATGATTTTGTTACAGATGTATTTGAAGAAGTGATTGGCGATATAAAAGAACTAAAATTATCTTCACTAATAGTTGATTATAAAATAATCGTTAAAACTTCTAAAATTAAAGGAACAGATATATTTAAAAGAATAAAAGAAGAAGTTCCTAAATTTCCGATAATTATATTGACAGAAGTTGTTGAAGAGAGTACTGAACCCGAGTTTATTGATGCAGATAAGGTTTATAAGAAGAAAGATTTTTATAAAATAGAGAGCGATTATTCCAAAGAGAAAGTATTCAATATTTTTGATAGCATGCGAAAGTATATTGATCAAAGGGATAAATTGCAGTTGACAATAGATGATTTAAAACAAAAATTAACAGAGGGGAGTCTGGGGCGGGAAGCAATAAGTAGTATATTGGCATTGGAAAGTCAATTAGATGATTTTGTACCTACTGAACAATCACAGATTGATAAAGTATTTGATGAAGATAAAGCTAAGGAGATTGTTGCACTGATTGAAAAAGCAAATACACTATTGGGGTAATACTTATGAAAAGAAAATTCAGGGATTATAAAATCACAAGAACTTGTGAAAAGGAATATAGCGACTACCATTTATATAAGAAATACTTAAAAGAAGATTTTAAACACCGATGTGCTTATTGTAATTTATTGGATACACAAATCACAACACCATATGAAGTTGATCATTTTGTACCAATGGCTGCATTTAAAAAGGATTGGCCAGAATTAGAAACTACATATGCGAATTTAGTATATTCTTGTAAGAAATGTAATGGCGCAAAAAGTGATTATTATAAAGGTGATATTAAAAAGAGAGAAATAAAAAATGAATATTTTTATGAGCCGGAGGAAACGGATTATGGAACTATTTTTTATCGTGGAGATGATGGGGGTATTTATTCAGATGATGAAAAAGGACGTGATATGATTGCGAAATTGAAATTATATCGCCCAATACATAATCTTGCTTGGATTTGTGAAATTACTAAAACAACTTTGGACAGACTTTCCGCTCAAATTGAAGAAGTAGGTATGGATAGTACCAAGGGGAAGGTTTTGCAGGAGGCGAAAGAGGAATTGCGCGAGTATTATGATGATTGTGTAGCGGTTTTTATGGCAAATTATAATAATAATAAATTTACATTATAAGTTAGATGAGAATGTTTAAAAGAAGCATATAAATATCATAATAGAAAGATTGGATATCATATGGATGCATCTGATTTGTTGGTGGCAACAGTATAAGATGTGTGTGATTAAAAAAGGAAGTAGGTTGGTTTTGGCTAATCTGCTTCCTTTTTATGGAAATAATGACTTGAAAATAGGTAACTTTAAATTGTATTATAATTATACTTGACAATAGTTTCCCATCAATTTTACATTGCTTAACACTAATCTGTCATGTACCTAACGAAAATATGCGGTTTTGCAGACTTTCTATTCTGAAAAAAATTCATAACATTATATTGACATGAAAGGGCTGGGGCGGGCTTTGTGTCTCGGAATCGGACTGAGATTAGGTCGAGCCATGCAAGTGCTGTATACTGTGCCCGGTGTATTTGAGTACAGAATTATGGTTGGAGATTTAGAATATTCATATGGATTAGCTGTTTCTTATTCTGATAAAATGATATTAAGTGAGTGGCTGGTAAGAATTGATGCAGCAGGTAGAGAGACGTATTTGTTCAATCGTGAAGTAGGGGATGATAATGTAAGCCATGCTGTGAGTGAAGCTGATTTTATAAACATAGATGAAAAATACAAGATGGATTTCTGTTTAGAAGGCTTTGACGAAAATATTTCGGAGACATATAGAAGGAAAACCATGCTTAATGACATTGCATTGAGAGCTAATGACAAAGAAGGTATTTTTGCGGAAATAGAAAGAGTTTATGAATGGTTTGACAACATGATTATTCTGTTTCCTGATTCAGAGTATGGGTATATCCATTGATGAGCAGATTTCTTCAATGATTATTAATTGGTCCGCAATAATTACAAGAGGTTTTGGAAGGGAATTAAATGGACTTTGTATCAGGGGTGTGATATACTGTAATCAATCAGTAAAAACGAACTGACAGTCAATAAGCAGAAACACAAAAGGGGTGTTAACATGACAGATCACGAATTATTACTTGCCATATACAATGATGTCAAATTAATGAAAGATGAAATAGAGACAGTACAGAGTGATGTAGGTTCAATGAAAGATGAATTAGAGATAGTACAGAAAGATGTCAAGCATTTGAAAAAAGAAGCAATAAAAATGCAGGCTATGGATGAGGCAATACTTGACGAAGTCGAAAGAGTACATGGCATATTAGATAAACATAAAGAAGATAAAACTGTACATACAGCATGATGTAAATTGTTATAACAGCATATATTGCAAAATATGGTGTAGAGGCTATTGAATTTAGCAGGTTGGAATTACCGACCTGTTTTTTTGTTTTTTGAAAAAGTTGAATTTTTACAAAATATTGAAAATCCCGTAAAATTATGCAAAAATGATGCGTTGATATGTTATACATTCCAGCGGCGTGTACGGTCCCATAAACCAGAGAACGAAATGTACCCTAAAAAATGCGAAGTATACCCTGCCTGTTTTTTTGAAAGTAGTTTTTCATTATCATAAATGTAATGTAAAGGCTTTTGCAGTCGGTTCCACAAAGGAGGAAATAAAGATATGAAAACAAAAAAACTTAGCATTGCAGCGCAGCTTTTTCTTTTCATTTTAGGGGCTTCCATTATTGTTGCGGTAATTGTGGGGAGTGTTGCTTACGTCAATATGGGTAACTTCCTGCAAAAGAAATGCAAGGATGACGTTATGGAAATTGCAGTCATTGCAGCGGAAAATGTGGATGGGGAAGTTTTTGCAAAAGCTGTGGAGGGCGATGAGGCGGCTCTTTTAACGGTTAAGGAAAGCTTGGACTTCTTTCTGGTAGGCAATTCGGTTACCTATGTTTATACACTGATGCCGAAAGATGCGGACTGTTTTCAGTTTGTGGTGGATACTGACCCGGAGGACCCGGGGGAATATGCAGAGGACTATGAGGCACAGGATGCAATGTTTCAGGCAATGGAGGGCAGCCCTTCCGTGACGGAGGAACCCTTTACCGATGAATGGGGAACCTTTTACAGCGGATATGCGCCGGTTTATCAGGGAAAAGAAGTGCTGGGGATTGTAGCGGTGGATTATGAGGCGTCGTCCATACGGACTTCGCTGAACAGTCTGATACGCAACATTCTTCTGGCAGTAGGGGCGGCTGTGATTTTTGCCGTTGCGGCGGCGTTTCTTGTTGCAGTCAGAATGAGGCAGAATTTCATAAAAGTCAACGATAAGATTCTGGAAGTGGTTTCCGACGAAGGAGATATTACGAAGGTGTTAAATATTACATCAGGAGACGAGCTTGAGGTAATAGGGGACAGCTTAAACAGGCTTTTGGAGAAAACCGGAAAAACGGTCAAAGAGATTAAGAGTGGTACGGGCAGTATTGAGACGAAGATGGGAAATATTAATACACATGTGAAGGATTCAGCGGCGAAGGTCAGCGGCATTAACGATACCATACATTCCATGGCGGCTTCGTCCCAACAGGTTGCAGCATCTGTAGGGACTGTAGGGGAACAGGTGGACTTTGTGTACAAAGATATACAGAGTATTGTTGAGATTGCCGTGGGGAATACCAACAGTTTACAGGAAATCAACGCTGCTTCAACCAAGCTGCATGATACGGCGCAGACATCCTTTACGGGAATCGGAAAAAATGTGGAGGAGATGTCTCATTCTTTACAGGAGGAGAAGAAAAAGGCTGAAGCGGTTCTTCGGATTAAGGAGCTTTCAGAGATGATTCTGGGCATATCCGGACAGACCAACCTGCTGGCTTTGAATGCGTCCATAGAGGCGGCGAGAGCCGGGGATGCAGGAAGGGGATTTGCGGTAGTGGCACAGGAAATCGGCGTGCTTGCGGGAAATACCAATGATGCCGCCAATGAAATCCAGACCATGAGCAGGGAAGTGGTGGAAGCTATCCGGGGACTGGACGCACTGGCTGACAGGATGCTTTGCTTCCTTCAGGATGATATTTCGGCGGACTATCAGAAATTCGCCGATATTTCCGGCGGCTTTATGGTAAAAGCCGATGAGATTCGCGCGTCTATGGAGCAGCTTCTCCAAAATATGGAAGAGTATGCCGGAGTTATGAAAGAAATCCGCAGCGCCATGGAGGCTGTAGGCGGGGCGGCGGAGGAAAACAGCAAGGAGAGGAGG
>N._stephensi_709_foregut__coassemble_2_pt1 | contig 103779 bp, 84 predicted proteins | sample N__stephensi_709_foregut__metabat2_low_PE_012 | metagenome-assembled genome bin N | reverse complement strand
CGCATTTTGTCCATCGGATCTTCTGAGGAATATGGAAATGTTTTATCAAAACACCTTCCCCTTAAGGAGGACATGCACTTAACGCCGGTCAGCCCCTATGCTGTAGCCCGCGTTTCCCAGGAAATGTTATCCCGGGTTTTTGTGGACCACTACCATCTCAACATTGTCCTGACCCGTTCCTTCAATCATATCGGTCCCTGGCAGGATGAACGCTTTGTTGTTCCCAGCTTTATAAGAAGAATTCTGAACATCAAAGCTAATGGGGCAAAAGCAGGCGTTATCGAAACCGGCGATACCACAATCGTCAGGGACTTTGTGGATGTAAGGGATGTGGTCCGTGCTTACTATCTCCTTCTTACCGAAGGAACCCCGGGGGAAATCTACAATATCTGTTCCGGCAAGGGAATTCCTTTGTCAGAGGTAATCGGACTTATCGGGGCTATCACGAAAACGGACGTTGAAACCAAGGTAAATCCCGAATTTGTCCGTCCTGATGACAACCGCGTTATTATTGGCTCACATGATAAAATCACAAAAGAGCTGGGCTGGACGCCGGAAATCTCTTTGGAAAATACCCTGAAGGATATGGTGGCGGAAATGGAAAACGCCTCTGATAAATAGCGGAAACCTGATGATAAAAAGAACACCTTTAAAACCAACCGCACAAGGCTTCTAAGGTGTTCTTTCTATTTGCTATAATTTGTATTTCTATTCTCTTTTCATACAATATATTGTGTTTCTATGCGGTTACTATTAAAATAGCACCATTTTACCGGCTTGTAAAGCATTATTCATCGACAATTTGGGCTTTCATACTATTTTAACCTTTGTTCTATTGCATTTCTATTTTCCAGATTCAGCATTTTATCGGCTACCTCCAGCATTTTCTGAATCAAATCCGATATTGGCAGCTCTGTTTTACTTTTTCTATTGTAATAAATGAAAAAGAATTTTTCAGCTTTGCTATCCTGCGAGGTCAAAATATTCGATACCTCTTTAAATTTGCAAGGAGATTTCAGCTCCGGAAAAATAATTTCTATATCTCCGAATTCAGGTTTTCTGAAACCACTATTAAACTGATCTGCATAAATTACCAGAAATTCAAAATCTATTCCTCTTGCTTTAGCAAATTGTTCGAAAATTTGCAGCCACTCTATATGAATTTTATTTGCTTCTAATGTTGCCGACAATTTTTGCCGCTCCAGACCCACCGCTTTTTTTATCTTTCGTTGCAAACGGATCCGCTCTTTTTTACTCTCGTTTAATGCTCTTTCATTCATTACAAATGATTGTAATATTCTTTTGCCAAATTTCCTTCATCCAAATTTTTCATTAAATATAAAAAATCCGAATCTCCCATCAAAGATACTTTTCCTAACTTCTTTATTTTAACACCCTCGACCGATAAAAAATCTTCTGTCAGCTGTTCTGTCTCTAATATCTGCTCCATAATTTTTTCCATGGCATGTTCAATTACATATGCCTCATACAGGACTGTTGGATGATTCTGGGTCCATTTTCGTTCTGCATCATGGGCATAAACCACATTTTCTATGGCACTGACAGCATGTTTATTAAAACAAATTTTTAAAATTCCTTCTCTTTCAACAAGACAAATGCTCTCTAAAAGTCTCACATAATCTATTGATGTTGTATTAAATCCAGCCATATATGAATCTCTGATTAAATAATCCATTTTATCCACATCAATAATTTTTGAATTGAGTATTTCAATCAAACAATTCAAACAACTTTTTTGAACATTATTCTTTTCAGAGTATTTATATCCCGTAATACACCTTGCAAAAAATCCTTTCTGCTCATCCGGTATAATAGCAGAAAATTCCTTTAATGCTACAATTACACTCATCAATTCATGTGGCGCTGCCTTATAAGAATTATCTTCAATATCTTTTTTCAATTCTTTATCACAGGATAATTGAATCATCATATCATGTAATCTTATTCGCTTTCCTTTCAGGAGGTAAAATTGTTCTCCTGTATGTGAAAATGGTGCATGTCCGACATCATGTAACAAACACGCTAATTCAAAAATTTTAATATACTGTTTTATGTCCGGAATATTGTGCAAGGATTGGTTCTGAAATGAGTTATAAAATGCTTTTGAGGCAATCTTTCCTAGATGATATACTCCTATAGAATGTACAAATCGATTATGTACCGCCGAAGAATATAGGGGCGAATAGCTTGTCTGAATAATATCACGCAAGCGTTGAAATACTGCTGTATCAACTACCTGCGTGATTAAATCTTCCTCTATTTCCACATATCCATAAATTGAATCTTTAAATCTTTTATCCCCCATTCTATACTACTCCTAACGCCTCTTTTGTTTTTGCCGACTGAAAAGCAGCGATTACTTTCAATGATAAAGAAGTACAGAAACGCTTCCATAACTGAATTGTATCAATGCCATCTTTCAGGCGAATTCCCTTTGCGCCATTAAGCTCAAAGGGTTCAAACATATCTGTGTAATCTTCCAGCATTGCTGCCTGACTCTCTCTGGAAACCACCAATACTGCTTTTGTTTTTCCATCGCTGCTAAGAACATCTATGACACGGGCGCCATATTCGTCTAACTCTTTAAATAGCACTTCTCTTTTTCCTTTATTTTCCACTAATTCTATTAATGCATTAGCTACCAAATCCTCAATCTCAATATAAATGTACATTTTTTCATCCCCTATATTGATTTGTCTGTTATCTTATTTATATGCATAGTTTACTCTTTGCATCCTATGGTGCTATAAAAAATATTAGCAATGATGGAAAAGAATGTCAACCGTCAAATGATAAATGATACACCTTAAATCTAACTTCTCAAAATTACAATTTTTATGATTTCTCCTCATGATATTCCTGTTCCGTGTTCACGTTCCAGACATTCTGCTTGTCCGAAACACCGTTTATAATATTACGGACAGCTTCAAAAGCTGTTGCCATGGAATGGTCCATATTATTATATCTGTGCTGACCATTTCTTCCTACACAATACAAATTATCAAATTTGTTGATATATTCAATAATTTCATCAATATGGTCATAGGTGTCAAAATATGCAGGATATGCCTTCTTAACGGCTTCCTTATGATAATCCTTTACCTGCGATTCAGAATCAATAACTCCCATCTTTATCAATTCTTTTATCCCGAGCTTAGCCCATTTTTCCTCCGAAAGCTTCCAATACTTATCGCCCTCCGTGCAAAAATACTCCAACCCAATCCAGACTGTATCTTCCGGCTTTTCTACCATATAAGGGGACCAGTTGTTGAAAATCTGGATTCTTCCCAGCTTTACTCCCACATCCTGCACATAAATCCAGCAGTCGGGAACAATATTGCCTAAAGTTTTTAATTTCGTTTCATTCTTCAGGTTTAATTTATCAAGCAACAAACCTACTGTTACAAAATCTCTGTAAGGAAGTCCTGCCGCATAGCCTCGTATATCCTCCGGAACATCATTCATTCCCAATACCAAATCCTTTAAGGGCATGGATGAAATGATGAAATCCCCGGAAAACTCCTCTTTATGACCGTTACGCTCAACAACGACAGCAACCGCCCTGCCCTCCTTCGTCTTAACATTAATAACCCGGCTGGTTTTTTCAATACTGCCGCCCAATGCCACAAATTTATCCGCTGCAGTTTCCCACAGCTGACCGGGACCATATTTGGGATAATAAAATTCTTCTATAAGAGAAGTTTCCACTTTTTTATTGTTTTTTCGTCCGGGAAACATTTTGTAAAATACATCCTTGATAATCGCTACAACAGATAGCCCTTTTACCCTCTGGGCGCCCCAGGAAGCGTCAATTTCCCGTGGATGTCTCCCCCAAAGCTTCTCCGTATAACCCTCAAAAAACATGGAATATAATTTTTTCCCAAAGCGGTTGATATAAAAATTTTCCAGAGAATCCTCTTTTTTCTTTACAAGGACTGATTTTAAGTAGCTGAATCCCGCCGCCACTGTAGTTGCAAATCCCATGTTGCGAATTGTCTGGAGATTCATTTTGACAGGATAATCAAAGAACTTTTTCTTGTAATAGATTCTGGACACCCTGTTACGGGTCAGCATAACGATGTCTTCTGTTTCCGGGTCAGGTCCACCTTTTTTTAAAGGCACCTTACGCCTCAATATCTTATCGTCATAGGAGGGCTTTCCCTGTCGCGGCATCAATTCATCCCACCATCTCATAACCTCCATATCTTTGGAAAAGAAACGGTGCCCGCCGATATCCATACGGTTCCCGTGATGCCTTACCGTCCTGGAAATACCACCTATTTCCCCGGTTTCCTCCAAGATGACTACCTCATAATCTTTGGATTTCTTTAATAACTCAATTCCTGCGGTAAGACCGGCGGGTCCTGCTCCGATAATAATAACCTTCTGCATGCTTTTCCTCTTTTATATAACGCTTTTAAAATACTCGATTGTTTTAACCAAACCTTCATCCAGTTTGATTTCCGGCTGCCAGTCCAGTTTTTCCTTTGCCAGGGAAATATCCGGACGCCGCTTTGTCGGGTCATCTCCGGGAAGAGGGCAATATACCAATCGGCTTTTAGAATCCGTCAGCTTCAGCACCTTTTCAGCAAGCGCTATCATGGTAAACTCTCCGGGATTTCCCAGATTGACTGGTCCACAGAAGTCGTCGTTTTCCATCATCCTATATATCCCTTCTACCAAATCATCCACATAGCAGAAGCTCCTCGTCTGGCTGCCATCCCCATAAACCGTAATGTCCTCTCCTTTTAATGCCTGAACAATAAAATTGCTGACCACGCGTCCGTCATCAGGATTCATACGGGGACCATAGGTATTAAAAATGCGGATAATACGCACATCCACATTATGCTGTAGGTGGTAAGAGAAAAACAAAGTTTCCGCAACCCGCTTCCCTTCATCATAGCAGGAACGGATGCCTACGGGATTTACACAGCCGCGGTAGGTTTCCTTCTGGGGATGCATCTCCGGATTGCCGTATACTTCACTGGTGCTTGCCTGTAAAATACGGGCGTTGTTCTTTTTTGCCAATTCTAACATATTTAAAGCGCCTAAAAAACAAATTTTGGATGTTGCCACCATATCCTCCTGGTAAAACGGCGGACTGGCGGGACATGCCAGATTATAAATCCGGTCTGCCTCCGCCTCAAAGGGCTCTATCACATCATGCTCTACAAATTCAAAATTGGGATTGGAAAGTAAGTGGCTGATATTCTCCTTACTCCCAGTAAAAAGATTATCCAGACAGATGACATGATTTCCTTCTTTTACTAATCTATCGCAAAGATGGGAGCCCACAAATCCGGCTCCTCCGGTTACCAGAACTCGTTTCATATAACGAAAAATCCCTTCTGTTTTTTAGAATAAAACATTATATCCCGTTAAATGATATTATAACCCTTATTTTATATAATGGAAAGGAAAATCTATCTATGTTTCGCATCTCAAAATAAACTTGACCCATTTTATTTTTATTAATATAATATAATTATTCTATTTTTACAACATATTTTTTTGTTTTTGGATAATTCACTAATATATAGTAGTCTGGGGAACCTTATGATATTTAATTCTATACAATTTTTAATATTTTTACCGCTTATAACCGCAATTTATTACATAATCCCCAAAAAGATACGATATATTTGGTTATTATTAATCAGCTACTACTTCTATATGTGCTGGAACCCTAAATATGTAATTCTGATCATCGTTTCTACATTAATTACTTTTTGGGGCGGTCTGGGTATTCAGTTATGCAGAAATAATTACCCACAACACAAAAATATATGCAAAGCAATTGTTATTATATGTTTTTCCTGTAATTTAGGTATTCTCATTTTTTTCAAGTATTTTGACTGGATTTTATCTAATATTAACCATTTGTTCCATTTGGAAATTGTACCATCCTTCAGCTTTATTTTACCTGTAGGAATTTCTTTTTATACATTTCAGGCATTGGGTTACATAATAGATATATACAGAGGCGAGATAAATGCAGAAAAAAATATTTTCAGATATGCTTTATTTATCTCCTTTTTTCCCCAATTAGTAGCCGGTCCCATAGAGAGATCAAAGAATTTGCTCACACAGTTAAGGACCGTTGATAATTCAAAAATTAATTTTATGGAAATCCGAAATGGCTTATGCCTGATTTTATACGGATTTTTTTTAAAGCTTGTAATAGCAGACAGAGTTGCAATTCTGGTGGATACGGTTTTTGGGTATTACACAGAATATGGCTTTTTAGAATTAGTAATTGCCGCTTTTCTTTTTTCCTTACAAATATTATGTGATTTCAACGGTTATAGCATTATAGCAAAAGGGAGTGCACAATTACTTGGTATAAAACTTATGGATAATTTTTACCAGCCCTATCTTGCCTCTTCTATCAAGGAGTTTTGGAGAAGATGGCATATATCATTAACCAGCTGGTTTACCGAATATTTATATATTCCTTTGGGCGGAAGTAAAAAAGGAACTTTCAGACAGATTGTCAATACACTGGTCGTATTTTGTGTCAGCGGGTTATGGCACGGGGCAAGCTGGCATTATGTGGCATGGGGAATCATACATGGACTTTATCAAATAATTGAGATTGGTATAGATAAGCTAAAGCGTACATTTAATATTCAAAGCGGTAAAATGATATTTAGTTCCAGAATAGCCAGAATGTCTTTTGTTTTTATACTTACAAGTATAGCATGGATCTTTTTCCGTGCAGACAGCTGTAAGCATGCATTCCTGTTCTTTGGTCAAATGTTTACTTCTTTGCAGCGGGTTTCTTTGCTGGATCTTGGACTAAGCTGGTATGACTGGCTGATATTAGCCGTCTCTATCACTACCATGCTAGTTGTTGATATTCTTCATGAAAAAGGAATAAAAATCAGGGAATGGCTTTATGGCGAAAAAATATGGTTTAGATGGCTAATTTATTTAACCGCTTTTGGGAGCATTTTATTGTTTGGTATATATGGAGCAGATTATGATACAAGTCAATTTATTTATTTCCAATTTTAAAAAACGCCGGAAAACAATTCAGGCCATAGTATCTCCTATTTTATTTTTAACCCTGTTATTTTTATGCCACAGAATATTAGGGTATATATTAGTAGATGATACTACTGCTTATACAAGAACAACTCTGCACGAATTATACAACCAGGAAGAGAATGTTGACGTTTTATTTTTAGGCTCGTCACACTGCTACAGATCATTGGACACGACCGTAACAGATAAAATATTTCATACAAATACCTTTAACGCCGGCACTTCCCAACAAGTTTATGACGGCAGCTATGCGCTTTTAAAAGAAGCAGGTAAGTATTATGATTTAAAAAAAGTATATGTTGAATTATATTATGATTTAGCAGGAACCGACTACAGTGAACGCACGCAGATGACACAGACATATATCATCAGCGACTACATGAAACCCTCCTATAACAGATGGCAGTATTTAATAAATGCCAGCGGCGCCGAACACTATATTAACGGTTTTTTCCCCGAAAGAAGAAATTGGGATAAATTATTTGACACTCTTTATATTTCTGACCTTATTGCCAAAAAAAGCAGTGCAGCTTATAAAAATTATGAATATGTGGAAAATCCCGAGGTAAATCAATATTATATGGGAAAAGGATTCGTAGCAAATAATGACGCTGTACAAAACAATAATTATTTTCATAAAGAACATTTTGAAAATGCAGGAAGAGGTTTTTCCGAGGATGATATAGACGCACTGAAAAATATAATAAAATACTGCCGGGAACATCATATTGAGCTTGTTTTCTTTTCAGCTCCCATGCCTGATTTCAGAGTAATGGATACGGGAGATTATGATTTATATGTACAACAGGTAAATAACTTCCTTGCAGAATACAATATTCCATATTATGATTTTAATTTATGTAAGGAAACCTACTTTTCTTATGATTGCAGTTTATTTAAGGACGACGAGCATTTAAATGCATTGGGTGCCGAAGAATTCAGTCGGCTTTTTTCCAATTTTTTCACAGGGAAAATTCAAAGAGACGACTTATTCTACTCTTCATATACGGAAAAAATGAATTCCATAGATAACCATTTCTATGGGTTAATTTATCATTTTGAAAATACCGACTCTGCAAAAACATTCACATTTGAAAGTGTGCAAAACAGGGAATTTGATTATTATATCTCAATATATAAAAAACCGACGGGACAAAATAATCAGGAAGAAATTCAGGTATTAAAAAAATCAATAGCTCCTGTCTCTCTTCCTATAAATGAAACAGGTCAATTATTCATTTATATTTATAGCGATAAACAAGGGCTGGATATGACCAACGAAATCATCCTTAAATACAATTAGCCCCAAGGATTCAACACTGCCCTTACCGGCGCCCCGTCCGCCCCTTGTAAGCGCAGCGGCAGACAACATAACTCATAATCCCCTTCTACCACCTGGCTTAAATTAATCCCCTCCAAAATATAAATATTCTCAGGCAGAAAAATCTGGTGAATACTTTTTCCTGTAATCCGTTTTCCACGTGGTCTTTCTATTGTCATGTAATCAATACCAATCATCTGTATTCCTTTTTCTGCAAGAAACTCTGCAGCATCATAATCCAACGTTGTATATTCTGCCAATACATGGCTTCCGGAATAATTTACGGAATTGTCAGTCTTCAACAATATTATTTTATAGCCATTAATCTCTTTATTTTCCAAATCCTTCACGCAGATATCCTTTTTCCCCGTAAAGTCAAGAACCTTTGCCTTTCCGTTTATTGACTCTAACGGTATCCGTTCCAGAGTCTCTCCCCCGGCAATCGTATGATTAGGCGCGTCAATATGCGTTCCTGTATGAGTGCCCATGCAAATCTGCTTTATATTGCATGAATCCCCTTTTTCCATATCCATATGCGCTTTCATGGAAAATGAAGGATTTCCGGGATATATCGCCATCTTTTCGGATAAAGGATATGTTATATCAATATAGTCACGCATCATAGCTAATCTTGTTCTCCATTTCTGCTATTATTTATATCATTTTGAATTTCCCTCAAGCATTCCGTAAGTCCCTGACCAATATCACGGTAACATTCCCCTACCAGCTTAAGGCTGCATTGCGGTTTAAATGTATATGGGGTCATATCATAATGGATATTGGAATCAGCTTCTTCATATATAATATCAATGTTTTTCCCTATAATCTCCTGTATAATTAAAAATAAATTCTTGACCGGGAAAATATTATGTCCGGTCAAAGTTATATATTTATTTTCATATTTTTTATCTAATATCTGAACGCTTAATTCCGCTGCGTCTAAAACATCAATATATTCTCTCGTTTCATTTCCTGTTCCGCGAAAACAAATTTTTCCATGCTCTAATGCAGACTTTAACATTCTATGTACCCCGTTGCTTTCATCAGAACGTTGTCCATACAAAGAGCCGTACCGCAAAACCGTATATGCCTGACCATATCTCCTGTTATATTCCTCAATATATATTTCAGCCGCCTGCTTGCTGCAGCGATAGAATCCCCCCTTATCGCTGTTCACATAAAAAGAACTGGCAAAAACCAGACGTTTTACTCCATACCTGACACATGCCTCCAAAATGTTGCATGTCCCTCTGATATTTAACTCAATAGATGCAATAGGCGTAGCAGACGCCGCATCTAAATCTGCTATCCCCGCAAAATTATATACATAATCAGCGCCTTCAATCGTATCGCAGACGGCTTTTTCATCTAAAATATCTCCCACAACCATCTGCATTCCATCTCTTAAATACGGAGATGGCTTTTTATCAAATATAACCACTTCATAGCCCTGTTCAAATAGAACATCCACTACGTGGCTGCCAACAAATCCTGAACCGCCAAATACAATCGCTTTCATTTCATATCCTCAACTTTTTTATGATATTATCAATTTCTAAAATATTATTAACAGTATATTCTTCATTTTTAAATATTTCTTGATTATCCGGAGTATTGCGTCCTATAAAATGAAGTCCGGTTTTTCGTGCCGAGTTCAAATCCGTACATGCATCTCCCACAAATACAACTTCTTCAGGAGAAAATCCATAGCTTCCTAAAATCTCATTGATAATCTCTATTTTACTTCCCGGAGTTCCATGGCACTCTTTAAAATAGACGCCCAATTCTCTCTTCACAATTTCCTCCTGAAGTTCCGCTTCAGGGGTTCCTGACGCAACAAACATCAACAAATCCTGTAATTCATAATGCCTCTCCAGAAACTCTTTCGCCCCCGGTACAAAAGGACATCTCAAAACCTTGTCCAGTGTGATTTCCTGAAACTTTTTCCCCCACTCTTCTTCCTTCTGCGGGGTGTATTCTTCCTGTAATATTTCCTCAAAGAAATACTGAAACTTAACAAATCTGGAAATTCCCATATGCTGCATGTGATATTCCACAAACTGCTTTGCTATTTCCGCAGGATAATCGCTGACCATATCCTTAAAGGACTCTGTTTTTATATTTGCTGATTCTAAGATGACTCCGTCAAAATCAAAAATAACAGCCTTAATCATGCTTTTCCTCATCCTATCCCTAGTGCATCCATTAAATTTTTTACGGCTTCCATTTCCATTACCTTACGCCCCTCTTTTGCACTGGAAGCTATATGAGGCGTCAGTATGACATTATCCTGCTCACAAAGCGCTCCGGCGTATGGTTCTGTTTCGTACACATCCAATGCCGCTCCTGCAATTTTTCCATTTTGCAATGCGTTTTGAAGCGCACGCTCATCAATAAAGCTTCCCCGGGATGTATTAATAATATAACTATGTTCTTTCATCTGTTCTATTTCGGCTTTTCCTAACAGGTACTTTCCCTCTGAGCCGCCGGAACAATGTAAGGTCACAATATCAGCCCATTTCAGCAAGGACTCTTTTTCCATAAAAACCTCATTGCATTTCTGATCGCACAGATCAGTATAGGCAACATTAACGTCAAAAGCCTTAAGCAACGAAGCAACTTTTTTTCCTATTCTGCCAAAACCGATAATACCAACATTTTTATTTTTAGCAAGATAATTAATTTGTTTACTCCATCTTCTTTGGTGCATTTCCTCATTCATTGGAATAATTCCTTTTAAGAGGGCCAAAATAAGTGAAACCGTTAGTTCTGCAACAGAATCCACAGGCGCTTCCGGCGTATTACATAGCTTAATTCCAAAATCTCTGCAGGCCTGCTGGTCAACAGAATCGATTCCTACCCCGCACCGTGAAATTACTTTCAGGCCTTTTCTCTGTTCAAGCGCTTCCCTTGTAATACTTTCAACGCCCGCAATTACACCCACTGCATCTTCCGTCAGCTCTACAAACTCATCGGTTGTGAGCTTTCTTCCATAGGGATTTAAAACTATATCAAAATACTTTTCAGCCAGTTCTAACGGCTCCTTATCAGCCTTGCCGAAAGAACTTGTCGTAATTACAATCTTATCTTTTCCCATAAATCTTCTCCCCTGCGGTAAAATGTATTTTGTATTATTTAATACTGCCACAATTGCTTTTGCAGCCATGCCCTTGCAATTTCTATATCAAGCTGGGTATGCACGTCTTTTCCCGTTACCCAATTTCTGATAATCGGAATACATTTGTCATTCATCCACCACCAGCATGCCGGTCCTGTTTTTCCGCGGCAGGCTTTACATAACGCTTCATAACGCACACACCACGGGCCCTGATCATAAAAATAAATTTCGGGATAAGATTGACGGTTTGTATCCACACCATCCTGATGAATAAAACTTTCCAGATAACCGTCCTCATTTATTCGCATAGCTCTATACGGATGATCGTCCTGTGCCTGCCAGACTGTCATAGACGAATCGGCTTCCGGATGCTCTAACAAACATTTTATGCCTGCGTCAATATCTTCTGCCCTATTAAGGGCTGTGTTTCCCAAAAGGATTGTAACAATTCCTATTTCTTCGCCCAGCATTTCTTCTGCTTTCTTCGCTCCATGCAAAATTGCATCCCCATGATTTGTAAAAGCCTGTGCTAAATCATCCGGTCTGTCAATAATACACGCACCATATTTCTCCGCCTCTGCTTTGATTAAGGAACACTCTGTAGAAACAAATATCTCATCCACCAGTTCCGCCTTTTTCGCCGCTTCCAGCTGCCAGCCCAAAAAAGTTTTTCCTTCGATTTCGATTAAATTTTTATTTTTAATGGATGTATTTCCACCCTTTGCTGTAATTAATACAATATTTTTCATTGCGCTCCATCCCTTCAACTGTTACCGTTTCCTCATAAACTTGCTTATGCTTCTCAATGGTTGTGTTAATTTCCATGATTTGCTCTGATATATTGAGTTCTTTTCTGTCTGAAGCTTTTCGTTCTCCTTTTGAAGCGCCTGCCACATCCTTTCTGCTTCTTCAGATATTCTCTTCTGCTTCAAAAGCAGTTCATCCCGTTCCATTTCTAACTGCTTGATTCTATTTTCCGCTTCAGCACGTACACGTTTTTTCTCAGCCAACAAATTCTCCATATCACACTGGATTTTTTGTTTTTCTGCCTGAAAACTCTGTTGTGCAAAATCTACTATCCTGTTCACATCAAAATTGAACTTCCAAAAACCTTTTATTTCTATTTGGGACACCTGCCCCGGCTCAAATTTTAGTAAATAACTGGGATTGGGATTTTGACATACGGAATACGTATCTTCTTCAACCGTAATATATTCACTTACTAAATTTTCCTGTGAATAAATAACCGTCCCTGCTTCTTTTGTAATGCAAAGTTCTATATCCTTTATTCCCAAAAAACAATTGGTACAGGGTTTCCAACGATATTGATATCGCGGGATTTGATATTCAGCCGGAATAACATATACTGCCGAAAAAATACCATCAATTACAATTTCTTCCGCGCCTATGGACGTCAGGCAGATATTATTATCCCACACCTCCAAAACGCTTAAGCATACCGGCGGGCGTACCTGAAGCAGCTTTGCATTCAGTCCATAAATTAAATTACTGTCAATGTGCTCCAACATCCCAGCATTTTCCCACTCCCTGTCCAAAAGGCCATCAATCATACGCTTTAACTCCACAAACGTATCCGGGACATAGAAATTCAAGTCATTCTCTTCTGCCAGCTTACCAAATTGTTGAAAATAGTCTTCTACACTCCAGTCAATCGGTTTGATATAACGTTTGTATATATGCCATAAAAATATGCTGACATAATTTTTATCCTCAAACATAATAAGAGGGGCTGTAAGCGAAGTACTCTCCCCCGAAAGACAGATTATTTTTTGGTTGCTTTTCTTGTAAAAGTTAACAAAATAAATTGCTTCCCAAGGACTGTCCTGTGAAGTCATAATTTTTGAATCCACATCATCATATTTCCCGCAAAATCCTCTCTCCATGGGATGCGGTTTAATTACCATACGTTCTTCTCCGCAAATGGCGGCAACCTTTTGAATTAAATATTTTTCCGTTACCCCTGTCGTTCTGGAATATAATGTAAAATACTGATCAAAATAAATAACTTTCTCTTCTCCGCCTTCTTCTATTGCGAATACTCTACGCACCTCATCCTGAAGCTGCTCCCTGTATACATTATCACGAAGCGTTTCTGCAAGTTCAATTCTATGCATATCTACATTAGGCGGCAAATGATATAATCGCGGTTCATAGCACCAACCTTCCAGATTAATGGTTTTAACGTCGATTCCCGCATACAACTCGCCCGGATTCTGCTTCTGCCACTTCAAAAAATCATTAAAAACCCTCACTCCTTCATCAATAATTTTTATCTGTGCCAAAGCATCGAATGCTTTTTGGTATAAAACCCTGGCAAATCTATTTAATAGCGAAAAAATATATACTTCATCATTTTTGTCCAGGCAATATCCTTTGGAAATCTTTACCAGCTCTTCTTCATTCTGAAATGCTTCCCCAATGATATGAACATGATCCCAGACCCCTAATGCTTCCGCCCTTTCCGCACAAGCTAACGATTTGGAAGAATTATTCGAAACAAGCAGGAACGACTCAACCTCTTCCGAAATACGATAATATATTTTTAACATAAAATATGCCGTTAATATATTCTTTTGAGAATCACAGAAAAAATAAAGCCTCTTCACACTTTGTTCTCCTTTGTCATATTTGTCTTTATTGTAACCCATTGATATGGTAATTATCAAGACTTTTACCAATATTCCTCTGCTAGCGCGCTACAATCTGTTTAAAATTTTATTCTTATAACATTTAAAACCAAAATCTTTTTTACATAAAATGAACACTTTTAACGCTGCCCGCCTCAAAAGTGTTCATTCATTATCATATAAAAGCGAATACATAATTATCCTAACAACAGACTGCCGCCTGACAGCAAGCTCATCCGCATATCCGAAAACTGTTGACCAGTCAAGCCTCTCTTAAACATTAATTCCACCAATATCCCAACGCCGCAGGCATTTCGTGACCATTTGAATAAATATCAATCCCACTTATTTCTATCATTTCCCCATCAGCGGAGTCATTATATATGCAGAACTCCACAGACGAAGCCAATGCTGAAAAAGATACGGTATATGTTATCTTATCAGCTTCAATATCAGCCTCTTCTCTATTTACTACAACATCTGAATTTTGGATATTAACTGTTATATTATCATTTGTGAGTTTATCAAAGTTCTGACCATGGACCACAATAGTATATTCCCCTTCTTCTATGGTCGTGTATGGTCCAAACTGAACATATCCGCCGTGTAATTTTATAGGATTGCTTCCCGCATCAGGATCTGTTGCCGCCAAAGAGGTCGAATCAAATGATTGATAGGGAACGACTCCCTCTTCTACGCATGCCAAAAAATCATCATATGAACCGGACCTTTCAACAATAAATAATGGTTCTGTATCTAGTTTCTCCTCTATTGCTTCCGCCGGACCATCTGTTACTATATAAAATGCTCCACAGCCATACAAGAAATCCCTTCCCAATTTTTCTACACTTTCAGGAATATATAGATAATCCAATGCCGCACAGTTCAAAACCGCTCCATTTCTCACGCAAGCCACACGATCTCCCAGTCTTAGAGTTTCCAGATATTTATAACCGTTAATGCAATTATATCCTATCTCCGTTATTTCATTACCAATAATCAGATTTGTAACATCAGACGCCAATAATCCGTTTGCTGTCAGCAGCGCGCTCAAATCACCGCTTTCCAGTTTTCCTTCTCCCCCGATATAAATTACATCATTTTCTCTTTCCTCAATGTATAGACTCTCATTTTGCAGGGAAACAACTATGTCCGTTTCATCCCCCATCCTATTTTCTATCACATGTACCGCTATGCATATAATTACCAGAAGGATGCCTAAAATACCTGTAAATATTCTTTTGTCGCACTCTTTTTTCATGTCAATCAACGACTCCCTCCTGTATCAAAAGAGACACATCATGGAAAGTATCAAGCGCCCTTATTTCCTTAATCAGGCTGCCTTGCTCTTTTAATCCCCGGATCTCAATAATCAAATTTACTTCTTCGTTATGAACGTTTTCCGTTCGGATGTTCCAATATTTTGTTCTTGCATTCAATATGTCTTTCAAATTATTTTCATCATATGGATAGCTTCCATCCAAAACAAGTATCTTGTTGCGCGGAAGCCCCGGTATTTCATCCGTCAACAAGACCGCAATCCCGACAATAAAAGTAAGCGCCACTGCAATATAATATAAACCTGCCCCACAGATTATCCCCACAGATATTGCCCAGAACAGGAATACCAGATCTAAGGGATTTTTGATTGCCGTACGGAACCTGACAATAGAAAGAGCGCCAACCATTCCCAGAGATACAACTATACTTGATTGAATCGTAAGAATTACAGCTGTTGTAATTGCCGCCAGTGCTATCAGCGATACAGCAAATTCCTTCGAGAAAAAATACTTTCTTGCCTTAAAATAATAAACTGCGCAGATAACTGCAGAAATCACTACACAAGCCAGCATTGCAATTACCGCATATTGAAATGTAATGTCCGTATTTGCATAGGAACTCAAAAAACCCTTCTTAAAAATATCACTAAATGTCATTTATAACAGTCTCCCTTCCAAAGCTTTACAGCCAAGATAAAATTTAGAAAATGCGCTTTGCTGCATATGCCCATTTTCAATCAATTGATATATGACGTCCGGCAGGAAATCATCATATTTCACTTCCAGCACATGGTACCCCGTGGGAAGTACAGAAACTCTCGGTATTTGCTTATTGAACATATCCGACCATTTCCTGGACGCAGAAATATTACGGTCAAAGGTAACACGAACATTTCCTAAAGGGTAAACATATGGTTTCCTGACATATTCTCCCAGCAAAATAGGTTTCAGCAAACGATTGTTTCTTGCCAGAATCCATTCGTCAAGAAGAGGGTTTCTGCCCATGCACTCTAAAAGCTTTTCTCCCCTGACCATCTTCATGCATGTATCATAATCCAGAATATACCCCTGCTTTCCCGTCATATCTCTTATCTTTGTCTTTTTTTCAAGAGTTATCCGCTTTTCAGAACAGTTATATATCCTGATCCGGAACTTTTCCCTTGGAGCAATCCCGTTCTCATTTTCATAAAAGCAGCTGCGCCGATAATCATCAAAATATACGCTTCTGATAGCATACTCCCCTGTATCTCCCGCATAAGGATCCGGTCTCATAAGGCTCTGAAGCCTCTTCTCAACAAGCTTCAATTCTGTATCTCCACACACATACTTTATTTCATGCCTGTATTTCTCGTTCACTGTCCTGTTCTCCCGTAAGTATCCTTTATGTATTCGTATCTCAGGGCAAAAAATTCTCTGACCTCTTCACATCCGCGGTAAAACTGATCAATGCTCTTGTTCCCCTCAAAAAACCGTTCATACTCATTTTGCATTGGCTCAGCCATAGCCGCCTCATATTCATCAATTAGAGGGTTGACCCTGTCAGGATTAAAATTATTGTCCGCCAGATAGACCAGACGTTCATAAAGAGCAGTTTCAAATTCTTCATTATCAAGGAGACTTGCAAAAGCCGGATCATTATACATGGCCCAGGCTATTCCGTCCCACTCCACTCTTGTTTTACTTAAACTTAAGTTTACATCATACAAAATCCATCTCCATCTGCCATCAGAGTATTCATCCGAAGACATGGTTCTTGTTCTCCATAAAGCAACATTAGCACTGGGCCAGTCTATATTTGCAATATAAATTTCTGTTGCATAATAATCAATGTAACTGTCCATATCTATCATCTGCAGAACATTTTCATAATTATCCGGATCCGCCATATCATTGTCTGCTATGTACTCAATCATAGCAGTGTATAAATCCCTATCCGAATTATTTCCCAACTCAATCTGTCCCACCTTGATCATAACAACATCATTACCATATACACCGTATTTTTTTTCAAAGTACATTTTAGAGTATTTCTCATTTAAGAGATATGTCCCCCAGTATTCCCCATCCAGAAACAACTCATATGGAATATAACTGCGGGAAGAAAACGCTAGATCCGACGTAAGATAGTTAACCAAATAATCGCTCATTTTTACCAAAGAGTCCTGAGCTCCGGCAAATAAATTCAAGCTGTCCACATCATAATCAAATCCCAGTTTTACCCCATCCAATTCAGACTGGTCATACGTATCAGTCTCATAAATATTTAAATTTCTGGGTAGCCATCCCCTGCTTCCGCTCCCTTGTATAGAGATCTCATACGTTCCGGACAAAATAAGTTCCTGTTTTGAATTCCAAAAGGCAATATCCGCCGCCCTTTTCCACAAATCTCCACGCTGCCGGTAATTTGCCCTTGCAAGAGTTGCCCAAGTTGTCCAATTTTCAGATTGAGCATAAGCTTGCAATCCCAAAAAATCATCAAATGTTTTTCCGGCAACATATATTCCTGTTTCATAATCAAACAAATTAACCGGATCGGTCACAATGGAAATAATATTTATATTATCATACCCATCCTTTTCATGAAATCCAACAAAATACACTCCTGTAATAATATCACTGCAATTTCCTTTCTCATCAATACAAATGGCCTTAATCACATTGGCTTTGTCAACGGATGCAGTAGGTACAGAATATTCGTTCTCTTCAATCAGCCCCATTTCTTTCAGTTTTTCATCGAGGTACAATGAAACATCAGTAATTTTGCTGTATACATTGTCGTTCAGACTGGCATCACTAATCAAAATCGGTCCAGTATAAACCAACGAATTTTCGTCCGGGTCACTCGAATCCAGAGTATAATAAATTGTCCCTCCCGAGCCATTTATTTCCAAGTAAAAGTCGTCTTCATAAAATCCTGATTCTTTGGAAAACTCAATGCTTTTTTCGTCGTCAAAGTTCCACGCTGCAACAAATAATAAAATGAGCGCTCCTATGCCCGTCAGACATTTTATGATTCGTATTTTTCTATAATTCATCTGTCTTTATCCCCAAAGTATAATACTGAATATATGCGTGACTGATTCACAATCAACGACAGAATAACTCTGTTTTATCCGTTTAAAAAGACATTCCCTTCATAATAGCAATACTGCAATGATCGCCTATTGGAAATTTTCTTAAGATCTCTGTCTCTCTTTCATAATCACTAATCGCTTTTTTTATTCCTCCATAACCGGGATTATAATAATCATGTATCAGTATCAACCCGTTTTCTGCCAATCTGGGATAAAAAAACCTCAGTCCTTCCAGTGTTGGATTATATAAATCAAAATCCAGATTGACAAAGAAAAACTTTTCATCTTCCACTCCCTCTGCAGTCATTGGAAAATATCCGGCCCTTACTACAGCTTTTTCTCTGTAAGGCAGTTTTCCCAACACCATATCTATACTTGTATTGGACAGATGCCCTCCGTCAAAAACCGATAGCCCTTCCTCATGTTCTTTTATCGTATCCCTTGAGTCAAAGCCTTCAAATGTATCGAACAAATACAATTTGCACTCCGGAAAACATGCATTAATCTCTTTGGCGAATTCTCCCTGAAATACTCCGCCTTCCGCCACTGCATATCCGTTAGCGCTTTCTTTGTATAAATCTGCATAATCTCTGATAAAATTAATTCTTGCTATGACATTTGTTGACACGTACTCAGTATTAATTTTGCCTGCCGGTATGCCAAGCTCCAAAAGCTGTCTCCTGATAATATCCATAGCTGGCAGTGAAGCAATTATAATTTCGTCAAAATCTGTTGATAAAACCTTTTTCACATCTCCGATTATAGGCACATTTTCAATACTTCCGCCCCACTTTTGGGTATCATTATCCAAAAAACCAATAACAGAAAAATGTTCTTTTATATCATCAAAGATTCTCCTGCCAGTACTTCCGGTTCCAAAAATATATATTTTCTCTTTCATAAAATACTAACTCTCTCACTCATTTTTGTTATTTTAAGAATAAATAACGTTTTTTATCCATAAACAAGGCATTTTAAAAAACATAACTAGTATTAATAATATCTCTTTATGGATAACTTGTCAATAAAGCACTACCATTGCCAAATTTAGGCATCATTGATGCTTCTATATTAAACTAAATGAAAAAAGAACTGCATCCAAATATTTGAACAGTTCTTTTTACATAAAATATAATTTTCCGGCTTTATACGCTATATTCTCATCTCCTATATAATAAAATCTTCTCTACTTTCATTTCGCCTACTCCGTTATAGAAAGTCCTAACCTCCCAGTTATTTGTACCTTCTACAACATGCAGCTCAATTTTTTTACAGTTATTCCCTTTCTCCAATTTCCAAGATGCGTATTGTAATAATTCTCCATCTTGATTATAATATGATGCATCTGCATAGTTTCCCTCTTCAGCAGTCTCATAATATATTTCTGCAATCCAAGTTCCTGGTGTCAGATCTACATAAGGTCCCGCTGTCACACATCCGTTCCCCGTTGCCAAAACTCCTTCTTTTTCCGTAATTCCATTTTGAATTAACAAATCCTCCGGCAAATATTCATACTTTGCAAACTTGATAGATGCACATATAATAGCAAGCATCAAAAAGGTCAGAACACTTCGCTTAAAAAGCAAATACCCCCCCCCGAACATACGTTCCGACACAAATACCCTGATATTTCCCCATACTATCAAAGCTGCTATTATCAAAGGAAGCCTTTTAAAATTTCCTATAAAAAAGGCTTTTCCACTTAATTCCTGATTATATAGTAAAAATTCCAGTGAGAGCGCTCCCAAATATGCATCCAAAGAACTGCGGGCACAGCATTTAATCAAGGTATAAATTTTCTCCCCTACATGCATATCATATAAAAGTCCAAAAAAGGATACCGCCATCAACATCGTACTAAATTTTCCTGTTGAATCGTCTGCCGGTCTGCTTAAATAAACAATACCATAAAAAACCGTTGTAATGATAAGTGTAACACACAGAATTGCTCCCAACCACTTCTTTTCAATTCCAATACCATACTCTGCAATATATTTACCAATAAAAAAATAGGTTACCCCAAATATCATTTTGGAAATAGTCATAGTAAGAGTAACAATGCCAAATGCTCCATAAATGCTTTGCGGCAATGCTGTAATTACAATCAAAAGTACAACTAAATGTTCTTTTCTTTTTTTGTCAATAGCTTTCCAGAGTTCATTAAAGAACGGTACAAAAAACATTAATAAAATATAATGCCGCACATACCATTCCCTGCCCCCTATTACTCCGGCATTAATAGCAAGCAGGCTGCTCATTAAGCTTTTAAAAGAATATATTACTTTATATTTGCTGATATATATCCATATCATAAATATTGAATAAAAAATATAAACATTAAATGCTCCATGCGCCTTCTTGTAGTTTTTCATGCCCTGAATAGAAGAAGATAGAAATCCTGTGATAATAAAGAACAGCGGTACGCATATAATTGAAAATTGTCTCCATACTGTTAACAAAGAATAAAAAATAATACCTTCTCGTTCTTCTCTAAAATGTGTATATCCTGCATAATGCTGTAGAAAAACCAACAGCAACGCAATTACCTTACAAAGATCGATTCCCTTTTTCCTTTGCATAAGCACTTGTCCCTATTTTCTTATATATTTTGCACAAAAAAGCTTTTGTTTTAGCCATTCGTGCAATGGTTTATAAAGTTACAAATTCATGATAGAAGCCTCCAGTGTGTTTAAGATGTTTTTTCATCCACCAAGATGAACACCTTACAGGAATGCTCTTCCTGCAATTAACTGCTAATTATTGCTTATCCAATCCCAACGTTTGGAACATTTTTTAGTAAATATAGTTGTTATATTTTTAGAGGCTATTGAAACCAGAACATAAAAAAAGATTCAACAAAACTATGACCATTCTGATAGTTCCAAGCAAACACTCGCAGATTCATACCCAGCAATCCGTTTGTATGTGGGAAAGAAACTGTAGCTAAATGATATACACATGCTATTAATAAAGCATTTATCCCCCTTCATCCCGTCTATTGCAGTTATCCTCTTCTCATCAAACATTTTAATCCTCCTGACTTCTACTAGAAATTTCTCTGCCGTTTTACCTTTTCTTCAGCTCTCTTCTCAACCTTGCAAAATTACCCAGAGACTTCCACCCAATTCCAATAATACGTTTAACATTAATATAATTCTCCCCCCCCTGACGAGGTGCAAAAGTAACATACCTATAGGCTACTTTATCATGAAAGTATCCAAAGTACACAGCAAGCATAGCATTCGGTAAATTAAAGTCTTCCGGCAACCAATATATATATTTTTCAACAACTTCTGTCTTCATCAAGCGAAAAGGCGCATTGGCATCAGGAATCTTCACACCAAAAAACAGCCATAAAATAAATCTAAGTACATTTTCTACAAACACACGTGACCATCCATCCTGTCTGTCACAACGATCCCCCAAAATCGCATCATACTTATTCCTTCTCTTCCAGAATTGTTCAAACTCATCAGGATTTGTCTGTCCGTCCGAATCCGTTTGAAAAATATAATCTGCCTTCTGCTTAATTGCATAATCATAAAGGAAAATCAGCTTCGTACCATGGTCTGTTCCAGGCTTTGAGTAAACTTCCAGTTTTGGATATTCTTTTTGAAGATCATACAGGATATCTAACGTTCTATCTTTTGATCCACCATCGGCAACAATCAATCGAGAATTTTCTCCCTTTCCTTCCAGAATTGGATACCATTCTTTAATCACTTCCATAATATTGACTTCTTCATTATATGTCGGCATTACAATATACAAATTATCTTTTTTCATCATTCTCTTTTGCCCCCCTCTAAAATTTCATACGCCCCTTACAACCGTTGACACAGCTGCAACGCACTGTCAATAGTCTGATCCATATTATAATACTTGTACTCAGCTAATCTTCCACACCACTTTATATTATGGTATTGATTAATTTCACTTCTATATTTCTCATAAATACTTTGACTTTTTGGGGTAGGAATCGGATAATATGGTTCTACGTCGGAATCCTCTCCTACCGGAAGCGGGTATTCAATCGCAATTGTCGTTTTCCCCCGCACCTCTTGGATGGGCAGTTTCTTATATTCTGTAATGCGTGTATATCCTTCCGCCTGAGGATATGCCACGACCGGAGATGCCTGATAACTATCCTCTTCTATTCTTTTCCACTCAAAACGCAAAGATCGGTATGGTAATTTCCCATAGCGGTATGAAAAAAATTCATCCAAAGCCCCCGTCCATATTACTGGTATATCTGCTCCATTATACAATACCTGCTTTTTTTTCTCATCCAGAATTATACATTCCATTGCATTTATATTTAACTTAACCGTTATATTTCTGTGTGATAAAATGTTTTCTACTACAGCGGTAAATCCCTCCTGCGGCATAGCCTGAAAACAGTCATCAAAATATCCTGTTTTATAAGACAATAATACAGGTACTCTTTTTAGTACACTAGTATCTATTTCACTAGGCTTAATTCCCCACTGTTTTGCAGTATACAGGCTATAATCATTTTCAAATAAAAAGTCTGCATATTGTTTTACAACCGAATCCATAGAATTCAACATCTCTACGATGGTGGTTTTCTCACTTTTACCATATTCCATTTTCAAATGTTTTTTTATTTCATATGCCTCTTTATCTGAAAAATAGTCATCAATCGTCTGATAATTAAAGGGAGATGGAGTATATCTGCCATTCATATATACCATGCACTCCAAAAAGAAATCTTTCCACTCTCCATATTTTTTGACATATTCCCATACTGTCAGCATATTAGTGTGAAAAATATGAGGTCCATATTGCTGTATCAGAATACCATTTTCATCCCTGAAATCATAAATATTACCAGCAATATGATTTCTTTTCTCCAATACCAATACTTTTTTATCTTTTTCAGCCAAATCTCTTGCAACAATGCTTCCGCTAAGACCAGCTCCTACTACCACATAATCGTACATATTAATTCTCCACTGTTTTAAAATAATTTATGGTTGCACGAATTCCTTCTTCAAATGAAACAGAAGGCTTATATCCCGTATCCTCAACCAACGTCGAAATGTCAACAATAGCGTTATCAATTCTGTCAGTTTTGTAGGGTAAATCCCCAATTCCCAATTCGGCATGGGGATCAATCTGATTCTTCAAAATTTCTACATATTCACACATTGGTCTTGCATTTCCTGTTCCTGTCACATACACTCTGCTATCTTTTCCATGCTCTCCAACAAGTAGCAGCGAACAAATCAGATCATCAATATAAATATAATCCCATTTTTGTTCTAATTTTGTAAAAGATGGCTTTTCTCCAGCAAGAAGCATCCTGATTGCATAGGTAATCAGATTATTATCATTCCTTCCCGGTCCATAGATACTGGGAATCAGCACCCAGTTAAAATTTATCCCATTTTGTCTGGCAAATAAATCGCAATATATGCGAACGGCTGATTTGGTAGCACTATACATATCACAGGGACATGGTAATTGTTGTCCATTGACCGCCTCGCCCACATATGCATATTCACTCACAGAACCAGTGCAGATAACGCGATTACAGCCATGCGCTTTGGAAAGTTTCATAACACGTAATGCATATGAGATATTTTTTATCTGCATATCAATGTCATTTTTATATGTGGTACTAACCCCAACCCATGCCAAATGATAAGTCACATCAAAGTCTATCCCTTCCAACTGCGTTTCTATTTCATCTATTTCATCAAGATTACCCATAATGGGCAAAAGTAAATCGTTTTGCACAAGTCTGTCTTTTTCACTTGGAAGTGTCAGCGCATAGACCTCTATATCTTGTTCTAATAAGGCAACAATTAGTTTTTGACCAATAAACCCCGTTGCTCCTGTTACAAATACCTTTTTCACCTTTAATCTCCTTGTACAAATTCCTGAATCTGCTGATCCATAATTGCTGAAATATCTCCTTGTTCAAGGTATACTTTTGTCCACTCCACTGTCTTTTCAATAGCATCATCAATATGCCATCTGGGTTTCCAATTCATCACGGACTTTAATTTCGAGCAGTCCAATTTCAAAAAATTTGCTTCATGTGGCCCACCATCCCACTGATTGATCCATGTAATATTTCCCCATTTCTCGCAGAATAAATCTACTAAATCTCCTGTTGTAAGACAGTCGCATTCATCTGGTCCCACATTATACCATCCTGCGTATTTCTTATTCTCATACTGCATCTGTACAATCAACAAATAAGCAAACAGAGGTTCCAACACATGCTGATAGGGTCTGGTAGAGTGCGGATTTCTTACAACAATAGGCTCTCCCTTTTGTACTGCGCGCACACAGTCAGGAATAATCCGGTCATTCGCAAAATCTCCCCCTCCAATCACATTACCTGCTCTAGCCGTAGAAACGGAAATTTCTTTATCTGCAAAAAAGCTGTTATCATAGGAGTGTGTCACTAACTCCGAACATGATTTGCTGTTTGAATAAGGATCAAACCCATCTAACATTTCATCTTCACGGTACCCCCAGACCCATTCATTATTGTGATAAACTTTATCCGTTGTTACATTCAAAAACGATTTCACATTTTCCATATTTCTAAGACATTCCAGAACATTGACCGTTCCCATTACATTCGTTTCATAGGTGTATCTTGGTTCCTTATAACTATCACGAACAATAGGTTGTGCTGCCAAATGCATGACGATCTCCGGTTGAAACTGTTCAAATACATGAAATAGCTTTTTGTAATCTCTAATATCTCCAATAACACTCTTCATCTGCTTTTCTACACCGGATATTGAAAACAAATTCGGATTTTTCGGAGCCTCCAGACTATATCCCAACACATCAGCCCCGGCACTAATTAAAATTTTGCACAACCAAGTCCCTTTAAACCCCGTATGACCAGTTATTAAGACTTTTTTCCCTTTAAAAAAATTCAAATTTACCATTATTCCTCCTCCCATACCTTCCATGGCGCCTTTTTGTCTGCCCATAATTCTTCAAGCTTCTGTTTCTCTCTAATTGTATCCATACATTGCCAAAATCCCTCATGCTTATATGCCATAAGTTGTCCCTCTGAAGCTATCCTTTCCAAAGGGATCTTTTCAAACACAGTAGTATCTCCCTCAATATAATCAAACACTTCTGGTTCGCATACCATATAACCGATATTGATCAGACCGCCATCTCCTTTCGCTTTCTCTCTAAAAGCTGTAATCTTGCCATCCTTTGCAATATCAAGTACTCCAAATCTTTGTTCCATATTATAAGCTGACATGGTAAGCATTTTTCCATGGTTCTGATGAAACTTTACTAGTTCTTTGATATTAACGTTTGATACGCCGTCTCCATAAGTCAGCAAAAAAGACTCATTACCCACATATTTTTTGATCCTCTTTACACGTCCACCAGTCATAGTATTCAATCCAGTATCAACAACTGTTACCTTCCATGGATCAGAATAGTTATTATGTACCGCCATAGAATTTGTCTGTAAATCAAATGTAACATCCGTATTATGCAGATAATAATCTGCAAACCATTCCTTTATAATATGCTGCTTATATCCAGCACATATGATAAAATCATTAAATCCATAATAAGAATATAATTTCATAATGTGCCATAAAATTGGTCTTTCGCCGATTTCTATCATCGGTTTTGGTTTATACGCACTTTCTTCCGAAATTCTGGTCCCGTAACCGCCTGCTAAGATTACAACTTTCATTTTCACTCACTGATAGCCTTTACTATCTTCCTCCTACTTATATTTATTTATGTGAAATAACAACCTTTTTAATCTCAATATCAGGTGTATATGCATAGAATCTAATCTCCGCCTGCTGATACTCCTCATCTACAACCCAATCGGGAATAGTTACCTCTGTTCTCCCTGCATATACTGCAATTGCCATATAATGATATTCGTCTGTATCCAAGTACGGAATACTTACATCAACAAAGCCAATCTGTTCTTCTGCTTTCATAGCGCCAGTGTAGTTATATTCAAAAGTAACATTATATTTACCAGGAATGATCGCCTCATACGGTCCATAAATCAAACAGTCTGCAGCCGTTGAAACAATACTTCCATCTTGACCGTAATAATTGCTACACAATATCCGATCTTCAGGATATATTTCTTTCGTCATTCCAACTTGCCTTGGAAACGTATAATTTAGATAAGCATCAAAACGCTCACTAAATATCTCCGGATTATCAGGATACTTGTTATCAAAGTATGTCTGAACCGCCAAAATATCGTCCCGTGTATAAGCCTTTGTCCGCTGATATACTTTTGCTACAATTCCATTATCCAACTCAAATTCTTTGCGTAGTTCATATTTGTTGCCAAGTGTAGAAGCTTTATCCTGCACTTGATTAACAATATATTCTAATACCTGTTGTGATCCCTGAGTCAAATGCATTTCTATAGGATCAGTAACTACAACAATTGAAGCATCAAAAAATTCCGTATTAAATCCACCCACCAAATCTGCATGGGTGGTTGAAAGCAACGTATACGACAATGAATAATCAGGCGCACCAAGCCTCCTTAATATATCATCATTTAAGATTGCATCACTAGCTGCAACGTATACCTTATCATTTTCCGTAGTCTGAGTAATTTCGCCCAAATAGGTCTGCAAACGATTAAGATCATCTATGTCAGAGCGTATGCGAGACTCATATCGGTTTCCTGTAAACAAATGAATTGATTTGTTGGATATTGGGATCACACATAGCATGACCATAAAATTAACTATCACATATATAACAATTATAGCATATATCATAGATATAGTTTTTTCTTTTTTCAGCCAATTAATTATCCAAATTATACCAATTATAAAAGAAAAACAAATTTGAATGCAAAAAATATAATAAACATGTTCCGGCATATCTGCCAGATGCCAAAAATAGACCGCACTCATTATCATCCCGGGGATTGTGGAAACACACCAAAAATTGCAACTTCGTTTTTTTCTATCAAAGAATTCCGTTACAACCGCCAATATGCCAAAAGCTAAAAAAACAATACCAAAATACCGAAACCACTGTCCCCACTTTGCCGACATGCTCAATCTATTCCAGCCTGCATAAGATGCAGAATAATTATTGAACAATAATATTCTAAACATTCCATTAAGAAGACTGATAAAAATAAGTAAACTGATGCTCCCTATAAGTGTATAGTTTTTTAGAAATAATGTCAAATTCTCTCTGCGTTTTTCCCTATCTGCATAAATTAGAAAAAACACTTCTTTTACTATTAGAAATAACACAAAACTCAGAATAAATGCCGCATACCACCGCCTTAACATCATCAATAAAACAAGATTGAAAGACATCTGAAAGCAATATTTCCAATTAAATTCCGTTTCAAGCTTTAATGCAAGATAAAAACTCAATCCCATTAGCGGAAGACCAACCGCATCCACATATCCTAACAATACGACATATAAAAAGGAAGGAAACAGTGCTACAACAACAAATATAAGACTATAGCTCGCATTCCCAAAATACTTTACACACAATTCATAAATAAGCAGACTGATAATATATATTCCGGGTATCAAAAACATAATACAAGTCAATAACTCAAAAGCAAGATATTTTTGCCCTAACAATTTGAACGGAAGTGAAATAATATAACAGATTAAATAATTATACTCATCATGATTAATACTATAATAAAGACTTTTCAAAACATCAAAAAAATTGGACGCTGAAAAACTATTTGAGTTATTTATGGTATAGTACATATATGAAGAATAATCCCAAAAATATACAAATTTTTCTTGTGAAATCACAACCAGAACTACAACGACCAAAAATGCAGCTGCAATCACAGACACGATTTTATCTTTAAGACTAATTTTTTTCAATATATCCAACATTTTGCTACTTTTCATTGTTCCTAAAATCAGACAATAATATAAAATAAAAACCAAATAACTCAGCAGCCACCCCGTGCTTTTTAGCGAAACTATAATGCCCCCAGCAAAAATCAAGATCCATAATATAATTTGCGCAATCACTTTTTTATCGTTACTTACATTTCTCATTAGTTATCAACTCCTCTCAAACTGTGGTAGACTTTGCTCAGTTTTGCTCTGGCACCACTATCCACTGGAAATAAGAAATTGATAATTGGCATAAACACTTTTCTTTTTAACCTACTTCTAAATGAAACTTTGGAAAGTTGCTCAACAGTTTTCTGTTCTGTCCCCACTAACCCTTTATTGGTAGTCACTTCTGTCATCTTTTTCTCCAATTTTGATATTTTGTCCTCCCAATCCCGCTTCATCTGATATTCCGGACTTTTCAATAAAAGCAACTCGTAAAAAGGTGTTAACTTTGCATATTTCCAATAATACTCATAAAAATCCGCATCAATTGTCTTATATGGCATTTGCTTGTCCGCATAGTGAATGATCTTTGGTTCTTCTCTCGCCTCCAAATATTCATCATAATACTTGCTGGGTAACCAGTAGCAACATATATTGGCTAAATCTTTGCTCATAGACAGTACATTCCAACTGTTGTGAAGTATTTTTATCTTTCCCTTGCAAATAATATTTAGTAAATCCTGATCACAAAAAACAAATTGATTCTCACTTGCCTTTTTTAAAAAATTAGAAGCATTGCATAATCTGTTGATCTTCTCCGGATCCATTAGTTGGACACCGCCTTGAAAATAAGACCCTACCTCTAATAAGTCCCATTTTTTTAAATGCTGCTTTATGGGATTCCCATCTTCTCCGCATTGAATACTCAAAATAAAGGGGTCTATGCATGCTCCAATACAATTCCCCTCTAAATCTATATTATAGAGCAGACTAATATCAGTATTTACAATAACATCACAATCCAGATAAATGATTTTCTCATACTTCTGCATCAATTCCGGAATTACCAAACGATAATAAGTATAATCTTCGTAATCTTTATTAGCATAAAAAGTATACTGACTTACCAGTTCCTTGATATTATAAAAGCGTACACTGCAATTAGAATAGTGAGAAAGCATATTGCAAATACGCCTTGCATTGCCTGCAGATAGATTAGATACTAATACGACAACATCAAATCTGATGCCCTCTGATGCATTCTCTAATATAGAGCAAAGTGTAACTCCCATATACGGCGCATATTCATCACTGGAAACAAAAGTAATCGGAATCGTTGCTTTATCCTTTTCTATTGGCTCTATAATGTTACCTTTTTTCAGATTTTGAATATACTTACTCTTTTCCGTCTCAAATAAATCTCTGTAACCATATGTCATGTATTTTTTTTCATATGGCTCGTTTATAACTTCATCTATTGCAACATCAAATTTACGCATGATTTCCGTCCAGACATAATTTTTCCGGACATATTCACGGGCTTTTTGACTCATTTCTTCCCATTGAACCGCATCTGATAAAGCCTTATCTATTGCCTGATGAAATTCTTTTTCATCTGTATATATTATTCCCGCTCCGCTTCTTTCACAATGCCCCCTCAATACGTCACATTCCCCGTTTGCCAGAGCAGGGACCCCAACTGCCATCCCTTCTAATAAAGCCATACACAAGCTTTCATATTTTGAAGGCGCAATCGTCAATACCGCGCCCGCCAAACCATCAAATTTATCCTGCTCACTAACAAACCCCGTGCACAGAATATCCGGTCTTTCGGGAATATCCATGTTGGTCTTTCCAATTAAAACAAGAGCAAGCTCGCCGGGATTTCTATCTTTATATGAAATAAAATAATTAATCATTATATCACAGCTTTTTGAAGCATCTACCCGCCCGATAAATGCCAGATAGCTTCCCGAAATATGATATTTCTCCCTAAATCGTTCCGGTTTGACATCATCAGGAGTCTCAATTCCTACCGCAATAAAATCACTGGGAACGTTTTCATTGTGTAAAATACCCTGAACCATATCCCGTTCTTCTACCGCATTATACATAATTTTTCGCGGCAGCTGAAACAGTCTCTGATACATATTTAAACGAAGCCATGGTTCATCATGGGCAGTAGGAATGAACAGCGCCTTATCTGCCACCTCAGGGAGGCCGTAAACCGTATGGTAATACAGATATGTTTCAAATATGAAGACATCATAACAATCGCGATTCTGTTTTATATACTCTATCATTTGAGGACAATATGGTCCCTGATAGTCAATCCATGCATAGGCATCCTTTTCACTGATGGGTTGTCCGTTGAGGAGAGCTGGCAGTATTCTGTTTGTAACCTCATCCATCTCCTTTTTTCTGCGCGGAAATTCTACCGCAAAGCGATGAACCGTTATCCCGTTTACCTCATCTTCTCCCGCCTTATAATAATTATCCCATGTCATATAATCTACAGCTGTTGTTGTAATGATTTGCACATCATATTTCTCAATAAGTCTTTCAGCAAAGAGCATTGCTTCATATTCCCCGCCTCCGCTGACTTCATTTCCGTATCTCTGTACCACAATCCCAATTTTTTTCATGACTCAGATATCCTTTTTATTTGTTTCAAAAATGCGTCTCCCAATTTTTCAAGATTAAAATCAGCTAATCTTTGCTGTTGTTTTTCTATTACCATTCTTCTCAAGTCCTCGTTAGAAACCAGTTGTTCTATGGCAAAGCTCACTTTAGCCGGGTCTTTATCTTTTAAAAGAATGCCGCTTTCCCCAAGAGTCTCCGGCACTGCCGCTGCCGCATAAGCAATAATCGGTACATCAAACAGCATCGCTTCCAATAAAGGAACGCAAAAACCCTCGTGCTCACTCATGCACAAAAGCACATCGGCTACGGAATAGAAACCTAAAATTTCCTTAAAACTGATATGTCCGGGGAAAATTACATCATTTACTCCTAATTCCTTTATATATTTTTCCAGACAATACTGATAAGCTGAATTAAAGAAAGACCCCACTAAAATCAAACGGGACTTTTTGTTGACATATTTCTTATAGTATGCAAATACACGGATAATGTCTTCTTGCTTCTTATTGGGAGCAATCCTTCCCACAAACAAAATATTCAGCCAATTATCCGAATATTTATTTATGGTATTCTGGTCCGGCTCCTGTCTGAAATCGCTGAAGTCTAAAAAAATAGGAACTGTCGAAGTTTTATCTGCATCATATCCCATTTCTATCAGATTATCGCAATTAAACTGACTGACTCCCCATACATAATCAAATACATCTTTTAACTTTCCAATTTCCTTTAAACCCTTTTGCTGAAACCGGGATTGGAAATTATCATATGGCAAAAAGAAATCCGGCGGCGTAACATTATGATACATGCACGCTTTTTTACATTTCCAGCCTGCAATCATAGTATTAATGCTACTGCTTTGGCACATTTGATAAATAATCAAATCATCCTTTTCCAATTCCGGCATTTCTTTAATGGAATAGACCATGGTTTTATCCAGCCGCGTATCAAAATTAACTGCATAAATGGCAGTTTCAAATCCGTTTTCCTTCAAAAGCTTATAAATATTTATAGCATGGTTACTAATTGCATCGCCAAAAACAATATTTTCAATTACCTGAAAAATTCTCATCCTTTTACTCCTCGCACTGTTTAGAAACAAGCTTCTCTTTCAAATATTTGTTTTCTTCCGATAACTGCCCGACCAATTCTGTAAGTTCCTCTATTACCTCTTTTTGGTCAGTCAACTCATATTCAACTTTTCTTAATGTAGCCGCTGCATGGGCATTAAAAGAGTTTTGGTCATATGTAATTGGATAGATCAAAAACGTCATAATTCTTCTAATTACTTTTCTTAAAAAAATCAGAATCTTGCCAAACAATCTATTAGAATTAATAGGTCTGTAATATGCAATTGTAAAATTATTCTCAAGCCAAAGCACTTCTTCATCTATTGTAAACGGATAATAAAGAGATTCCGGAATTATTTCCTGCATTGTCGGAATATACTGACTTTTATCAGATTTTATCTCTTCAAGTTTTTGAAAGAGCACATCCAGTGCGCCGTCTTGCAAGTTCTGCATTCTTTTCCTCCACACTTTTATTATTTTATGAAATCTACATTTCTTTTGTCATATAATACAATCTTATCATAATTGCCCAATATTGCCATATGTGACAAAATATGTGACAAAAAATCTCAGTCATTTTTCATAATCACTCTATCTGTCCGAAGAATTTCTTTCGCTCCAATCCCAATCATGTTCAATATAAGTAATTGCTCCTCCCGGCAAAGTAGGCAATATATCAAATTCTGCAGCATGCCTGAAAACATCTATTGGCTCAGTGGTATGCTCCTTTAATATAAAATCAATAAAATATTTATGCTGCATCAATAATACGTTTTTTAATCTGAAGAGCACCTTGCCGTCTTTGCTGATATTTACCGCTTCTCCCGGTTCAAAATTAGTATTGGTAGCATAACAATAAATATAATCATACTCCCGGATCACATCAATAGCAAAATACGCATCCTTAACAGCTTCATTAACTTTATACGTTGCTTCTATCAAAATATCGTCGCCCATGTTAAACTGTTGCTGCTCTTCATGATTACTATTCAACACCCTTACTCTTTGAAAAACGACCTTTTGATTTCCTTCCCTTCCACTTTCTTTTTTACTATTCTCTTCCGTTTCTCCGCCCGGCTGCTCCTCTTGCCCTATTTCAGACCTTGAATCAGCATTGCTTTTATTTTTTTCCGCTCCCATATATTCCAGATATTGCCTATGAACCTTTCTCGTGTCCCCTTCTGCTTTTATTAATCCTTTTTCAATCCAAACAGACCTTTCACAAATAGCCTCTATCTGCCCTAATGAATGGGAAACAATGACAATCGTTGCCCCTTTATCCTTGATTTCCTTCATTTTTTTAAAGCATTTTTCCTGAAAATTCGTATCTCCAACAGCCAAAATTTCATCAATGAGCAATATTTCTGCATCCACATTAATTGCTACTGAAAAAGCCAGGCGCATATACATCCCTGAAGAATAGGTTCGGACAGGATTATCAATATAATCTCCCAATTCAGAGAATTCTATGATATCATTAACACGTCTGTCGATTTCTTTTTTAGATAATCCAAATATAGAAGCGTTGATATAAATATTCTCTCTTCCGCTCATATCAGGATGGAAACCGGCCCCCAGCTCAATCAAACTGGATACCCGTCCCTTCATTTCAATATTTCCACTGTCAGGATACATAATTTTCGTTAACAGTTTTAAAGTAGTACTCTTTCCGCATCCATTTCTTCCAATTAAACCAATCGCTTCGCCTTTTTTTACCTCAAAGCTTATCCCTTTCAATACTTGACGGTTTTCATAACGCCTTCTGTTCCCATGAATCACAAAATCCTTCACATTATTACTTCGGTCAAAATATACCTTAAAGGCTTTTGTTATATCCTTTACTTCTATAGCATTTTCTTCCTTCATTACAAAACCTCCGCAAAATGTTGATTAGCTGACCCGGAACACAAGCACTGCCCTGCTTATTATACTCCTTTTTACTGTTTCAGTCCATATTAAGTTCCTTTTCCTCCGATCAGTCTCCTTTATTTATTATTGACAAATGCTGATACCAAAAATATGATTATCTTGATGAGTTTTCTTAATATAAATGCTTAAGTAACATTTTACAAGTTATTAGAAAGAGGCAGTTGACATGGGCAAAACCGACTACAGATTCAGATTTTTATATTTCATAGGCATCATTTCCATTATTATCAGTCATTGCGGTTCAGGCGGAATAGATCTGTTATATAACTGGTTTCCTTTCAATTCCTTTTTTCTTGCGCTTTTTGCTTTTACATCCGGTTATTTTTTTCGTGAAAAGCAAACAGAACATGCATCAAAATATATCATACACAAATTCAAAAATCTGATCATCCCATTATATTTTTACAATTTATTCTATGGAATATTGGTGGCTTTCCTAAGAAAATTCGGCTTTACCATCGGCGGGGATTTTACCCTTCACAACCTTTTCATAGAGCCAATAAAAACTGGACATCAATTTGCTTATAATCTCCCCTGCTGGTTTGTAATACCCTTGTTTATGATAGAAGTGTTTTTTATCCTATTTTATAAGCTAATAAAAACGTGCCGCTTAAAAATAAATAACTGGCTGCTTTTTTTATTATCACTGACCTTGGGGCTTATAGGCGTCTACATTGCCAAGCACGGTTATTATACCGGCTGGTGGCTGGTTTTAACAAGATTTCTGTATTTTGTCCCTTTTTACAATCTGGGAATATTGTATAAAAATAAATTAGAAAAATTTGATACTGCTCCAAATATTCTGTATTTTACCTTCATTTTTGTATTACAGTTGCTGATTATTACCATTTATGGACAGCCTGTTTCTTACAGCATCGTCTGGTGCAATAATTTTATTCATAATATCTTTATGCCTTTCATAGCAGGAACTATTGGTATCGCCTTCTGGTTCAGAATCGGCAGGATACTGGTTCCGGTGTTAGAGCACAGTAAATGTCTGAAAATCATAACCGACAATTCCTATTCCATCATGGCGAATCAGATACTGGGATTTATGTGCATAAAGACAATTTTTGCTGTATTAAGTCAATATACCCCATTTTGTGGCAGTTTTAATATGACTGAATACAAAACGAACATCTGGTACTTCTATGTTCCCAATGAGATTCCCCAATGGCAGATTGTATACGTAATCGCCGGAATTGCAATCCCCCTGATTATTCAGTTTGGCATTAATAAAATTAAAATCAGAATTGCCGGATACAAAAAAAGAACAGATAATTAGCAGGTTTCTATATCAGACTGCGATACAATTCATATATTTTATCCGCTGTTGCATACCAGGAGGTTTCTCTCACATATCGGTCTACGGACTCCTTATAATCTCCTGCAACAGCTTTATTATGAATCAAAGTTCTGACTGCATCCGCTATCGGCTCTCTGTCTGCCGATTCTATCTGGTAGGTACACTCCTTAAATTCATCAAAAATAGGCTGTCTGGTAGTAATAATCGGCCGTTTAACCGCCATACAAAACCTGATTGCTCCGCTTGCCGACTCTTTTGTCGGTTTATAGGGCATTACCAACACATCGCATGCCTGTAAATGCTTTACCGATTCCGTATTGGGCAGGAAATCAGTAATAAATTTGACATTATCCTGCACACCCAGGCGCTCTGCCTCCGTTACACACTCATGATAATATTTCTTAGAAATATCGCTCTCATAAAGCGCACAGACCGGCATGTACAAGATATGAGGAAATTCCTCTCTTAAAACCGCTACCGCCTGTATAACTTCCTTAATCCCTTTATGGGGCAAGAAAAATCCATAGCTTCCGATTACCGGTCCCATAGACATTCTCTGCTGTTTTTGAGCAAACTGCGCACTTATCTCAGGATACACAATCTGCCCATGATTAATAACGCAGATAATTTCTTTTCTCACTCCGTAACTACACAACAGTTCTTTGTCCGCTTCCTGATGTACAATCAACGCCGCACATAAATTCAGCTGTTTCGTAATGGCGCGTAAGCTGACAATCTTCCCATTAATTTCGCAGTCATCCGTTTTGTGGAAAGTAATCACGATTTTCTTATCTTCATGCAATTTCTCAATTGCCGCCGCCAAATCATCCGGTCTGAAAAAACCGTAATTAAACTGGAAATGAACGATATCCGAGGAGTCATTACTTAATCTCCTTGTCAATTCCACCATATTTCCCTTGGAAATATTCCCCCATACCCGTTTAGATACAAAGGGCTCATCTCTTGCTATTACCTTGGATGTATAATCAGGATATATCCGATACTCTACATTCTGCATGGTTGCCTCTATTTCCATTTTGGTATATTCCGCAACTCCGCATTTGCTGTTCCAGGTTGTAATCATAGAAACTCTTGGCCTTATCTGCTTTTTTCCGACTTCCTCTATAAAATCCAGCCATCTTTCAGCAACAGCCTCCCATGTAAATCGGGTGCTGATTAATTCATGGGCATTTTGTACTTTTTCATCCAAATGAAGCTTTTCACGTTCGAATGTGAAATTTCTAAGCTGCAAGACCAAATCTTCTTTTTTGGGCTCAAACCACATAGAAATCTTACCGCTTCCGTTTTTTGTCACATGAGTGGATGCCGGCATCTGTTCAAAATCTACCAGAAGAGCATTTTCCTCATTACAAAAGTCTGCCATACCACTGTTTGCACTGACAATTACAGGAATCTTTGCCAGCATAGCTTCAGCAACTGGAAGTCCAAAACCCTCTCCCCTCGCCACCTGTACATAACAATCTGCCGCCTTATACAGCCTATTTAGTTCCTTCTCAGACAAATCACAGTTTATCCACTCCACTTCAGGCGCCTTTGGATAACGGCTTTGCAGCTCATTTAAAATCTCTTTTACATTATTATGTGGATTAGGAAAAGTTTTTAATACAAGGCAGACATCATCATCCCTTGTAAAGGCATCAAAATACCCTTCCAAAAGTACATCCACGCCTTTTCTGGGGAAAGCAGAACTGATATGCAGAAATTTTGTTCCCTTTTTCGTCTTTAAAGAATAGGGCTTCAGTTGTTCAAAGTCCGAAACCAGCTGCACCCCTATTCCCATTGTTTTAACAGGTATTTTTATTCCGTTTTCTATGAGGATATCAGTAACGTAATCTGTCATCGTGCCGATACCACTTAAATATTTATTAAAATTATCAATATAATTATTCGGAATAGTACTTTCTTCCCAGCCAAAAGCCTGAAAATTAAGCCCTCCCGTCACATCCGCTACTCTGGGTGGATACATGTTCCTGATGATAATATCCGGATAGGGAACTTCTTTGGATTTCTCCCACAGCCGACGTGCATGGGGCTTGTCCACCAGTTCCGCTTCTTTTGGATTATAATCTCCCGGTCCCTCCGTACAATAAATAGAAATATTATCATCCTCATCAATATCATCTATCGCTTCCATCAGCTTCCGGTTCACAATCGCCAGACTATAGGAGGATTCAAAGGGACCCTGAAGCTGTATATTCCGCTTTCTTTTTCCTTTCAGAATATTATCAATGATTTTGAAAAAGATCTCTTCCGTATTCATCTCTTCCAGCCGCTCAATACGCACCTTCTGACGTTCTGCGATTTTTTGGTATAGTTTAGAATCTGTCAACACTTCATTGCACAATGCCCCAATATAGGCGTAATTCTTCTCATTTACCAGAATGCCGGCGCCATTCATAGTTTCCGGAATGGCTGAAGAGCGATAGGATATTACAGGAACACCCATTTTCATTGCCTCTAATAACGGGACTCCGAAACCCTCATGCTCACTCATACACAAAAACAAATCCGCAATTTCATAATAGGCCTTCAATTCCTCTTCCGATACCTTACCTGTAAAAATAACCTTATCTTCAATAGCATAATCCCTGCAGATTTTTTTCAATTCGCTTACATAGGCTTCCATACCGTCATCGCCCACAAGGAAAAGTCTGCTGTCCGCATTATAATAACCGTTATAAACAGCAAAAGAATAAAGTATATCATTTTGACATTTATTAGGTACTATTCTGCCTACAAAAATAATGTTCTTATACGCCTCATAATTTTCCAGAACAGAAGTCTCAGAACGAATGTGGTTAAAGCGGTCTAATGAAATCTGTATGGGCATAACATCTACATTCTCATAGCCCATCCCCAACAACTCTTTTCTGTTGTAATTGGAGTCGGCTATGCTATAATCCACATATTTTCTGTACTCCTTCGTCTGCCATAGTCCCTTTCGAATCGCCCTTTTTATTCCTTCATCTTCAAAAAAATGCTCCGGCGTTATATTATGGTAAATTAATGCCTTTTTATCAGGAAGCCCGATAATTTTGTCAAAGCAGTTCATTCCCATAGAATGATGAACAAAAAGAATATTATTTTTATTTCCTTTATACCCCTGAATGGGTTTTATCTTGTCCGAAAGTCTCTCGTCTATATATTCCGCATATATTTCCGATTCGTACCCCCTGGCAATAAGCAGTTCCTGTAACTCCAGCATCATATTGGATATGGCATCGCCCAAAGTTGTCCCTGAATGAAATTGATTAATCTGCATTACTTTATCCCTTTGCCCTCCTTCTGGTATGTCGCCAACATTAATTCCTGTAATTCAATGACACCTGACAACGTCTGCATAACAGTCTCATTTATCTGAGTCTGCTGTTGGTAATAAGAGGCAAAAATCCACCTTGTCATCCTGCGGTAAATCTTTTTAATGAGTACGATAATTTTTCCGATTACCGGACGTTTTGAAACAATAGGTCTTTCTACAATGGCATAAGACTGCTTTAATTTTTGTAAATTCACAACTACATCTTTAAGAATCTGTTCTATATAATCATAACCGCTCCTTGTTTCAGAACCAAAAAACTTCTCCGGAATATTCTTTTTTGCGGCGCTTGTCTTAACCCTTTTCATCAGTTCCTCAGAATCTATAATCCCCGAATCTATTTCTATCATCGTTTCCTTCATTACAGAACCTCCGCAAAATGTTTCTTCAGCTTACCGAAGGAAATCCATCCGATAACCAGCATGGCAATTCCCATAAGCGTCCCCAATATAAATGTCCGAAGCTCCGGCGCCTGTTTATAATATAAAACATCCCTGTAAGCTACAATAATGGGAGTCATGGGATTTAAATTAAAAATCCCCCGGAATTGTTCCGGCACCATATCAACCGAATACATAACCGGGCTTAAAAACTGCCATGCCATTAAAACAATATTCAATAAAAACTGCATATCCCTGAAATAGACCGTGATACCGGAAACCAAAAGAGTCAGTCCAAAAGCCAAAAGCGTTTCCTGTAATATAATAATTGGCAGATACCACCACACAGCAAGATTAATGCCCTTCCCGGATATCATCAAAACCACTGCAACAACAATAAAAGACAACAGCATATTGATTAACTGGCTGAGGACATAAGAAACAGGCAGTACCTCTCTGGGAAAATATATCTTGTTTACCAGATTCTGCTGACTGGTAATGCAGCCTGCGCCGCCCCCCACGGAGGTAGAAAAAAACGTCCATGGAACCAGCGCAACAAACAGGAACAGGTAATAGTCTTCGATTCCCGCCCGCATAATAACCGAAAACACAAAGGTATATACTATCAGCTGCAAAAGCGGATTTAAAAAGGTCCAGAAAAAGCCTAATACAGACCCTTTATATCTACCCCTTAAATCTCTTTTTACCAGACTGGAAATCATTGTACGATAATCCCAGATTTCTTTCAATAATTTCATATTTTATAAACCATATTCTTTCATTATATTCCGGAATTCCGGCGAGTTGGAAAAGCCCTGCAGCACCTGATCCCTGTTCATGGCGCCGGAATCCAGCTTGTCCAGCCAATCATAAAACCCCTGTATATCGTATTCCCTGCCTAAGAAGGTTCTGTAGAGTACCCTAATATACTCCGCATTGCTTAAATTTTTATTCAAAAATTCCTGGGAATGGAAAAAGCCTGTAGTAGCCGCATCCGTTACACTCCACTTCTTGTCCAGGATACGGTTGCACCAATCGTTTAAACCGCTGATATCATAGCCTCTTCCCAAAGCCTTTGTGTACATACGGGTTATAAAAGAGGTAAGACCGGGGTTGCGGTCACGTCCCTGTGCCACCTTAACAGTTCCCCTTGTAATCCCGTAGGAGCTGCACAGGTCATTGAATTCCTTGGATTCCGCAAAGCCCTTAAAGATACCTTCTCTCGTAACACCGTTCTGCATACATGAAAGCCAGTATGCGCTGCCGTCGGGATCCGCATAGCGGTCCAGCATAACCCTGTATAACAAATCAATGAATTCACTGTCGCTTAAATAGCGGTTCTTCAATTCCGGACTGAAGAAAAATCCATAAGCAACATCTGAACCGCTTCTTCTTTTGCTGACCAGAGAATTTTTCCAGTCAATCAAGCCCTCATCATCAGGCTGGCGTCCCAAACAAAGGGTATACAATCTGGTTACAAAGGAAGTAACCTTATCGTCGCTGGTCGCCTGGTCGTCAGTGCCGCCCAGATATCCTGAAGCATTAAAAAACTCCACGTTATAAGAAATAATTACATTGTTTCCACTCTTATCCTTGATTCCGCTGATTGCCACACTGTAAACGCCGGAAAGATTTCCCGTGCCACAGGTGGCTGTACCAGGCTTAAAGATAATGGCATTCCTTTCCCCTGCCTCCCCAAAATCAATATTAAAGTAGGGCTTTGCCGTATCAAACCGATCCGTCCTGTTATCCGCCGCCGTAAAATTCTGGACTTTGCCATTGGGCAAAGTAAGGGAAACCTTTACATTATCCAGACTCATTTTGCTGATATCAAACTTATCCGGATTCAGGGTAACCGACCAAGGTGTATCTCCCTGGCAGAACTCCTGGGGGAAATTCCCTGAGGAAGGCCAGGAAATAAAATCATAATCCGGCGGCAATACGCCTTTATCCTCTACATACACAACGGCATATGCCATATTGTTCTTATTGGTGGCATATCCAAAGCCGGTAGAACCCATCCGGGGGTCTAAAATCCATCTCCTGTGTCCTACATTCCCAATATTTCCCGGTTCCTTATCCTCCATAAAATTCTGGACAAACCATGCAAGGCTTCTCCCTGACTGGTAAGAATCGCTGGCAATATTGCTCTTCTGGGTCGCATTTCTTCCTGCTGTATAAAAATTATTGTCCATACCGGAGGGCTGTGCAGGATAATTGTCCAATGTATTATTTGCCGCCAATATTACTGCCCCCTGTTGTGCCTGGGAGGTATAAGCAGGATTGTAACCCACAGAAGGAAGTCCGGCAATCATACGCATCATGTTCACGCTTTCCACTGCCTTCTGCAAATGAATTGTTGACAGTGTACCCGCCGAATAAGGTGCGGTTACAGCCGGCGTCGTCTGATAAAATGTATAATTCAATCCATAACTGTACAGATTCCTGTACTGACTGGCAATGGTAAATTTGCTGGGTTTTGCCAAGGTTAAATCCCCACTGTAGGAATACACCTTCTCCTCTTCCAAAACCACATCATTTTCCGAAAGGCTGTTCTCTGATACTTCCTCTTTGTCTGCCACCGGCATCTCTTGTGCACTGCCGGGCACAGACGCTGCCATAACGGGAGACGCTATAGCCGTTCCCAGCATCAATGCCGCCAACATACAGGAAACTATTCTTTTTTTCATTTCCTCTTCCTCCATTCTTTTCCATGATATTCTCTATACTTACTGCGATTACAATCCATATTCCTTCATAAGGATGGAAAATTCCTCGGAATAAGAAAAGCCCTTTAAGACTTCTTCCCTGCTCATCTCGCCCGATTCCAGCTTGTCCATCCAGTCCGCAAGACCTTCTTCATCATATTCCCTATCCAGGAAGGTCCTATAAAGCACCTTAATATATGCTTCATTATCCAAATCCTTATTTAAAAACTCCTGGGATTCAAAAAATCCTTCAGTCGCTACATCCGTAATGCTCCAGGTTCCATCCAGAATCCGTCCGCACCAGTCATTTAAACCGCTTACATCATAGTCGCGTCCCAGCGCCTTTGTATACAGCCTGGAAATAAACATGGTCAGACCCGTATTGCAATCCCTGGCTTCATTGAAGGAAGCATGTCCCCGCTCAATACCGTATGCCCCACAAATTTGCGTAAATTCCTCCGATTCGGCAAATCCCCTGAACACGCCTTCCCTGGAGACGCCCGCCGAAAGTCTCCGAAGCCAATATTCCCTGCCGCTTTCATCATATTCCCGATCCATCATAACCCTGTATAACAGCTCCACAAAGGCTTCATCGCTTAAATTCCGGTTTTTCATTTCCTCGCTGAAGAAAAATCCATACGCTACCACTGTACCCGACTTTTCCCTTTTGATAAGCGCATTTTTCCAGTCGCTCATACCTTCTGCATCAGGTTCCCTGGAAAGGCACAAATTGTAAAGCCTGTCCACAAACGCCTCCACTGCGTCAGCATCATCATAGATCCGCATGAATTCATCCAGGTATTCTCCCGCACGCTGCTGTAAAATACCGCCGGGATGCACGTTATCAATATAATAATCCCAGAAGTTGGTACCGTCTATCCCAAACGCCGTATTAAAGTCGATGATTGTAACATGATTTCTTTCACACACCTGCTTAATAGCGTCCAGATACTGCTCAAAATACAGTCCGCTTTCGTTTTTAATCCTGTCAAACTGGGACCTGTAGTAAAAGGGCAGAATACAGTAGCACTCAACGCCTCTGTTCTGTAAGCGTTTAATGGCTGAATTCATCGCCCCGCACAGCTCATAGGTATTCATGGAATCCACCCTGCCTATGGGAAACGCCCTGCTGAAATCATTGATGCCAAACTGGAAAAACGCCACGTCATAAGACGAGATATCATCCAAATGATCTAATTGGTACGTAATATTATACATATGACGGCTCGAATAAGTAGCCCCGCCGATTGCCACATTTGTCACATCAGCGCTGCGTCTCTGCTGGAAAAAGTGCACGTAGGAATAAATCCTGTCGCCATTTTTGTCCTCATAGCCGCAGACCGTACTGTCTCCCAAAAACAAATACCTGATACGCGCCGCACCCTCCTCCGACAAATCTCCATCGGTATTGTAAAGGGACGCATCAAGGCATTTTATCCCGGATTCATCCGGCTCCCCGGTCTGCATTCCGTTTTCCGATTCTTCCTGCCACGCATTCTCTTCTATTCTTTCTTCCGCTTCCGGTTCATGGGGCATAAAGCCGTTTTCCGAAACGCCTGCCGCATTGACATTTTCCCCCGCCAGGGTACCAGCCAGCAAAAAAGCCACCATTAATAAAGCTAGTTTTCTCTTCATAGTAAAACATCTCCGGTTTACAATCCGTATTGTCTCATAATATTTGCAAATTCCGTTGAATTAGAAAAGCCTCTTAAGACCTCATTTCTGGACGCCTGACCGGTATTCAGCCTGTTTACCCAGTCGTCCAGTCCCGCCTTATCATATTCCCGGTCAAGGAAGGTCCTATAAAGCACCTTCACATATTCCTCATTGCTCAAATTTTTGTTCAAAAACTCCTGAGAGTTAAAAAATCCTATCGTGGACGCATCCGTAATACTCCACGAATCGCCTGCAATCCTGTTGCACCAATCGTTCAATCCGTTGACGTCATAGGTTCTCCCTAATGCTTTCGTATAAAGCCTTGAAACAAACATAGTCAGCCCTGTATTGAGATCCCGCCCTTCATGGACAGCTATACTTCCCCGTTCAATGCCATAGGAAGCGCAGATATTGGTAAATTCCGCCGACTCCGCAAAGCCCTTATACACGCCTTCCCTGGAAACGCCAGCCGCAAGCCTTTCCAGCCAGTACGCCTTCCCTCCCGCATCGGAAGCGCGGTTCATCATAACCCGGTACAATAACTCCACAAAGTCCTCATCGCTCAAATTACGAAGCTTCATCTCATCGCTCATGAAAAATCCATGAGCTACCACAGCGCCCGATTTTGATTTATTTACCAAAGCATTCCGCCAGTCTATGAAACCATCGTCATCCGGTTCCCTGTTAAAGCAAAGGTTGTACAGCCTTTTGATAAAACCGTCAATGCCCGCATCATTAAAAGCCTCGTTATCATTGCCGCCCATATAATAAAGGGCGTTGAAGAAATCAATATTGTAAGAAACCTTCGCAGGCATTCCGTCTCTGGTATATAGACCGCTGATTGTAACATTATAAACGCCTTTTAAATCATCGTTGCCGAAGACAGCCGTGCCCGGTCTGAATATAATGGCATTGGCAACGCCGTACCCACTTTTATCAATATTAAAATACGCCTGGTTTTTATTGCTCACATTACCCGCCGAATCCGCAGCGGTAATGGTCTGGCTCCTTCCGCCAGGTGCAGTTACGGTAACCTGAATATTTCCTGTATTCATCCGTGAAATATCAAATTTTTGGGGATTTAAGGTTACATGCCACGGCATCTGCATATCAGCAAACTCTGAAGGAAAATTCCCCGATGCCGGCCATGAAATAAAGTCATAATCCGGGGCAGTTCCGTTCCTGTTAAAAGCATACATTACGGAATATGCCGCATTTCTGCCGCTCAGAGCAAAACCAAAGCCCGTGTATTTCATGACAGGATTTAAAATCCAGCGTCTGTGCCCTACAACCGCCACATTGTTAGCGCCCGAATCCTCCATATACCCCAGAGTAAAAACGGGTATATTATAATAGGAATCCGTCCCCGACATCCAGCCGTAAGCAATATTGCTATGACTTGTAGCTTCATAACCCTTTTCATAAAAACTATTGTCCATACCCGCCGGCTTTGCAGGAGTATGAGTAAGGGTATCATTTGCCGCAAGCACTACCGCCCCATACTGCGTCAGCTCATTATAGTCATCATGAAGATATACTTCAGGCAGTCCCGCTATCATCCGCATAAGATTGACGCTGTCCAAACCCTTCTGCCTGTGCATTGCCGATACCTGTCCTAATGAATAAGGAGACGTCGTATTGGGTCTTACATCCAAAAGTGTAAATTCTTCCCCGTAAGTCGCATAAAGCCCATTGGTTATGGCAGCCTTCGTGGGCTTTCCAAAGGCTAACGCACCGCTATAAGAATAAACGCTCTCTTCCTGTAAGGAAAGGGCATTACCCGATATGCCGTTTGCAGATACATCCGCCTCTTTCGGATTGCCGTCTTGTGCAGAAGGTTCATTTGCCTCCTCATAAGCTTCATCCGTTACCGCCTCGCCGGTATCCATTCCCTCCAGATTGAAACCATCCGTCAGGAAACCGCTTTCCTTCGCATTGACCAAAACCGGCGTCAAAACAGTACAAACCGTCATAAACAGCGCCATTGCGCCTGCCAGATACCTTTTCTTCATTCTGCGCTCCTCCTGAAAAACAATTACCGCATCTATTATACTCCTTTTTAGCTTTTCAGTCCATATTTTGCCATGAAATCATCAAATTCACGGGAATTGGCAAAGCCTGCTATCACTGTATCCCTGCTTTCTCCTAAAGCCAGTCTGGCAAGCCAATAACGAAGCCCTTCTTCGTCATATTCCCGATTCAAAAAGGTTCTGTATAAAATTTTGACAAATTCTTCGTCGGTCGTATTCTGATTTAAAAATTCCCTTGAATGAAAAAAGCCTTCCGTCGCTACTCTGTAAGGAGTCCAATTTTGGTTTATGAGTCTGCCACACCAATCGTTTAACCCGTCCTCATCAAAGGATCTGCCCAGCGCTTTTTCATACATTCTGGCTACAAATGCCGTAATCTGCTGATTTTTATCCCTCATTTGTCCCGTAGGAATGCTCCCCGGACCAAAACCGCAATTTCTACAGATTTCCGTAAACTCCGCCGATGCGCTGAAACCGTTCATGACGTATTGCCTGGACATGCCATTTTCCAGTTTCGTAACCCAGTCAGCTTTTCCCGCCTTATCAGATTCGCGCGCCAGAAAAACACGATATAAAAGCTCTACGAACTCTTCATTGCTTAAATTGCGGAGCCGCATTTCGTCGCTAAAGAGAAAGCCCGCTGCAACTTCTCCGCCATTTTCCCTGCCGGATTCCAGTCTCCTTGTCCAATCGGAAAGCCCGGCTTCCTCCGCCTCTCTTCCCAGACAGTAACGGTACAGCCGTCTTACGAAGCTCTCCGCGGAATCAGGCAGAATATCCGGCGCCTCCACTTCCGGCGTTTCCGGTTCGGGCTGCTTTGGCACTTCAGGTTCAGACGGTTTTGACAGTTCTCCCGAAGCATAGCGCATTTCAATCGCTTTCTCTACCGCTTTATCCGCCGCCACAATCCCCCAGCCCGAATAGGCGTCAAAGCCTTGGGAATAGGTATCCGTAGCAGTCTGCGCCAGTATGGTTTTGACCTCTTCCACCGACAGGGAAGGATTTGCCGACCAAACGGCTGCCGCCACTCCCGAAACCATTCCCGCACTCATGGAGGAACCGTCCTGGTATCCGTAAGTACCGGGAAGCGTACTCAAAATCCTGTCCCCCGGCGCAGAAATAAAATTATCTGTACCGTAGCTTGCATCGCGTCTTCTTGCTCCTGTTTGTGTAACGGCAATGACACCTATGGCGGAATCATAAGAGGATGGATAATGCTTTTTGTCCGTCCCGTCATTTCCTGCGGAGCACACAATCAGGATTCCCCTGTTGTAAGCGTCCTCCATGGCGTCCTTCAAAAGCTTATCCTCCTGATTCGTCCCCATGCTCATGTTGATAATGTTCACATCTTTGTCCGCCGCATATTGAATGGCGTTTACTACGTAAGAGGATTTCATGGCACTCCCGTCATGACTTTGAATGGCAATAATTTCCGCATAATTATTGGCAATTCCCGCAACACCCTGCCCGTTTCCCGTAACAGCGCCGATAATGCCTGCCACGTGGGTTCCGTGCCCGTTAGCGGAATAGTCTGTACTCATTTTGGGATAATCGGTGGTAACGGAGTTGACACAGAGATTTTCATTGATATTAGCATATAAATCCTCATGATACAAATCAATTCCGCTGTCTATAACCGCCACCCGAACTTTCTCACAGGGAACGCTTTCCATAAGACTCCATGCCTTTTCCATATTCAAGAAATCCAGATACCACTGTTCGCCGTATCGTAAGTCGTTTACCGTTTCCTCCCACAAATTGTTCTCTTCCTGCGTCCTTGTTTCTTCCTGTACTCCTGTCTCTTTTGGCAGGTTTATTTCTTCCGGCTCATAAATATAATTAGGCTGGGCATATGCCACGCCGGGAAGCTCTGAATAGTAATCAACCGCTTCCTCCACGCTCATGTCATCCTCGATATCCACAACCGCAAACTGGATTCCATCCTCATCGCCCGTTATTTCTTCCTCAATTCCCTCTAAGCCAAGCGTGGCAATTCCTACATCCTCCAAAACAAGAATAACCTCTCCCGAAGCATAATCCGTCCCTTCCGTTCCCTCAAGACCGCTTATCTCCCATTCCGCCGCATTTGCAATGACTATTCCTTTATCGCACAAAAGGGTGGCAATGATAATTGCCACCGCTATTTGTCTGAAACACTTTAATTTTCTCATCTTGTTAAAGCACCCACCTTAATACCATATTCCCTGCAAAGATTGTTAAATTCCACCGAATATGCAAAGCCTGCCAAAATCTGGCTTCTGCTCTGTCCGCTGTTTAAACGGTTTACCCAGTCCGCCTTGCCTGCCGGCTCTGACTTCCTGCCCAGCAGTGTTCTGTAAAGAATCTCCACATATTCCTCATTGCTGAAATTAGACATTTGAAATTCAGGGCTGTAAACGAAGCCCTCTACAAGCTCGCAGCCGGAAAGACCATGCTGAAGTCTGTAGGTCCAGTCATTTAACCCCCATTCGTCCGCTTCCCTGTTGAAAATATTCCGATAAAGCCTTACCACAAACTTTGTCTGTCCGCGGTTTTTATCCGCCGGGGTAAGGTTTGTAATGGAACCCTTCACGATACCAAAGCTGTTGCACATATTAGCAAACTCCGTCGATTCCACAAAGCCTATCAGAATACAGGTTCTTGTACATCCGGCTTCCAGCTCCGACACCCAGTAAGCCTCTCCTTCCGGATCCGGCTTTCTTCCCAGAATAGCTGTATAAGCATATTCCAAATATTGGGAATTGTTCAGCTTGCGGTTCTTCATCTCCTGGCTGTCAAAAAATCCCACAACAAGATCCGCAGCCGTAGAACCCGTACGCATTTTGTTTTTCCAGTATTCCATTCCTTCCGCATCAGGCTGTCTGCCAAGAATACTGGTGTAAAGCCGGGTAATAAACTCCTCTGACACAGGATAACCGTCAGAACCGGGCGTTATATTGCCGCCGCCCCCTGTTCCGCCGTCTGGCATATTCAGATATACCGGAATCTTGAATACATAATTATTGTCGAGGGCGCCTGCATTGGCGTAAGCTCTTCTTACGGAAACGCTTTCCGTCATGGGCGCCTGGATATTCTGCATATATTGATGGGAATACAGCCCGTAGTAGGATGCGTCCACATCAAATTTCTGCAGATACAAGCTGTCCTGCCCTTTGGAAATATAACTCTCGCCGACCACCCGGGCGCCGCCTAACAGGGAAGCATATCTGGTAAACCAGCCCTGGCTCTGGGCATGGGCAATTCCGTTTTGAAGAATTTCCGCTTCCGAAGCGCCGCTTGCCTTTACGTTAAAATAGTTGTATGCGCCATATGCGCCTGAAATCAAAGCGGAATCCCCTGTGTTACCCTGCTCCTGCAATACGCGGCTGGCAAGATGGTAAGGGCTGACTCCCGTCTGGCTTCCAATCTCCACAAACACATCCTGGTACAGCCCGCCGGAACCGTCCTCTAAAGCGCGTCCGCTCATCCAGGAATTTGCAATAATCGCCGCCACGCCCGATGAATTATGGACGCTCTGGTTGTAGGTCAGCTGTTCAAAGGCAAAAATATTATTTTCATTTAAATAGTTAATGGGATTTAAGCAATAGCTGACTCCCGTTTCCGACGCTCTAAGCCAATTTGCACCGCTCTTTGGCACATACTGCCCCGTAGCCGAGTCATAATCCCCCGGTTCCTTTGATTTCCAGGAATCGTCCGAAGTCCTGTAAACCAAGCTTCTGTTCCCCTGCCTCTGGGCGGCTAATACCTCTGACCATTCCAAGCCCGTATGGAAGGGTACGAAAATCCAGTTGGGATGGCTCCGGCTTAAAGAAGCCAACGCCTCATGATAACCGCTGGGAAAATTGGTATAAATAGCTTCCAGATTGGAAATCTCCGCATGGTAAACCGCACCGGTTACCTTGATTAACTCTGTGGAAGCCCATTCGTTAAACTCTGCATCATTGGTAACGATATAAGCGCTTTCCACATATCCCTTTACGGGACTTCCATTCACATAAGCAGTTACCAGGTAAAGAACGCCCAGTTCATCATCAAAAGCCACATCGTTTACCGTCAGCTGGGCGCCGCTGGCAATGCTGCCCGTTTCTCCGGCTCCTTTTTCCGGCTCCGCTTTTAATCCGTATTTATCCGTATTATAAAGCAATACATACACAGGCTTATTGCGAAGGATTTCCTTTAAGGACTCTCTTACCTCTTCACAAGTCCTGCCATAATCGTCCATTTCATTTTCGCTGACGCTGTCTGCTGCTTCTTCCTGCAGCTTTATATCGTTACCGCTTACCGTGGAAGCCAGCGCAGTCAGGGGATTTTGCAATAACAGCATAACTGCAAGTAAAAAGCCTGCCTTACGTATTTTCCTCATAATTTCCTCCTTCATCCTTAGCCATTGTTGTATCATACACAGTAACTATACCCTATATCTAGTTGATTTGCAAAGGAAATATCTGCTATTTTGTGATATTTATTAATTTTTTTAGATTTTGGGTCACTTTTTCCCAAAAATAATTGTCATCTACGTATTTTTTTCCATTTTTTCCCATAAAAAGCCGCTCCTTTTCATGGGTCAGCATATAATTGAGCACGCCTTCAAATTCATAATATCCCTCGTAATATAAGCCGCCGTTGCTCTTTTTGCAATGTCCCTTCAACACATCACACTCTCCGTTAATCACAACCGGCACGCCCAGCTTTAAGGACTCCAGCACCACAATGGAAAGACTTTCATAGCGGGACGGCATAACCATAAGTCTCGCTCCCGCCATACCGTCATATTTATCTTCCTCGCTGACAAACCCCAAAGAAACTATATCCTCCCTCCGAGGAACATTGATCACTTCTTTTCCCACAAGAACCAGCTTCACATCTTTGGGATTTCTTTTTTTATACAGGTCAAAATAGGCAAACAGGGTATGACAGTTTTTCCCCGTATCGATTCTTCCCGCATAAAAAATATAATCTCCAAGCCCGTATTTTTCCTTAAACCTGTTCCCGTCAGAATCCTTCGGAACTTCAATCCCGATTCCTCCTATGGAAAAAGGAACGTTTTTTAAGCCGAATTTTTTATAAACCAACTGCTTTTCCTCTTCCGTATTAAAGAAAAAGCCCGCAGGCATATGAAACAGGTTTTTATAGGTTTTCATCCGGAGGAAGACCTCATCATGGGCGTCGGGCACAAGAATGGCTTTTTCTTTTACTTCCTTAATACCTTCGACTGTGGTGTAATACAAATACGTAAAAAAAACAAAGCACCTATAGACGTCCTTGTGCTCCCTGATATAAGTAACCAAATCAGGGACAAAAGGTCCCTGCTCCTTTACCCATTCTTTTTCATTTATTTTCCGTCTGCCCATAAGACGGGCGTTTATCTTATTAAATCGGGCATTATCCCGCGGATGCGCCACTGAAAATCTCAGAACCTTTACCCCGTTTAAGCATTCCTCCCCGCCAGGATATTTGTCCTCCCATGTCAGATAATCCACCGCTCTTGTTGTAAGAACCGTAACCGCATATTCCTTTGCCATATGCTCGGCAATCTGGCGGCAATGCAGCTCTGCGCCCCCGTTGACCTCCATTCCATACCTTTGTACTACAAAACAAATTTCATCCTTCATGCTTTAAAAATCCCTCAATTTTTTCCATAAACAACTGTTCTGTCCGCTCTTTCCCAAAATCCTGCAAACGCTTTTTCTGCCCTGAAAGGATGTACTTTTTCAGCTCTCCGTCCTGCATTATCTTATCCATAATCCCCGCCGTCTCCAAAGGGTTCTTTTCCTGAAGTAAGATACCGCTCCCTCCCAGGGTATAGCCGATGGCGCTGCTTTGGTATGCCACAATGGGAACTTCAAAATACATAGCTTCTACCAAGGGAACACAAAAGCCTTCATGCTCACTCATACATAAAAACAAATCCGCCGCACGATAACAGCCCAGCATTTTTTCAAAGCTTACATGTCCCGTAAAAACAACGTCCCTTACCCCAAGCGTCCGCACATAATCCTTAAGTCTTTCATAATAATCCTCCATATTGGCATAAGACCCCACTAAAATCAGACGGGACTTGGGATTATAATACTTCTGGTAATGGTAAAAGGCGTTAATAACATCCTCCTGCTTTTTATTGGGAGCAATTCGTCCGGTAAAGATAACATTTGTTTTTTCATCACTATATTCCTCTATAATCCGGGCGTCCGGCTGTTTTTCATAATCCTCAAAGGAAATCAGGATTGGCACGACGTCAACAGGACAATGATATTGAAGCGCTTTCAGCTCCTTTGCATTGTATGCTGAATCCGCCAAAGCATAATCCACCCTGTCAGATAAATATTCCAGTGCATATCTCCCCTCCCTGCACAATTTCCCGACAAAGGAGTGATATCCATCATAAAAACAGGGCGGCGTAATATTATGATATCTCATAATTTTTCTGCCCTTCATTTTTGCAAATCCGGCATTCAGACCGGAACCGGTGGACATATGATAAATCAAAATATCGCTTTCTTCCGTTTCAAGGCTGTCAATACCGGCCGCTATTCCCCGTGAAATTCTTTTATCAATGGTTTCCGCATAAATTTTCGTTTCATAGCCCCTGCTTTTCAAAAGCCGGTAGATTGCCATGGCGTCATTCCCTACCGCATCCCCATAGGCAAGCGTAGGCATAATCTGTAAAATTTTCATAGCTGTCTCCACATACCCCTTTATCAGCCTCAAAGCGCTGTCTTACTTAGTACTTTTCTCTGTCTTTTCCAGCTGCTCCACTCTTTTTTCCAGCTCTCCAACTCTCTTTTCCAGACTCTCCGCCCTCTTTACGGCGGCGTACAGCTGGCTCATCAGCATGGCATTTGTTTCATTATACTCATTTTGCCCGCTTACAATCGGTTCAACATAAAAGCGGGCGCATTTTCTGAAAACCTTTCTGAAAAATATCTCTATCTTCCCCGCCCGGGAATCCGCATATAAGGTTTTATTACTGTTGACGCTTTTTTGTATATTCAACAAAAGCAGCTGTTTTTTGTAGGTATCCACGGAAAATTCCACACTGTCCAAATCTGTGTTATCAGCATAGGAAATATTGATATCCGCAAAACGGACCTCCTTCTCCTTATAGCCCTTCCGCTTTATTTCCGCCCTGATTTCGTCCATGATTTCTTCTATGTTTATCTCTTTTCCTGTCTCCGGATTATTCTTTTCCATCCACGCTCTCTCCTTCCGGGGCAATACATTTGTCAATCAGTCCCTTTAAACGCTCCAATATCCTGTCCCATTGATAATAAGCTTCCACATATTTCCTGCCGTTTTTTCCCATCTGCGCCCGTTCTTCCCCATGCAGCAGCAAAAAATCCAAAGCCTTTTCAAATTCCTCATAGCTTTCATAGAACAGCCCGCCCCTGCTTTTTTGACAGTGCGCCTTTAAAACAGGGCTTTCCCCATTGACAACAACGGGAACCTCCAGCTTCATGGAATCCAGCACGACGATGGAGAGGCTTTCATAACGGGAGGGGAGCACCAGAAGCTCTGCCCCGCTCATGCCGTCATATTTTTCTTCTTCGCTGACAAAGCCCAGGGAAAGAATATCCTCCCTTTTCGGCACCTCAATCATTTCTTTTCCCATAAGAACAAGTTTAAGACCGTTATCTCTTTTCTTTTTATATCTGTCAAAATACGCAAACAGCTGCTGACAGTTTTTCCCGTAGTCAATCCTGCCCACATAAAGAATGTATTTCCCTAATTGATGCTTTTTACGAAAGCCTTCCCCGTCCGTTTTATCCGGAACCTCTATGCCGATTCCCCCGATTGCGCCGGGAATATGGCTTGTTCCAAAGGTTTCATAAACCAGTCTTTTTTCCTCTTCTGTATTAAAAAAATACCCCCGGGGCTGTCCAAACAGTTCTTTGTACAGCTTCATCTTCAAAAAAGGCTCGTCATGTGCCGTGGGAATTAAAATACTTTTTTCCGCCGCCTTTCCTAACCCCATAACCGTCAGATAATACAGATATGTGACAAAAATAAATACGTCGTATTCTTCCTCATGCTCCTCTATATACCCAATGCAGGCGGGACAAAAAGGACCTTGCTCCGCAACCCATCTCCTTTCCATTTTTTCAGTGAAAACAGGAAGATATTTTCTCATCCGGTCCAACGTCCTAAATTTTTTTAAATCACGGCTTTTTTCTGTCCGGAACCTTCTGACAGGGACGCCGTTAATCTGTTCCAAGCCTTCTTTATAATAATTATCCCAAGTGTCATAATCCCTTGCGCAGGTAGTAAGAACCTCTATATCATATTCCGCCAGAAGATGCTCAGCCAGCATCCGCGTATAATATTCCGAGCCTCCGTTTACTTCAAGTCCGTATCTTTGGTTGACAATGGCTATTTTCCTTTTCTTCATGCTTTCGTCTCCCGTTTAATTTCCGTCCTTACCGGAAATCTCCTCAAAAAGCTTCAAATATTTATCAATCACAATATCCCACGCAAAATTCTCCCTTACGTAAGTCCTCCCGTTTTTTCCCATCTGCTCTGCTATCTCTTCATGTTCCAGCAAATAGTCCGTAGTTTTTTCAAATTCAAAATAATTTTTAAAATAAAGCCCTCCGCCGCTTTCCTGCACAAAATTCTTAGTTACCGCACAATCCTCCGACACCAAAACCGGTCTTTCACAAAGCCAACTTTCCATAATGACAAGGGAGAAGCTTTCATTTTTACTGGGCTGGCAGAGGAAAGCCGCGGCGCTGCAGGCGTCATACTTATCCTGCACCGGCACATAGCCCAAATCCAGGATTTCTTTTTCCATTCCCCCGGGGATTCTGACGTTCCCTCCCCCTAAAAGCACCAGCTTCAGTCCCGCAAACCTTCCGTCTCCGTTCCGCCTTTTATACTCCCGGAAATAGTCTATCAGAGTGTAAATATTTTTTCCTTCGTCCTTTCTCCCCGCATACAGAATAAAGGGTTCTTTTATCTTATACTTTTTTAAAAACCGCTCTTTATTAAAGGTTAAATCCACGTCCATCCCGGACCCCGCATCCAAAAGCTTGACATTTGTCAAATCATACAGCCTTTCTGCAAGCTGTCTTTCCGGTTTTGCATGGAACGCCATTCCCGCCGCCTTAGGATAGGTCCGGCGGAAGCACCTTAAATAGGCATAGCTTTCATCATGAAAGCAGGGAATGATAACCACCTTTTTGGGACATTCCTGCATTCCAAAATAAGTCGTTCCAAACATATAAGGAATAAAAGCGAAAACGCTGTATTCCTCCCTATGCTCCCTGATATATCCATACAAATCCGGACTGTTTACCATCTCATGGATATAGATTCTTTCATCTTCCCCGCTTAAACGGCTTTGCCCGTGAAGCAGCTTATAATTTACCGCATCAAAAGCCGCCTTGTTTCTCTCCCTCACGGAAAACCTTAAGACCTTCAGTCCGCCTTCCTCATAGCTTCCCGGTTTATAATAATCCTTTCCCCAATCTGATGAGAATTCCTTCACACAGGTTGTCAGGATTTCCAGCTCTATCCCTCGCTTTACCATTTGCTTGGCAAGACCGCGTAAATCCGCTTCCGCCCCTCCCGGTATTTTATCCCCGTACCAGGGAATCACAAATCCGATTTTCTTCATCTTTCAGCCTCCTGACGGCCCATTAAGCTGCCAATCCGTTTTAACAGCTGCTTTTTTATTCTGCCGTTATCAAAATCCTTAAGGCGCTCCTTCTGGTTATCCAGCACCTTTTTTCTTAAAGCTTCATCGGTTAAAACCCGGTTCATAACGCCTGCTGCCATTCCCGGTCCGGCATCCGGCAGCAAAATGCCGCTTCCCCCAAGGGTTTCCCCTACAGCTGTAGTATCCTTCGCCACAATGGGCACATCAAAAAACATTGCCTCCAGCAAAGGCACACAGAAGCCCTCATGGTCACTCATACACAAAAACAGGTCTGCGCTTTTGTAGTATGCCAGAATGGCAGAAAATTTTATATGCCCCGTAAAGATTACATTTCTGACCCCTAAGGCTTTTACATATTCCTCAAGGCTTTCATAATATGCGGGAATCAATGCATGGTTTCCCACCAAAATCAACCTGGAATCCGGATTATAATATTTCTGATAAGTATAAAATGCGGCAATAATGTCCTCCTGTTTTTTGTTGGGTACAACTCTCCCTGTAAAAATAATATTGGTGCATCCGTCGTTCATCCGCTCCATGACCTCTGCGTCCGGCTCTTTTTCATAATCTTCAAAGGGAATCAGAATGGGAAGCACTTCAATTTCACATTGGTAGCCCAAACGAATCAATTCACTTTTGTTATAGGCGGAATCTGCAAAGGCAAATACCGGCTTGTCCGAAAGCGCCGCCGCTTCCTTATATCCCGCAATACAGGCTTTTACCGTTTCCTTTTCATAGCCGAAAAAGAAATCCGGCGGCGTAATGTTATGGTATTTCACTATTTTCCTGCATGGAAGCGCTCCAAAACGGCTGTTCAGTTTATTTCCCGTGGATAAATGGTAAATAACCAAATCATCCGGCTCTATAAAAGATAAATCATCCGTACGGACCGCTATATCCGTTCCCAGCCTTTCATCTATATAATCCGCCGCCACAAGGCTGTTAAAGCCTGCTTCCTTTAAGCATTGATGCACTGCAAGGGCGTCGTTTCCAACTGCATCCCCAAAAGCCAGAATCGGAATCATATTAATTATTTTCATAGCTTCTCCTCTAACCGGTTCTGCCGGCTGTCCCGGTTTTTCCTTCATCTGCCCGGCTCTTCCTTCAACTGCTCTATCTCTTCCTTTAACTGCCTCATCTCTTTCTTCATCTGTTTTACTTCCTCTTTCAGGACTTCATTTTCCCCGGAAAGGCAGTCAAGCATATTGATACTGTCCACAACGGAGGCGTTAAAGGCTACCTGTCTTGCAACATGGGAGTTTACAACCATACCCACGGCTCTCCGGATTACTTTTTTTACTGCCCTTTTCAGGGAATTACCGCCTGGAAGCTCCTCCAAAGACGTATCCCATATACCGTTTAAATTTACCAGCTCCCTGTGCATCATATCCTTATCATACTTCTTGGGAAGCTCTAAAATATCCGTCGCCCGGTTTATATCTGCAAATTCCAGGGGCTGGTTTTGTATTCCCTTTTCCTTAATTTCCTCTCTGATTTCCCCCATAATTTTATCCACATTAATTTCCTGCATCCGTCTTTCCTCCCGTAAGCATTTCACAAAACCGCTCCATAATCCCTGCCCAGCCGTATTCAGCCTCAACATAAGCTTTTGCTTTTTTTCCACATTCCCCGTTTATATTCTCTGAAAGAAGCTCTGTAAGCCCCTTCTTAAATTCCCTGTAATTTGTATAAGAAAATCCGCCGCCGCTTCTTGCAACATGTCCCTTCAGCACCTCGCACTCCCCATTAACCAGCGCAGGGTTCCCATAAGCCATACCCTCTAAAAGAGAAATGGAAAAGCTCTCATAGCGGGACGGCAGACAGATAACCCTTGCTCCCTTCATACCATCGTGCTTATCCTTGTCAGAAACAAAACCCACATAACGGATATCGTCTCTTTCGGGTATCTCCATCAGACTCTTCCCCATAAATACCAGAGTCAGTTCTCCACCTTCCTTACCTGCACCCTTACCGCTCTCCCCCCCGCAGCATTCATCCTTATAACGGATAAAATAATCAATCAGTTCCTTACAGCCCTTATTCTCCTCTATTCTTCCTGCAAACAGCAGATAGTCGCCGGATATGTCAAACTTTTTCCGAAATCTGTTTTCATCGGCGTCTTCCTTTGCATCAATCCCCATGCCAAGCACCCGGTTGGGAATTTCTCCATTGGAAAAAAGTCCTTCCGAAAACGCTTTTTCCTCTTCTGTAAGATAAACAATTCCCCTTACCTTTGTAAACAATTCCCGATAAAGCTTCATATAAATCGGTTCTTCGTCATGTGCCGTGGGAATGAACCACGCCTTATCATATACCTCCTTCGCCCCGAAGTAGGCGGGATAATAGAGATAGGTTACAAAAATAAAGGCGTCATATTCGTCCCGATTCTCCCTGATATAGGAAACAAGCCCCGGCACATAAGGTCCTCTTGCTTTTAAACGCAGCTCCTCCAGCCATTTAAAATGAATATGAGAATACCGCATTAAAATCCCGGCGCCACGCTGAATTACCCTGTTTCTCTTATGCTTTACGGAAAACCTTCTGACGGTTATACCGTTTATGACTTCAGCCTCCTTGTCATAATAATCTTTCCATGTAATATAGTCTAAGGCTTTGCTTGTCAATACCTCGATTTTTGCCTTTTCTTTCAAGTACGCCGCCAGATGTTCCGCCATGGCTCTCGTATAGCTTTCGCTCCCTCCGGCGACCTCCAGGCCATACCTTTGATTGATAAATGCTATTTTCATATATCCGCCCGCCCCTTTTGGTCACTGATTTTCCAGTAATATCCCGAAAATTTCCTTTGCGGTCTCCTCCCATGTGGGAGGCGCGTAATTTTCCAGCTTCTTTTTTAAGCCCTGATACTTTTCCGGTTCCGCAAGCAGCTCTGCCACCGTATTTACCAGCTCCTTTGGCTTATCCTGTCCAAAATATAAGGCGTATTCCCCGCCTACCTCTCTATTGATAGGGGTATCCGCCGCAATCACAGGCACTCCCCGTACCATGGATTCTATAATGGGCAGCCCGTATCCTTCAATATAGCTTGGAAAGGCGAGGGCATAGCAGTTCTGGTATAAATAATCAATTTCTTCATCCGAAGCCCCGTTTATATGGAAAATACCTTTCCCAAAATCCTCATGCCCTTCCATTCTTTTCAGAAAATCCTCCACATCCCAACCCTTATGCCCCGCAATGACCAAATGTATGGAAAGCGCTTTTAAACCGTCGTCATAAGCGTCTAAAAGCAGCTTATGGTTTTTCCGTGGGTCAATGGTTCCTACCATCAAAAGGTAAGGACCTGCCTTTACTGCTTTTTGAACCTCTTCCGAAATCATGCCCTGCTTTACAGGCATTCTTTTAGACATTCTTTCAGCCTTTCTCTTACGGCTATCCCTTTCTACGCCCCGATTTATAGCGATTGGGGGAAATCTTCTAAAATCTCCGCCCAAAGGAACAATTTTCACAGGGGGACAGGGTACGTCTAATTTACCGCACAATTCTTCCACTGCATTCCCGGTTGCATGGGATGTAACCAGGATGATATCTGCATACTCCACCACGGCTCCCACAAAATCCAGAAAATTCAGCACATCGTCCGCCGGACAAAACTGCGGATGCGTTACCCCGATGATATCCTGTACAAAGGGAATAATTTTTACCCCTCTTTCTTTTAAAAGCAGATAAAGATAACTCCTTCTCACTCTTGTTTTCCACACGGCGTCCATATCAAAAAATACGGTTCCCTTTTCCATCTCCCAAGTGGAAATGTGCCTCCCGGTCCTAAGCCGCTTCCGGTTTCCCTTTTTCTCCCTGCAAAAGGCGGCAAATCCTTTCCCGTCAATAATTTCAAAATCATCCTGTTTCTGATGATATTCCAGAAAAACCGGTTCAAATTTCTGATGATGGTATAATCGTTCTGCAATCTCCATGACAACCCTGGGGATTCCCGTAAAATTGGTTCCCACAATTACCATGGAAATATCTATATATATTTTCTTCATAGCGTCTCCGTTTAACAAAATAGTCCCCGAATCCTGTTTTGTATGCCTGCCGGCATTTTCTTTGCAAGCTGTCTTAGGAAAATGGAATTTTTCACGCCTGATGCCCCCTGCAAAAGGCGTCCCTTAATTCCCGGCTTTATATCCCCGTAAGGACTGTTGAAAGGCTTTAGTCCCCGGATTGCAAAAGCGCCTTCCCCCGCCGCCGCATTCAATATTTCTCTTTTGCTCTTTTTTCCCAGGCTTTCCGCCTTTTGTCTGTCCGGAAGCTTCTGGAAAAAGGCAAGCCAGATTCCGTCTGCAAAACGCTTCCCTTCCAGTTCCAGAAAGGGGCGCAAATCAATTTCCCTGGGAGCGCTTCCTATCGATGCTTCAAAGCTTTCCCTTGTACATTCGAAAGGTACCCCGTTTTTTGAAGCCTCCTCCAAAACCACATCAAAAAGCTTTCCATAGGTTTCCGTCTTCCGGACTTTTTCTTTGGCAACCTCTTTTGACTGCTTTAGCGGTTCCTGCCGCATTTTAGCTTTCCTGCCGCATTTTCTCTGCCTGTATGCATCCGCTGTTTCACAAAACAGCGTCCTGTACTGCCTTGCGATTTTTTCCTTACTGTAGCGAAAAACCGCCTTTTTGTTTTCCTCTAAAACCTCTTCCATTCTCCCCTTTAAATCCGCGCTGTCAGCCAAATGCCTGCCCATAGCCCGGCACAAAGCTGCCGCATCCTTTGCCGGTTCATAATAATCCGCCCTTCCCATTGTCACTTCATAAAGGGAAGCTTCTTTTGAGGAAATCACGGGACAGCCCGCCGCCATTGCCTCTATGGGAGTCATTCCGAAGCCTTCATATAAAGAAGGCGTCACAAACACCCTGGCATGATGATACAAATATTGCAGCTGTCCATCCGTTAAAAATCCTGTCAGGACAATCCGCTCTTTCAGCCGGTTAGCCTCTATATAATCCGCAATTTCATTGGCGCCGTTCCATTTTGCCCCCGCAATAACCAGCTTTAAGGAATCAGACCCTTCCTCGCCTTCCACCAGCATATGAAACGCCTTCACAAGGGTAATCAGGTTTTTATGCTTTGCAAGGGAGTTGACGCAAAGAATGAAATCTCCCGAAAAGTCCTGCAGCGCTTCTACCTCTTCTTCCTTTATCTCCTTCAAATCAATGGGATCGTAAACTAACGAAAGCTTTCCCTTTACATATTTTCGGAAATACTTTTTATAGGAATCGCTTACATATTGGGAAATTGCAATTACCCTGTCCGCCTTTTTTAAAGCGTTTTTATAAAACAGCTGAAAATAGCGCCGCTTGGGGAAGCTGAAATATTCCGGATAATACTTATACTGGATATCGTGGGGATTTACCACAAGCGGCAGGCTCCATTTATTGTAAAGTCCTGTCTGAAAGGTGGGAAAATACAATAAATCCAGCTTTTCCTCGTTTGCAAGCTGCGGAAGCCAAAAGGTCTGAAACATCACAGTCCTTAAGGCATGAGGACCTTTGCTGTGATAAACCCGGAAATTAAGCTTTGGAAACTCCTTTCGATAATCCCTGTAAATATCCCGGTGGATAAAATAAAGGAATTCATCCTCGATTTCCCCTGAAGCCTTCAACTCTTCAAAGCCTTTTATCAAATTTTTGATGACCGCTTCCGTTCCCCCGTTTTTATGGTCGGGACGGATAAAGGACAGGTCGATTCCGATTCTCATATTTACCTCCATAAATTATAAAAACGCCCCAAACAGCCCGGTATGTACTTCTTGCAGTGCCGCCAAAAGGATACTGCATATCATCCTAAAATAAATTTCCCGGCTTCCATCAGAATACATTCCATAAGATACCATCTGCTGTAACCGTTATCCCGGTAACACCCATACCGGTCCTTAATCCGCTTCACGGACAATTTAAGGCTTCTCTTATTGCTGGCTCCCCCCATAGTAAAATCAGCCAAAACCCTGTGGATGACTCCAACTCTTTTTCCCGCCTTTTTCATGGCAAGATAAGCGCCATAATCATCATGGATTCCCTTCCGCCTGAAAGGAAATTCCCTGTAAACGGAGGTTCTTACAAACATGGTGGGATGATTCCAATGCCTTGAGGTTTCATACCGGGAAAGCTTCGCCTTTTTTACAAGGCGGCTGCCATCCGCCTTATGTATGGCGATATCCCCAAAGGTAATATCGTACTGCTTCTTAAGCATGGCTTTCACGGAAAGGGTCACGGCGTCCTTTTCATACCAGTCGTCGCTGTTAATAAAACCCATGATTTCCCCTTTTGCCATGGCAATTCCTTTATTCATGGCGTCATAAATACCCTCGTCCTTTTCCGATATGACCCGGTACAAATATCCCCGTCCAAGGAACTGCTCCCTGTAGCTTTCTGCAATCTCTACCGTTTTGTCACGGCTTTCCCCGTCTATAACCAGATATTCTATCTTAGGATAGGTCTGGTTTAAAACGGATTGGATCGTTTTTTCAATGGTTCTTTCACTGTTAAATGCCACCGTGACAATGGTTACTAAGGGTTCCATTCTTCTACCTTCAATTCCTTATCATAACAAAGATTCCCAAACGCCTTATTCATGAGCCTGCCATACTTCCCTTTTGTTTTTCCAATCCCTCTGATAAACGGATTGAAAAGCTTTGTCAGGCGCACTTTTCTTCCTTTTCCCGCCGCAATATCCTGCACCATTTTCGCCGTATGCCCATACTGCGCATCCTGGGGAAAGTAAATGCCGCTTCGGGGGTTTTCTATTATCATTTCCACCGCCTTTGCAAGATTTTCAACGGACAAAACGCTTCTTTCATTTTTTATGGCAGGAAACACCGGCGCCACCCCTGCAAGCTTTTCCAGCGTGCGGTAATTTCCTTTACAGCCTTTACCGTAAATCATGGGCGGACGCAGGATGGCTATCTTAAAATCCTTATCGGCAAGAGGCTTTAACCCTTCCTCCGCCTTGACCTTACTGTCCCCGTAAAAATTAGCAGGCGACAGGGGCGTATCCGCCTTGATAACCCGTTTTTCCCCTATACCGCCGCTTTCGCCATATACAATGATGCTGCTCATAAAAATAAATAAACCGACGCCCTGCCCCTTTGCCTTTTTTGCTGTTTCCACCGCCAGATGGCAGTTTACGTCGTAATAGCGTTTCTTTTCCTCTTCCGAAACCTTTTCCACGTCCGCATGAGCGATTCCCGCTACATGAAACACGGTATCATATGGCGAAAAGTCATATTCTCTCCAGGCATTTCCCCTCATATCAATGGTGTCCACCTGATAGGACCTTTCCACAAGATACCGTTCCACATTGGTTCCTATATAACTGTTCTTACCGGTTATCAGCACTTTGTTCACTGTTTCATCGCTCCCGTACCGCCTTCTACAACACCCTCGCTTTTCAGCACGCTTAAAAAGGTCCCGAAAAAGCAGCGCAAATCCATGGCAAAGCCCATTTTTTCTTTATATTCCCCATCAAGACGCGCCTTGACAGGAATTTCCAGTTCATCCCTGCCATTAATCTGCGCCCATCCCGTCAAGCCCGGTCTGATGTCATTCGCCCCGTATTTATCCCGTTCTGCAATCAAATCATACTGGTTGTAAAGGGCAGGTCTGGGACCTACCACCGCCATATCCCCTTTTAGAATATTAATCAGCTGGGGTAATTCGTCCAGACTTGTTTTTCGCAAAAATTTCCCGGTCCTTGTAATATACTGCTCCGGATTTTTCAGAAGATGGGTAGGCATATCCTTGGGGGTATCCGTCCGCATGGTCCGAAACTTCAAAATCATAAAATGCTTTTTATGGATTCCCACCCGCTTCTGTTTAAAAAATACCGGACCCCTGGACTCCGCCTTAATGGCAACAGCCAGAACCAAAAAAAGGGGAGAAAGCACCACAAGTCCCATAAGTGAAAGAAAAAAATCCACAATGCGTTTCCATTTCTGATACATGTTTTCCTCCTCACTCTCCCGTTTCTTCTCCATGGTCAATGGTATAGGTAGGCACAATCCGGCTGACAACCTCTTTGATATGGGGAGAGTCCTTTAGCGACGCTTCCTCTAACTCCTGCAAGCCTTTGGCAAACTCCTCTTCATCAAATTCAATGGGCTTTCCAATATGAATCATCTTATTGGCGGTAGCCGTCAGCCCCTCCTCGTCCATCAAAAGCTCCTCATACATCTTTTCGCCGGGACGAAGCCCCGTAAATTCAATCTTGATATCCTCGTCCACCTTATAGCCGGACAGCTTAATCAGGTTTTTTGCAAGGTCTAAAATCTTAACCGGCTCTCCCATATCCAACACAAAAATTTCCCCGCCCTTTGCATAGGCGCCTGCCTGCAGCACAAGGGAAACCGCCTCCGGGATGGTCATAAAATAACGGATGATATCCGGATGGGTAACCGTAACCGGTCCTCCCGCTTCAATCTGCTTTTTAAACAAAGGAATCACACTTCCGTTGCTTCCCAAAACATTGCCGAAGCGCACCGCCACAAAATCCGTCTCCGAATGCTTGTCCATGGTCTGGATAATCATTTCACAGATTCGTTTGGAGGCGCCCATGATGTTGGTGGGATTTACAGCCTTATCCGTGGAAATCATCACAAATTTTTTGACGCCGTATTTGTCAGCCGCTACTGCGGTTTTTAATGTGCCGAAAACATTATTTTTAATTGCCTCATTGGGGCTTTCCTCCATCAAAGGCACATGCTTATGGGCAGCCGCATGATAAATGATGTCCGGTCTGTAATCCCTCATAATGCTGTTCATGCGGTGGGTATTTCGTACAGATGCGATTAATACCGTCAAATCTAACTTCGGATACTCCTGGGTCAATTCCTGCTGCACCTCATAAGTAGTATTCTCATAAATATCCACAATTATCAGCTTCTTGGGATGGTGGGCTGCCACCTGCCTGCATATTTCGCTGCCGATAGAACCGCCGCCTCCTGTTACCAGAACCGTTTTATTCTCTACATAGCCTAAAATTTCATCTATATTGACCTCTACCGGCTCCCTGCCCAAAAGGTCTTCAATGTCCACTTCCCGAAGCTTGGATACATTGACGTCTCCGTTAATTAACTGGTATACTCCCGGCAGAATCCGCATTTTGCATCCGGTATCCCGGCAGATTTCCAAAATCCCCTTCATCTGGGATTTCTTTGCAGAGGGAAGCGCAATAATAATCTCACTGACATTATATTTTTCCACATTATCCGGTATGCTGTTCCTATCCCCTACAATGGGCACGCCCCTTAAATACTTGCCGTGACAGATAGGATTATCGTCTATGACACAGACCGGATTCATCCTTAGATAATTGCTTGTCTGGATTTCCTTAATAATGGTATTGCCCGAAGCCCCTGCGCCTACAATCATGCAGTTAATCTCCGTCCCTTTCTGCATACCATGAAGCCGCCTGTGCTGTAAAACCCGGAGTATACGATAGGAAAAACGGGTGCCGGCGGAAAAAGCCAGCATAAAAAAGCCATAGAAAAAGGGGTAGCTGAAGGGCATCCTTACCCCCATAACCAGAAAAATGACAGGCTGGACCAGGGCGCAGATAAATACAGCTACCAGTATGTTAAACAGCTCCGAATCACTGGCATATCTCCAGACACTTTTATAAAGCCGGAACAGCCAGTATATCAGGATGGTAATAATCACATTAATGGGAAAAGCCTCCATAACCGTATTGATAAACAGTCTGGGAATGTCCATAAATTTGAAATCATACCTGATATATAATGACAATATTCCTGCCGCAAACATGCCGCAGATATCCATCAAAGTCAATATAATTATTCTATTAAGCGGTATATCCAGAATTTTATCCTTAATAAACTTTTTCATAGCTTTCATTTTAACATTATTGCTTCCCAAAGTAAATAAAAGAAAAGGTACTCTGTAAGTTTTTCCCAAAAGAGGAAAAATCATGCAGAAGTACCTTTTCTTTTCACAGCCTGTAAACAGTCAAACCTTCTTATAATCCAAAGGACGCTTTTAACTCTGCAAACTCCCTGGAGTTGGCAAAGCCCAGCATAACCTCATTCCGGCTGGTTCCCTTTGCCAGTCTGTTCATCCAGTCATCATATCCCGCCTGGTCATATTCCCTGTCAAAGAAAGTCCTGTAAAGGATTTTGACATATTCGTCATTACTTACATCCTTTGCCAGAAATTCCGGGGAAGTAAAGAACCCGATGGTAGAAACATCATTAATTGACCACTGTCCGCTGGTAATACGGTTGCACCAGTCATTTAATCCGGCAGTCTCATACTGCCTGCCCAGGGCTTTTGTGTATAATCTTGCCACAAAGGTAGTCAGCCCGGGATTTTTGTCCCTTCCTTCTAATTGGTTAACATTAAGACTTCCTCTGATTATACCATAATCATTACATATGTTATTAAACTCCATGGACTCGGCAAAGCCTCTATATACGCCTTCCCTTCCCACTCCGTTGTTGAGCTTATACACCCAGTCCGCTTTTCCGCCTGCGTCAGAAGCGCGTCCCATCATAACATTGTACAATAATTCCACGTATTCTTCGTTGGTGGTATTCCACAGTTCAAATTCAGGGCTTAAGAAAAATCCCCGCGCCGCCTCTGCTCCGGAAATCTGACCGTTGCAAAGCTTATTGGTCCAATCTGCAAGACCGGCTTCCTCAGGACTTCTTTTCAGGCAAAGCTCATAGAGTCTGGTAACAAAAGCCTCCACCTGCTTTCTGTCGGTAACCCTTCCGTAACCGGGAACTATCTGTGAATAGGAGCTGACGCCTATGGTAGACAGCGTCTGGGACTCTACCCACGACGGGTCGGAATCCAGCCTTGCAAACACGTCTCCTGCCAGCACACCTGCAATGGAGAAATTCATTTTTCCGCCATTTGACGCTCCTTCATCTTTATCATTAAGGATAAAACAGTCAACCATAGGGTCGTATTTCGCCGCATAATAGGAATAGGCAAGACTTGCCGCCTGGATATTGGTCCCCATATACCGGGAGAATCCCTGCTCCGTCAGTAAAATCCTGTGCTGGGAGCCAAAGGTATTCTTTACATAGTCCGTCATAATGCTCAGATTATTGCCATCCACAAACATAGCATCCGCTCTCTTGGGATTCAAATCAATCTCCGGCGCGTCTGGCATATGCGCAAGCTCTACCCAGATATCCGGCTGGGATAAAACAGCGGGATATAAATGGTAGGAGATACTCCAGTCCACATTAGCCTGTTTCGCTGCAATCGCCGCATTAAAGCGGTCCAAATAGTCCTTTGTGGAAATCCCCCTGCCCTCATCATTGTGCTGCCAGCTGTGGTCCAGGGAAATGCTGACCCTGGATACGGATGTTTTGGAACGGATGGCGTTATAAAGAAGCATATAGGCATCCGCATATAAATCAACATTATACTGGGGGTCCGAGGAACCGCTGAAATGCCATGAATTGGGCATATTCACTTCGTTACCCAGAATGAAGTTATCCACATGGCAGTCCTCTTTACACCAGTTCTCCGCCATCCATGCAAATATCGCCTCATAATAATGTCTGCCGTTTTCTCCCCTGACATTGGGCGCATAATAGGGCGAATTTTTGGTGTTATTCCCCTTTAACGCCAGGGCTGTCGAATCCACCAGATCTTCTTTTCCGGCTTTGTAAGGAACCAGAATTACCAAACTGACCGTGGCGCCCTTTGCATTGGCATTTCTAATCGGTGCGGATTTATCATCCCTGAACCAGTATAGGCGACCGTTATATACGAATCTTTTATCTGTAGGGAGCGAACCGTCGCCCATAAAATCCGTAATCTTAAGATTCAGCAAGGTATGCTGTCCGCCGTAGCTTCCCAGATAATTTGCCCCGTTATAATCTCCCTGGACGCCTTTTTTCGTCGTAGTCTTGGCAAAAGCGTCTTCTGTCACATAACCGCCTGCCTCTTCAGCATATACATACTCCTCATCAGAAAGCCACTCCGTGGGAATGCCGTTGTAGGTTTCCAAAGGGTCTACCCCTTCCTTACCCAGCTTAAATTTCTCTTTTTCCTCGCTTTCTTCTTCCTTTTCATCCTTTTCCGCCTCTTCTGTATCCGTCCCTGCTATATTCGTTTTGCTGTTTTCAGAAACAGATGCTTCTCCCGGCATTACTCCATTTGCCCCCGTTTCCCCCGCAAATGCGGTAACTCCGGTCCCTGCCATAAGCACCATGGCAAGAAACAGGGCAAATACTCTTTTTGATAGCCTCTTTCCCTTCATTTTCATGAATGCTCCTTTCCTCCCACTTTCATTTTATTTATTATCTTACATTCCCATTGTGGAAGTCAAGACCCTGATTCCTCTTTGTTTGGCGCATGTCCTAATTCCCGATAAAAAATCCTGAGTCAGGTAATCCCCGACTCAGGATAATCAATATATTCTTCACTTTCATCAAGCCGCTCTGTATGAATACAGCCAAAAATTTCCAAGAAATTCCTGCCGCTTACAATACAAAATGGGATTTTGGCGCCCGGATTATAATCCGTAAGACTGCATCAGCTCTGCAAACTCTCTGGAATCCGCAAATCCCTTAAGCACTTCTCTCCTGCTTTCGCCGGCATTCAATTTCCGCAGCCAGTAAAGGTAACCCTCTTCATCATATTCTCTGTCAAAAAAAGTCCGGTACAGCACCTTCACATATTCCCCATTGGTAAGGCGTTGATTCTTAAATTCCTCGGACTCAAAGAAGCCCGTGGTAGCCATATCCATAACAGTCCACTTTTTGTCGCAAATCCTGTTGCACCAGTCATTCAAGCCATAGACATCATAATCCCTTCCCAGGGCTTTTGTGTATAATCTGGAAACAAATGTGGTTAGTCCCGGATTCCTGTCGCGCCCCTCGCCGATGGCTACGGTTCCCCTCTTAATTCCATAGGAATTACAAATGTTGTCAAACTCAATAGAATCTGTAAAGCCTTTAAACACGCCCATACGTCCTACGCCATTTTCCAGCTTATACAGCCAGTCCGTTTTTCCCGCAAGGTCTGAGCCTCTGCCCATCATAACGTTATATAAGCGTTCAACATACTCCTCATTGCCATGGTTCATCAGCTGGAACTCATCGCTGAAAAAGAATCCCTTTGCCGCTTCCGCACCCGTAATACTGCCATCGCACATTCTGTCGGTCCAATCCAAAAGTCCTGCCGGCTCAGGTTCCCTGCCCAGGCACAGTCTGTATAACCTGGTAACATATGCTTCCACCTGCGCCCTGTCAACCACAACCGGAGGCTCCTTCGTCAGTCCCAGATAATTGGCAATTCCCGTAGCGTCCGCTACGCCCAGACGCAATAAATTGCTTTCCTGTGAAAGAAACGCAGCGTCAGATGCATTGGTCAGGTATGCATGTTCCACGATAACAGCCGTAATGCCTGCTTCCTTGGAACGTCTGATAACGCCATAGTAATCCGCCAAAGAACCGTCAGGGTATTTGGTATTATCTCCTGAATTACGTATCAGGATTCCCCTCTGATTCAAGCCCAGAGCACTTAACTGCCTGGAAATATTTCTTGCCAGATTTGCCCCGTCAACACCGATAGAAGGATTATAATTGGAATTGGGATAATAAACTTCCGACCCCTTTGCCGAGCTTCCCGCCGAATTTAAATGGATACTCACAAAATAATCGGCTCCTACACGGGCTGAAGCCTCTACTCTTTTTGCATTACATATGGTGGAGCTGGTTCCCGGATAAGGACATGCCGTCCCCGTCCGTGTCAGATAAACCTGCACTCCATAATATTCCTCCAGCTCCGCCTTGCAATACTGGGCAATCTTGAAGGTAAGGACTTCTTCGTTTAAGCCGTTATGCCTCGCTCCCACATGAGTTGCATCATGTCCCGGGTCAATCACTACCACAACGTCCCCGTCCGCTTCCTCTTTCAGCTTACCCTTATCGCCGTTTGCAAGAGCATTTCCTATTTCATTTGCCGCCATTCTGGAAACCTTGCTGCCGTCTCCATCCAAAGCCACAACCTGCAGCTCTACGTCCGACATATCAAAATCCGCACTCTCGGACATAAGTACGCCTTCTTCCGCTTCCGGCACCTCACAGTCCACGCCAAAATATACATTTGCCATACCTGTATCAGTTATTTTAACAGAAGTCTCATAACCGTCCGCTGTACGGATATCCACACTTTTCACTTCATAAATTCCCGCATCCTCCGGCAAAAAAGGAAGCTCAAACAAAACTGTATTTTCCAAAGTTTCTTCACTTGTATAAACAAGCTGCTCTTTTGTCCGGCAATTTTCCACTGTCAGGACGCCGCCCGCAAGATGAGTATTCTCATCTCCAAATCCGACTAACACCATCTGGCTGTCCGGAGCGGCAATATAACTGTTTTCAATATATATATAATCCAGTTTTCCTTCTTCCGGGGAAACCGTTTCCTGCAAATCCTCCGCCGGTTCTATTCCATTTCCCGATACTTCTTTTGCAAAAACGCTTTGCGGCATCATCCCCAAAAGAATGGTAAATATCACGAAAACCGCTAAAAACCTCGTCTTTTTCAACATACAGCACCACCTTGTTATCCGATACTTATTTGCCTGTTACGGATTCAGTTTATTACATTATGTAAACGAATGCAATAGAAAATAGTGGAAATTTGTTTATTTTCCAGACTTTTCCGCATGTGTACTATCCGAACTAGCACACTTAAGTTTATCACTATGCAAAAGCTTCTGTCAACAAGATTATATAGCATATTTGGTTAAATTTCATTAAACATCCCGATCCAGCGCCGCTTCAATCGAATGAATTTCTTCACAGTCAAAGAACTCCGCCAATGTCATTCCCAGCCCGTTGCACAATTTAATTATGGTAGACAAACCCGGATTCGTCGTTTTTCTCCTCAAGATATTGTCCAGGGTGGTAATGGGAACAGATGATTTTAAAGCAAGCCTATAATGGGATATTTCCTCTTCCTGACACAGATATTCAATCCTTTGCACAAGCATTTCCATTTCTTTTTCTGTCATTGTATTGCACTCCTTTACGTAACATACTGTTGTTTTTTGTCCCTGTTTCTATCATACTAGTATTTTCTTTCGTTGCTCGTTACTTTCGGGTATTGAAATTTGTTGGTTTTTGTTGGAAAATGTTATATAATGTTAGAATCTGGAAAAAGGAGCAAAAAATGGAACGAGAGCTGAATATTCTTTTAATTGAAGATGACCCTGATACCTGCCAAAATTTTGCCAAATATATTGATACCAAGGGCGAGGTAACACTCATAGGAATTACCAACAATTCCTATCGTGCAGTAGAGCTTCTAAAGGAAGGGCTGCCTGACGCCGTTATTCTGGATTTAGAATTAAATAACGGACAGGGAAACGGTCTGATGTTTCTTCAGGAACTAAAGAATCTGTCTCTTCCCTTTAAACCTTATATTCTGGTTACCACCAATAATTCCAGCACTACCACCTACGATTTTGCCAGAAAAGCAGGTGCAGATTTTATTATGTCGAAGCATCAGGAGGATTACTCAGAAAAACGCGCCGTAGATTTTCTCTGTATGATGAAGCAGACGATACAAAGCGTCCATAACATGTCTGATACTAAGAAACAAGCCGTATCCTCCGCACCCTCTGACAAACAGCTTATGAGACTGATTTCTTTAGAACTGGACGCTGTAGGAATCAGCCCCAAGGTAATCGGTTACCATTATTTAACCGAAGCCATTTTATTGATTATACAAGGACAGCCGCATAATGTCAGCGGCGTTCTTGCCAAACGCCACAAGAAAACCGATTCCAGCATCGAACGCGCCATGCAGAATGCCATTAACAAGGCATGGCGGACTGCGGACATTGATGAATTATCTAAATATTACACCGCCCGTATCAGTTCAGAAAAGGGCATGCCCACTTTAACAGAATTTATTCACTTTTATGCTAATAAAATAAAGCGTCATTTATAAGAATTGCGTAGAAGAATGCTTCTGATGATAGAAGCCTTCAACATATGACTGGTTAAAATATAAAAGCACATAGCCCGGTATTTGGCAAAGCTTGCCGTCGGTCTACATGCCCTTATATTGATGGTTTCCTTTTTTAGGTTTTATCTACTTTGCATATACGATTGACAATAACAAAGTTTTCCTATCTACCCCAAATAATGTTTCGAAGTATAGTTAAAAAATCCTGCAACATTTTTCTCACCTCTTATCTTTCTTTTCTAAAAAAAGAATAAGAGAATTGCAGAATCCTACATATTAGATGCTTGTATGCATTTTTCGTGCTTTTTTATTGTGTATTGTGCCAAACTGACAGTATATTGTTATTACTCACAATAACAGCTATAATTAGGCATGTATACTCTCCTTTGTTCCCTAAGTTATGGAGGATAAAATGTTGGCATTTGTTAAGTACTTAACATTGATTATTTGTAGTTTCTATATTTACTATAAATTATTGAATATTTCCTATCCCCAAAATAATTTTACCTATTTCTTATTAGGAATACCTTGCTTATCTTTAGGAAGCGTTCTTTTAGAGACTATATTTCCTTTATCCATAGAACTAATTCTGATTTTAATTTCTTTCTTCTTTTTATTACATCTTGTAAAAAGCACACCTGAAGCTGCCATAACTACAATCATTATTTCCTATGGAATCAGTTATATTATTTTTTCTTTATCTGCTGTAATCTCCAGTATAACGTTTATTTTCGTTTTTCATGTATCCTCAGACTCTTACAACCATCTGCTTTCCCAAATATTTACCTCTTTTATCCAGTTATCAATTACTCCCCTCCTGTTTCGCCCAAAGCGTTTTAAGAAAGGAATGCCTTTTATCACAAATAGATTAAACAGTTTTCCGCTTATGGTTATCAGCCTTTTAGTCTTATTTGCCGTTAGCATATTCAAAGCCGGCGACAATCATCTCATTTACGTATTCCCCTTTCTCCTGATTTTTCTTTTGGCAATTTTTATCTATATATCCTGGAAAAATAACATAACCAAAACCTATTTGGAAAGACTGAAAGACAAAGACCTTGCAGAATTAAATGCCACTCTTTCAGAAAAAGAACACTATATCCAGAAATTAGAGGATGAAAATAAGACGCTTTCCAAAATTATTCACAGCGACAACAAACTGATTCCTGCCATGTTACTTTCTGTCAGGGAATTTATAAAGGATTCTTCTTCTTTGGCGCCCGCCTCTTCTGAAACCGGCATCCGGCTGTTAAATGATTTGGAACAGCTTTCTTTGCACCGCAAGGATATTCTGCGCAGCCAGGATAAGCGATGCCGCAGCATTCCCGAGACAGGCTTTTCTTCTGTGGACGGCATATTGAAATATATGAGCCAAAAGGCTTATGAAATGAATATTAATTTCGATATAGTCTTTTCCTGCAATATAAAGACTATGATAGAAAAAGATATTTCTGAGAACGATTTAAATACTTTGCTGGCAGATTTGCTGGAAAACGCCTTGATTGCTACCAAATACGGCGACCATCGGCATGTTTTATTAAGCGTTGACCGACTTGAGGATTCTTATAGCATCCATGTATTTGACAGCGGCATCCCCTTTACCAAAGAAGTGCTTGCTAACCTGGGGCTGAAAAACTGTACTACCCACAAATCAGACGGCGGAAGCGGTATCGGTCTGGTTACCTCCTATGAACTGCTCAAAAAATATGAAGCCAGCCTCGCCATTGAAGAATTTGTACAGGATTCAGGGCTTTATACTAAAAAGCTCTCCGTTGTTTTCAATCACTTAAACCAGTATACGCTTTTTACTTATCGGAATAAGGAAGAACTGGATTATTTAAATCGAAGAACAGATTTACTGGTAGTGCATAAAACAATGCCGGTTATAGGATGATTCCGGCTGCATTATAATCGTAATTTCTTAATTGTGGTAGATGTGTAAAAAATACTTGAAATCTGCAAAAATCAATGTTATTCTGTACATATAAAAGGGAAAGCGCCCATTCCAAAGTGGATGCTCCTAAATAGAGTTAAATGTCCTTACGGACACTGCCTCTCTCGTGGAACAGACGAGGGAGGCTTATTTTTTACGCTTGTTCCTCTTATCGAGAAAGGCAAGCAACGCAATAACAAAGCTGCCAAAGGTAATCAGCAAAGCTAATATACCGATGAAAATCGAAATGATTTCAAAAGCTGTCATAAACGCCACCTCCTTCCTATGTACTCCGGCAAACCGGGATAAGCTAGGAGGCTGCCACCCTGTCATGGATACTTTCCATAAATGAATTTTACCATATTTCTGATAATATGTATACAAAAATATGATTCAGAATTAAAACCATTGTAAACCTAATTTACCTGACGGTTTCATGAAATGTATTATTTTTCCTGCATATTTCCAATATAGTAAACGCCCGCACCCATAATCAAAAATATGAAAGGCGTGCAGCAGATTTGTTGGTAACAGAAAAAGTTATGGCTCATATAAGATACAATACAAGCTATAAATCCTACTATCACAGGCATATTTTCCTGCTTCTTCGCAAAGTTTTTAATGCTGGTCAAAAAAATTCCTGCATAAGCAAGCATTCCAAACAGCCCATAGTTAATCAGGGCATTCATCCACTCATTATGGGCGTTGGTAAGGGTTCTTTCGCCCCACATCTCCGCCAGCCTTTCCTGGTAAAGACTGTATGCGTAGGGTGCATAGCCGTCCGGTCCCACGCCGAAAAGCTTATGGAAAATATCCATATCCCCATACATCTGAAGGCTGAAGGACCAGGTTCGTCCTCTTCCGTTCCCCCAGTTATCCCCCCAAATCAGATAAGGTATCCGGGAGGTATAGCGGGTAACGCTCTCCGGCAGCAGTCCTTTTGCACTCAATAACACATGCCCCGCCGCTGCCAGTATCGCCAGAACAAGAAGCACAAACAAACTCCGGCGGACAATAAGCGCCGCACCCTTGGAATATTTCTGTTTCCGGGAAAGCCAATAAAATACTCCCCAGAAAATAACCGCTAACAGCAGTACACACCACATCCACTTATTAAAAATCAAAAAGCTGCTTAATTTATCCAACGCCAAAATCTCATTCGGACGAATGGTAAATGCCAGCTTCATAAAACGAGTCGCCAACGCAAACAGCACAAGAATTTCTGCAAACCGCTCCATTCTTTCCACATCAGGCAGGGAAAACCACAGAAATACCGCCATAAAACCCAAAAACGCCGCATAAGCGCTGTCACTGTTCTGGGTTATCATGGTACAAAAACCGACAAAGGTAAAAATGCCGCTGACAACTCTGAGCCACGCTTTCCTTGCACACCAAAACACGCCGATTCCCAGAGGCAGAACCGTACATACAAAACTGCTGTACCAGGTAGCCTGTCCGAGAGTGGATAAAAACTGGTTTTTGTAAGTATCAGCCAGCTCATCAACCTGTCCCAGGGAATATACGCCTATCGGGTCAATCAACAGACGATGCAAAATCCCCAGTCCGAAAGCGATAAATGCAGAAAAACACAGCACAACCAGAACAGCTTTATTTCCCTTTCCGAAGCGGGAATAATAGAAATAAATCAAGCCAAAGCTCAGCATGGATAAAAGACCCATATCCCATCCGTTATAACCCCAGATGCAATCCCTGAAATTGCCTCCTACAAGGGCTGCAATGAGCGAAAATACCAAAAACGCCAGAACACATCCGTCCGTATCCGTCAGCTTGGGGATTTTGATTTCCACCGGGGACAACAGCCATACAAGGGTAATTAGCACAACTATCCCAAAGCCCCATAAAACAATATAACGGTATATATCGTATTTTACCGTGCCTACGCTGTGATAGCCGTCCTTTAAATACAGCGGTACAAACAAACAAAACGCAATACCAATTACCGCTATGGTAAACGAAATGATTGCTGCAAAAATATCATAGCCGCTCGTTTTTTTCTCCTCAATCCCGCCTTTTTTAATGAGCTTATTGGACATCGCAAAGTCCTCCAATTCTTTATTTTTCCGTTACCAGTGCGCAAATTACAGGTTTTTCCAGCTCCCTGCAAAGCTCTAAAAGTCTCGCAATTTCTTTGTGGGAAGATACATTCAGCTTTTCTGAAAGGATTACGCCGTCCGAATCCATCAGCTTTGTAAGCTCAGACTCATCCTTTAAGGGACTTTCCTTACCCTCCACCAAGCTCCACCCTTCCTGCTTTAATCCGCCACAGGCTTCCATCAAGGCGTCTTCTCCCAGACTTGACATGGCATACAGTTTTTTGTAACCGTTCTTTTTGCATTTATTCTGAAGCACCATGGCAATAACAGCCCTATCCTCCAAATTGTAGGTACTAAGCCCATAGCCCTCTTCCAAATCTTTTCTCTGCTTCAGGGTATTTGAGAAGAAATATCTGCAGGCTTCCCATGCCCCGATTACAAAGATTCCTAAAAATAATCCCAACGCCACATACTTTTTGCTGACCTGCGGTTTGCGGTCCGCCTCTGCGTCCCGGACATTTTCAGAAGACGAGGTTTCCCCTGCCTCTTCCCCGGCTTCTGTGCTTTTAATTGCCGTAATCTTTTTTGCATCCCTGGCTTCATAATATTCGATAAGCTGATTAAATACGCCTTCCTCGGAGGTTTCTATGTTGGTTCTTGCATTAATCACATTATCCGAAAGCGCCCCCAATGCTGAAATCTGGTTCTTCTGCTCATTGAGAAGCTCCCCGTCCGACCTTTGTTCAGTCTGCTCCCCTACAAGCGTAAGGGAATGGGCACCTACCTCTTTCGTTACCTCTCCATTTGCCGCCGATATTTTTTCTTTTATGATTCCGGCAATTTTTTCACATCCCGCCCTGTCCGTATAGCGGATTACAATTTTCATATCCTCATACCCGGTGGAAACCACAGTAACCTCCCCCGACTCAGAAAAACGGTCTAAGGAGCTTCCTGTAATGACTTCCGCAAAATAACCACTGTCAATATCCGCTCCCAGCGCCTTTGCAATTTCATCATAAACCGCCTCGTTGGATATTTGGGCAATATAGCCTGCCGCAAACGCCGCATCTGACGTTCTTTCTTTTCCCTCCGCTTCCGGCACCGACAAATCATAATAAAGGGTTGTGGTCCAGACGTTGTTGGGATCCATCTGCATCAAAATAGATTCCTGAAGATAATTATTCTGCCGTTCATACTGTTTCTTATTATAATAGTATTTATTGGCATAATACAAAACCTCATCCGCAGCCTTCTCACTCAGCCCTGACTGCGCCAGGATTTCCTTCTCATCAACCTCTAAAATCCGGGACAGAGTCTCCTCCTGTTTTTCCTCTGCCGCCTGCTTTGCTTCAGCTGCAGCAACAAGTCCCTTAGCATTTTTGTAATAGCTCAATCCGCCCAGCAAAGCCGCAAAGACAATCATGGCAGGCAGCATTTTCCGCCAGCTCCCTGCTATATGACAAATCATATGCCAAATATCAATTCCTTCATAGGGGTTTATTTTATCCTGTGTCATAATATTTCTCCTCTAATTATGTTTTCTAAATTAGTATTTTCATTTTACATTTTTCTACATTTTGCCTTTATCAGAAAGCGCAGTTTTTATATTCATTCTTATCATAACACAAATCATGTAAAGTAAAACAACCGCTTCCGCAAATAATGTGCCAGCTGCCGCTCCTTTCGCCCCCAAAGACGGAATGAGCCATAAATTTATGCAGATATCCGTAACAGCCCCTGCAATTTCCGAATGCAGCACCTGCTTTTCCAGCCCTAAAGGAACCAGAATCTGGATGCCGCACAAATTACTGAAGCCGATTAGAACCAACGTAGGCATAATAATCTGCATAGCGCCCACGGCAGGCAGAAACTTCTCTCCCGCAACAATCAGAATACTGAGCTTTGCAAAAAAGATAAAGAAAACACAAAGAGGGATGGATACAAGCCCTACAAACCAAAATGCCTTCCGAATCATTTTTCGGAACTCCCTGTTCATTTTTCTTTCTGCATAATAAGACATTCTTGGAAGAAGCACACTGCCCAGAGCCGTTACAAAGCTTACCAGGACGCCTTTTATCTTTACCGCCGTGCTGTAATATCCCGTTTCCACATCCCCGCTCATAAAGTTCAGCATAACTACGTCTAAATTAGTATAAATGGTAGTTGCCGCCGTCATGGCAAAGAAAACGCCTACAGCCTTTAAATGCTTTTTGACCGCCTGCTGCAGGAAACATGTGCCCTGTTTCCAAAGATTTTCCCTTTCTTCTCTCCCCACTCTTCCTGACAGATTTTCCATGGGAGCGCAAACGCTTACCCGAAACGGATTCACATATCGTTTCATACGGAAGGCATTACAGATATTGCTGCCCATTCCCGCAAGGAGAGTCAGCACGCCATATATGATATAATCATCCTTTTCCCTGATACATAGAAACATCAGCACAAGCGCCAGAATTTTAAACAGCAGGGACCGCAGGGTAATGTAGGTGTACTCCTCCAACGCCTTAAACAGCCATTCCACTCCTAAAAGCTGAAAAAATATGCTGATACCCATCAGGGCAAGCAGAGACTTATTCTGCGCAAATCTGGGAACCAGAAAAAGGGCGGCTCCAAATATCAGATAAACAAATATCGTCATAACCATATTGATGGAAAGAAGCTCCCATACCGTCCTGGACAGCTTTTCTTTATCATCCCGCACCCTGGCGCATGCCCTGATACCGTAAGTGGGGATTCCCATCATCGCCCCCATGGCAAAATACGCCACCACGGAATTAGCAAAAGCTACCTTTCCCATACCCTCAGGCTGTAGAATCCTTGAAACATACGGATAACTGAGTAGGGGAAAAATCATGGCGGAGCCGGTCAGGATACAGTTCATCAAATAATTAAGTTTGACGGATTTTTGTTTTTCCATGGAAAATGCCTCCTGCCAGAAGTAAAAGAGGATTCGTATTCAGCCCGGTAATCGGCGTCATAAAAGCCAGTACGGAAAAGACGCACATGATAATACAGCCTGCTAACTGTTCATTTTTCCACATATAGTACATAATATAAATATGGGAAGCAAGAAATAAAATCCCAATCACAAGCCCAAAGTCAAACAGCACTTTAAAATATGTACAATCCACATAGTTATAAGTGTTTCTGACACGATTATCCATATTGGTAATCCATGTGATATTATCCCCCAAAAGCTTAAGCCCGTATGTTTCAATGGCATGCTTATTCAACTGTAATCTTCCGCTGAGAGCATCATTCAATTTTTTCATAATACCCGTATTATCATGGAGATTGTAATAATACTGTACGCCCCATACAAATGCAGTAAACAAGGGATAATACAAAATACAAAGCCATTTAAAAAGCTTATTTTTAATGGACCTTTTCCAAAACCTCGCCAAATAGCAGGTAATTGCCATAAAGATTCCCAGCATTGTTACTGCCCTGGTATCCGTGAAGTGAAAAATGACAATCCATACTATGGAGAAGAATGCCGTTTCCGCCAATGATATTTCCTTATTCCTCAAAAACAGCCACGAGGCTTCCATGGCAATAAAAAGAGCTCCTGAAAATCCCACATAGCTAAAGCCCATACTGTAGCTGACAGCTCCATGCCTGTAAAATTCCAGATTATCAAAAACACCCGTAAGACACAGCAGCCAGACTGTAAGCAGCCATGCTCCCTGTACTGCAATCTGCACCTTAAACGCCTGCTTCAGATTTACCCCAAAGCTTGCCAGAAGAAAAAACAGCAAAAAGAACATACCTCTTTTTCCGCTGAACACGGATTCATAGCCTGCAAAAAACAAAATAATGGCATAAATCAAAGTTTCTCTTTTTCTATAAACTGCCTCCGACAAAATTTTAACAATACATAGTCCATAAGAAGCATATCTCATCATTTGTATTGCTTTTCCGTAAGTAAGGCTTAAATCCGTATACTCAATCCCTAAGGACAATAGATAAATCCCCAGCGCAATCAGGAATATCAAATTCTTTTTGCTGATATCCTCTACTTTTTCCTTTTCCATATTTCACAAATCACTTTCTTGAACCGTAAAAGCCTCCATAAACGGAAGCCTGTAGCCCGTAATAACCAAAGCTGTATATCCGATAAGGGTTTCTTTCCCGGATTTACTTTTCTATTAAAATCATACAGCTCCGGTGCCGAAGCTTTAAACGCTTCGTCAAAGCTTCTCAGATATCCGGCAATAGGCACCTGGCGGTTATCCAGATACCAAATGCTTTTCAATATGTGGCGGTAGAACATGTCAAAAATTCGACAGGGCATATAAAAACCGACAGCAGCCGAATGTATACCCGCATCCCTATACTCATTATAATATTCCACCAGGGAATCCAAAACGCCTGCGTCTTCTTTATAATGCTTCCTGAAGCCCTCCGCGCTGACACTCTGCCCGGTTCTGTCCAAACGGTACTCATATACATTTACTTTTTCATAACGGAAGCTCTTTATAAAGGGCAGAGGGTATAAAACATATTCCATATCCACATAAAAACTGTGCTCATCCAGCTTTTTAGGCATTTTCTTTAATATTTCCGTCTTAAAAACATGGCTGTGCATGGAAATGAAATAATCCACATTCAGCTCATTGACGGATAGAGTTTCCCCTGCCGGAAAGCCATAGGATATGCTCCGCTTTTTTTTCTCCTTCAGATATATCTCCTGATAATCGCACAGAATCAAATCTTCTTCGGTCTGCTTTAATATAGCAATCAACCGGGAAAAGCCTTCCGGATTTACCCAGTCATCTCCGTCTAACAGCTTAAAATATTTCCCTGCCGCCTCCCGGATTCCTGTATTGATTGCCGCCCCATATCCGCCGTTTTCCTGATGAATCACGCGCACATAGGAATATTTTTTTGCAAATCTCTCCGCTATTTCCGCCGTGGAATCAGTAGAACCGTCATTTACAATTAAAACTTCTATTTCGCTGTCTGTGTTGCTTTCTGCCAGGGACTTCATGGCGCGTCCTATATATTTTTCCACGTTATATGCCGAAATGGCTACCGTTAAGACCGGACCCATAATACGTCTTCCTCCTGCTATTTAATCCTGTTTCTCTTTTTCAAAAGCTGATTTTGAGGGAAATACGCTCTCCATTATTTTTTGTATTTCTTTTCTTTTCCGTAAAAATTGCTTTTCTTCAAGCTCCGCATCATTTATACATACCATCTTATACTTCCTTACATTCCCGGCTATTACGGAAGCCGGTTCCGTAACAGGGCAATATTTATTAAATGACCTATGCGCATAAAAGCGATTGCTTAAAAGCTGCTCATAACGAAATATATATGCCGATACATTTTCACCCCTGCGAAATCTGCATCTGCATGTTTCATCCAATACATCCCCGTCCCTTTCCCAAAGCTTCCTGCATGTCTTTTTTAAAACAGGCATCGGTCCATGGGGATTGTAAATTCCCTGAAGCCTCTGAAACGGCAGAAGAAACAGGGTTCTGAACAAATTCCTGCCATAGGATAATTTCAACCACTTGGACAGGTGCTTTTTACAATCTTTCACTGAGTAATGGCAGTTCATAAGCGCCATATTATGAAACTGTATGTTTGCAAATTCATTGTCTTTTCCATTGATTCCATTTAATGACGCCTCGTCAACGGGAAGACCATGCCAAAAAAAATCCTCCGGTCTGCAGGCTCCGGTCAGAAAACAATCATCATTAAAATATACAAATTGCTCCGAAAGTCCCGGAATCCTATGAAGATTTAATTCTATGGTATGGGAGTTGAAGGTAGGCAGATAACATGCAGGAATAAACTCGTCATGATATACCACGCTCAGCTTGGGGTGGTCTGCATTCAACCACTTTGGCACCTGATGGTCCGTTACCAGAAAAACATGATTTACCCAGGGAGCATATTGCTCAATCCCTCGAAATAAATAAGGCAGCAATCCCCAATCCCTGTAGCGCACATCCTTTTCCCGTTCCTCTGTCTCTTTTTCTCCTGATACTGCTTCCACGCCTGTCTGCCGCTTTTCATATTCCTTTTTCTTCGCCAGCCATTTTTTGTCGTTTCCGTCCACCCACGTAATGACAAAATCAATTTTCTCCATAGCACATTGTTCCCGCATACACCACCATATAAACTTTAAATTTGTCTCTAAATATCTTTTTCCCAGCCTGTACGGCTCCTGCAAAAAGCGGTAAAACCATTCCAGCTTACACTGCTGCATCCACTTAGGCGCCCGTTTTACCACCCCGGCATGAAAATCAAAGCCCGCCCCTACGCCCAGCATCAGACCACAAACCTTTCCCCTTTGTCTGTACATCCACTGCTCCTGCTTGGGCGCTCCTAAGCCTACCCATATAAAGTCCGGCTTTGCAGCGTTGATTCGTTCTATGTCTTCCCTGTAATCTTTTTTTAAATTCTTTTCAAAAGGCGGAGCATACATTCCCACAATCTCTATACCGGGAAAGCGTTTTTCCAGATTATTTTTTAATTTGCAGAGAGTTTCCCTGCTGCTGCCGTAAAAATAATGCCTGTACCCTTCTTTGGGAGATCTTCGAAATATTTCTTCCATAAAGTCCGGTCCCGCCACTCTCTCCGCCTTGGGAAAACCATGCTTTTTCTGGTAATCCGCTACCGGCGCCCCGTCGGCAAAAACCATGGCGGCTCCATTTTGAATCCTGCAATATCCTTTTTTCTCCCCTGCCGTAACAATCACATGGGTATTGGCAAAGGTAATATATTGCCCCTTAAGTTCATCCAGTTTTTCACAAACCCAGTCAAGCGCTTCCGCCATACAAAAGGCGCCTGTCCTGACCCCGAAAATTTTGCAGGTTTTCATTACATCCTCCGCATTTCATTTTTTTGCAACTATTTCATTATAACTCAATTTTCCATTTTTGTATATTGTATGGTATACTGTTTATGATGTATGGAAATATTACGGTTATTTACCCAATCCGGAACCTTCCTGCATGAAAATATGATGATTTTCTTTCAAAGGACCTTTTAAAGATGACCCCTACCAACCAGAAACAGACTATTATCCAAAACTACACACTGTTTTTTGCCGATCTTTTCAGTATTTGTCTGTCTTATGGGCTGGCAATTTTGACACGCGGCATCTTAAAAGACGTGGTACGCGCTACCCAGTACTATTTGCTGATTCTATTCTTTGCCGTTATTCTCTGCCTGTTGTCTTATGTGCTTTTAAACTGGAACTCCCAGTTTATCAGCCGGGGATATCTGGCGGAATTTTTCTTTGTCTTAAAATATGACGCTGCTTTGGGCTGCGGTCTGGGCGTCTTTCTGTTCCTGACCCAGAAGGCACAGGATTTTTCCAGGCTTGCCTTTCTCTATTTTTTAATCTACAACCTGGCGTTTACCTATTTATTTCATCTCTGTGCCAAGCAGTTTTTTACCAAAATCTATATGCACAGCACAAACAGCTATAAAATGCTGGTCGTTACGGAAAGCGCCTATGCTTCATCGCTTCTTCTGAAGCTGAAATCCGAGGCGGAATGGTCGCACCAGATTACAGCCCTCGCCATCATGGACCAAAACGAATTGGGGAAAAAATATGACCATATTCCCGTAGTAGCAGGAAAAGAGACCCTTTTTGAACCGGTTAACGAGCTGGTATTGGATGAGGTTTTTATTTATCTTCCCGAATACAGCAACAAAGAGCTTGGCTCCCTGATTGAACAGTTTGAGCTTGCAGGTATTACTGTCCATGTAAATATCGACCCCTTTGACCATCTGATTTCCCGTAAGACGTCCGAAACCTTTGCCGGGCTGACCGTATTAACCTACCGTCTTTCAGATTTTGATTTTCACCGGCTGATGATTAAACGGATTCTGGATATTGCCGGCTCCATAGCGGGTCTTCTCGTTACCCTCATCCTGTTTCCCTTTATTGCCGTTTCCATTAAGCTGGATTCTCCCGGTCCTGTTTTTTATAAGCAGAAAAGAATCGGATTAAACGGTCGTGAATTTTATTTATATAAGTTCCGCTCCATGTATGAGGACGCTGATGAAAAAAAGAATGACTTAAAAGCCCGCAATGAAATGAACGGTCCCATGTTTAAGGTTACCAACGACCCCCGCATTACAAAGGTGGGACATTTTCTCAGAAAAAGCAGTCTGGATGAATTTCCGCAGTTTTTTAATATCCTGGCAGGACAAATGAGTCTGGTGGGCACAAGACCGCCCACACCTGATGAATATGCGCAATATAACCTGAAATACCGCCGCCGGCTCAGCATCAAGCCCGGATTGACCGGACTCTGGCAGGTCAGCGGCAGGAGTGATATTACGAATTTTGAAGACGTGCTGAAGCTGGATTTGCACTATATTGACAACTGGTCCTTAGGGCTGGATATCAAAATCCTTTTACAGACCATTGTGGTACTATTCAGCCGGAAGGGGGCAAGGTAGGGCTTATGTCGTCCTCAGCTTTTTGCGCTGGATTGCTTCGCTCTCAGACATATATTTCTCCCCGGTTCCCAAAGCATCACAAACACTTTGAATACGCTTGTTCAACATATCCATGGCATGAACCTCCAGGCTGGCTTTCTGATCGCTGCCCCACATCTCATGGGATAAGGTCACATGGCGCTCTATAACGCATGCACCCAGGACTGCTGCCGCAATAGTCGGCTCCATATTGCTTTCATGTCCGCTGTAACCTACCAGACAGTCGAATCTTTTTCGTAAGGTTTCAATCATACGCAGGTTTAAATCCTTAACCGGCGCAGGATAGGCGCTGTTGGTATGGAGGAGAATATAATCGCCCTTTCCGTTTTTTTCCAAAACCTCTACGGCATGGTCGATTTCCTCCATTGTCGTCATACCCGTGGAAAGAATAACCGGTTTGCCGGATTTCGCCGCCTCGGCAATCATTTCATCCCTGCCATTTGAAGCGCTTGCCACTTTAATGTAAGGAATATCATAATTCAGCAGAAACTCAAGACTTGGCATATCCCAGGGAGACGCGCTCCATGCCATTCCCTTCTCCTTACAATAGGCGTCAATCACATCATACTGCTCTTTTTCAAATTCCACACGGTACTTGTATTCCAGATAAGTCATAGTCCCCCATGGCGTTTCTCTCATAACGTTTTTCTGTGCCTCCGGTACTGCGATTTCCGGCGTTCTTTTTTGAAATTTTACACTGTTCCAGCCCGTAGCATTTGCCGCGTCAATTAATTTCCTGGCAATGTCCATATCCCCGTTATGGTTGATTCCGATTTCCGCAATCATGTAAGGACGGCTGTTTTCACAAACCGTATCATTTCCGATTTTAATTTCTTTATTTGCCATTTTTTTACCTTCTGCTTTCATTTTGCTGCTATAGACCATAGCATTTTCAATAATTATTATAGAGAATCGGAAATAAATATTCAAGGGTAACCGAAAAATGATATTCTTTTTTTGTAAAGACCGAAAAATGCCATCCTGGGGCATAAGCCCCAAAACGGCATTTTCCGATAATATTCTGTCTCTATCCTGTGCAAAATTCCCCGAGGATAACCGCGCGAAACCTCGGCGATTAAGAATTTTTGGTGCACTTATGAAGCCCTACTGACCGCCTTATACTCCAGACAGATTTTGTCTGTAAGCCTGGCGATGTACTCGCTGTTGGTAGGTCGGCATTTTCCGGTTGCATCCGAATATCCGAAAAGCGACTCTATCATCGCAGGATTCCCTCGTACCCACGATACCTCAATAGCATTTCGTATTGCTCTCTCGACTTTCTGTATTGACGTTTTGTAAATTCTTGCAACTTCAGGATACAAAAGCTTTGTGATACTGTTCAAAACCTCCATATCCTTCTGGGAAATCAACATGGATTCCCTAATGTAATGATAGCCCTTCAGATGTATCGGAACCCCTAAATCCGATAAAACCCGATTGGCATATCCTTCTAACACGACGCGCTTTGCCATTTCGTTTATCATACTTACCACTTCAGCCTCTTTTCTGATTCTTACGATTTTATAACAAAATGCGCGGTTATTGAATATATCATATCATTTTAATAGAAATTTGTCCACTAAATACGGCTTAATACAAATTTTCCTTCTCCTTTTATCCTTAAAACTTTTTTGCCCGCAGGTACAAAAAAGCTGTCTCCCGCATGAAAGGGGCTTTTCCGGTTTTCCGTTTCCATAATCCCCGTTCCCTCCAGAAAAACAATAGCGCTGAAGGAAGCGTCGTCTAAGGAAAGCTCCGCTTCCTCTTCCACTTCATAGAGAGTTGCCGAAAAATATTTACATTCTCCCAAAAGCTGTTTTGTGTACCCTTTTTTCTGCTCCTTTTTTCCTTCCGGCTCTAAGGAACATTCATAGGTGTTATAATCCAGATTGTCCAGTGCCTTTTCCAGATGAAGCTGTCTTTTATTTCCGTTTTTGTCCACCCTGTCATAATCGTAAAGCCTGTAGGTGGCATTAGAGCTTTGCTGGATTTCCAAAATCAGAAGCCCCTCTAAAATAGCATGGACAGTTCCCGCTTTTACGAAAATCACATCTCCCTTTTTGACGGGAATCCGCTTCAGAACCTCAGTTAGGGTTCCCTCTTCAATGCGCTTTCTGCACTCTTCCTTTGTAATTTCTTCTGAGAAGCCCACATACAGCCCTGCATCCGGCGCAGCGTCCATCACATACCACATCTCGTTTTTGCCATATTCTCCTTCTACACTCATGGCATACTCATCATCAGGATGTACCTGAACGCTTAACGCTTTTTTTGCATCAATAAATTTAATCAACAAGGGAAAACGGTCAAAGGGCTGACACTTCCATCCCAGGGCATCCTTCCCTATTTTATCCAGGTAATCAGGGAATAATCTGCCCTGGTCGTTCCCGTCCACAATCCTGGAAGGTCCTGCGCTGTGGGCGGACACCTCCCAGCTTTCCGCTATGATATGTTCTTTGTTGTCACGGTTTATCTTTCCGTAATTTTCATAAAGCCGCTTTCCGCCCCATAAATAATCCTTGTATGCAGGTCCTAACTTTACAAAGTCGTCCATCGCCCTGACCATATCCCCGGTTTTGTATCCGGCGCTCATTCCTACGCATACTTCAATGACCACCAGATCCTTTGCCGTCCGGTTTGAAATTTTGTGAAAGGTGCCCATGGGTACAAAAATGCTGTCGTTGCTGCCGTATTCTTTTGTTTCCCCATTCATGGTAATGGTTGCGGTTCCGCTGACAATGGACCAGTGCTCATTCCTTTTCTCATGCTTATGCATGGAAAGAGCGCAACCGGGAAAAATCGTAACCTTCCTGACCATGTAACCCTCACTGCGGTTGAGCATTTCCTTGACTCCCCAGGAAGTATAATAAATATCCCCTTCATCGAAGATTTCCCTCTGCTCCTCATAATGCTCCTCTATAATCTGCCTGATATTGTGGCTTTCCCCCTTCCGGGAAATATAAGCGGCATCCTTGGTGCTTACCACCACCAAATCTTCACAGCCATTGACTACCACGAGCCTTGAAGCGTCCTCGTTAAAAACCGATACATTTCTGCATTTTCCGGTAATCGCTGCTCCCTGGAGGGAGGGCGCTTCAAAACCGTCAAAGCTTTCAAAATTTAAAAGTCTGGACCATTTAAAATCTCCCTTTACCACATAAAGATGCTTGCCCGCCCATTTTTCAAATACTCCTTCTCCCACACTTAAGGAAGGGATAGTTTCCAGCCACTGCTTTGTGATTAAAAGCGCCTTCCCGGCTATCCTGACCCGGTTCGTTCCATAGAGGCACTTTTCATACAGCTTTGGCGCATTTTCCCTGATTGCCTTTAGATAAGTTCCCGCCTTCATCATAAATATTCCGCTGTCTAAAAGCATTTCGCCCTTTTCCCCGGTCGTGCTTTGGCATCTTGCAATAAATTTTTGGACCACATTGCCCTCACAAATAAAAGCGCCGTGTCCTTTTAACGCCTCTTCATTTTCCTCTCCTGACACGCCGCATCCAATCGCTACGATGTTGTCGTCGGAAAGAAGCTCCTTTGCCGCCAGTATCGTACCATTGTAATCGCCTTCTCCAATTAAATGGTCTGTGGAGACAACCAGCACCGGCTCCTCCGGTTCCACACACATGGCCGCAATGGCAACTGCCGGAGCCGTCTGCCGCCCCTTTTCCTCCAAAAAGCACTGGTAGGAAAGTCCCTGAAAGGACTGCATCTGCCCTTCCACAATGTAGCGGTATTTTTTATTGGTAATGATATAGAAGTCGTCACAAAAAGGCAGATTTCTCGCTATTGTCTCCTGAAATAACGACCTGCCTTCCCTGATATATATAAATTGCTTGGGATAATTTTTACGGGACAGCGGCCACAATGCATCGCCGCTGCCTCCCGCTAAAACAAAACATTTCATCCGTTTTCCTTACTACAGGTAATTTTCTTTTGCCTGTTCCTTTAATGTTTCCACAATGGTTTTTACATCCTGGGATTTTTCCTTATTGCAGACCAAAACCGCATCCTCCGTCTGGACAATAATCAAATCGGAAACCCCTACTGTAGCTATGAGCTTATCTGTTCCATAAACAATACAGTCCTTTGTATCTATCAATAGCTGTTCCCCGTATACCGTATTCCCATTCTCATCTGCATCCTTCATAATGCCCAGCATATCCAAGCTGCCTATATCGTTCCAGCCAAACTCTCCCGAAATAACCAGCACATTATCAGCGCGCTCCATAATACCATAATCAATGGAAATTTTGGGGATTGCAGGGTATACCTCTTCAATAACCTGCCGCTCCTTTGGGGTATTCATAGCGTCTCCAATTTTTTCGAGATATCCGTATACATCCGGAAGCAGCTTTTGCATATAGGAAAGAATGGTAGACGCCTTCCAAATAAACATACCGCTGTTCCAGGAATAACAGCCTTCTTTTACATATTGCTCCGCCGTTTCCAGATTTGGTTTTTCTACAAACTCTTCCACTATGGAATAGTTTTTGCCATATTCATCTCCTACTGCCGCTTCACTTCCTGCTTTTACCTTGATATAACCATATCCTGTAGCCGGAAAGGAAGGCTGAATCCCGATGGTAACAAGCGCGTCTGTTTTTTCTGCAGTCATGATTGCCGCATCTATCATAGCGGAAAATTCTTTTTCATTTTTAATAAAGTGGTCTGAGGGGAGAATACACATAATGCCGTCCCCATATTTTTTTACGATTTCCATAGCGGCATAACCGATACAGGCTGCCGTATTTCTTGCCGCAGGCTCCACCAATATGTGGTCATCCTGCATACGCCCTTTGGTTTCCTTTTTCATCAGTTCCGCCTGTACCGTATTGGTAACAATAAACATATTCTCCCTTGGAATGCTGTTTGACAAGCGGTCCAGCGTCTCATTTATCATTAAATCCTTCCCGCTTAAATTCAATAACTGCTTAGGTCTTTCCTTTCTGCTCAAAGGCCACAGCCGGGTTCCTCCGCCGCCTGCCATAATTACACCGAATTTATTCATTTCGTCTTTTCTCCTCTGTCTTATCTTCCATTCATACGGGCATTTTCCACATTTTCCTTAAACCAGTCATATGCCATCTGAATGCCTTCTTCCAATTCTACCTTATGCCTCCAACCCAAAGCATGAAGCTTTGTCACATCCGTAAGCTTTCTTGGAGTTCCGTCTGGCATACTGTCATTCCATATGATTTCTCCTTCAAAGCCTACTGTTTTCTTTACCATTTCCGCCAGTTCCCTAATGGTAACTTCCTTACCTGTCCCAATATTTACATGCTGTTCGCCGTCATAATTTTCCAGAAGGAATACGCAGGCGTCCGCCATATCGTCCACATAGAGAAACTCACGTAAGGGCGTTCCTGTTCCCCACAATTCGACAGAAGGAGCGTTATTAAGCTTCGCCTCATGGAACTTCCGAATCATTGCCGGAAGCACATGGGAGCCCTTTAAATCATAATTATCATGAGGTCCGTAAAGATTTGTAGGCATACAACTGATAAAATCATCGCCATACTGCCGTTTATAAAATTTACACATCTCCATGCCGGCAATCTTAGCAACCGCATACGCCTCATTGGTTGTCTCTAAGGGTCCCGTCAACAGCGCATCCTCCGGTATCGGCTGGGGCGCCATCTTGGGATAGATACAGGTGCTTCCCAAAAACAAAAGCTTTTTTACTCCATATTGGTGACAGCATTGAATCACATTACACTGTACCTGTAAATTATCATAAATAAATTCAGCAGGCGTTGTATTATTGGCATTGATACCGCCGACCTTGGCTGCCGCCAGCACAACCACATCCGGCTTTTCCTCCTCGAAAAATGCCCTGACAGCCTGCTGCTCCGTCAGCTCCAATTCCTTATGGGTTCTTCCCACAATATTGCTGTAGCCCTTGGACTGTAGGTTTCTGACAATGGCGCTTCCTACCAGCCCTCTGTGACCTGCCACATAAATTTTATCCGTTTTATTCATATCTTAATTCCTCTCCGGTTTTAAAACCAAAACCTTACTAAAAGGGTGTTTACACAGCCTCTTACTAATCTAAGCCTTTTTGCAGACCGAAAGCAATGGACAATTTTGCCTACAAATAGTAAAATATTGCTATATCTTAAATATGTTTTGTACCTGTTAACCCGCAATGTTTTCGTAACAGCCCATATTGCTTTTATTATATCGTATTTATTATATTATTTTAGGAGGAATTTATGAATACCCTGCATTCCAACCGTATCATTGCAACACCCTCAGCATATGCAAAATCCCATTATCTATATGTGCAGGAGACCGGTACGCTTCAAAGTATCGAGCCCCACATCAGCCGCAGGGACAATCTTGCTTCCCTTCTTTTCTTTATAGTCTTGAAAGGAAGCGGCACGCTTACATACCGGGGCAGAAAGCATTCCCTGTCAACCGGGGACTGCATTTTTATTGACTGCTTGGAGGAATACTCCCATGAAAGCAGCCGGAAGGATTCCTGGGAATTATTCTGGGTCCATTTTTATGGCAATGAAGCCGCCCATATTTACAAGCATTACAGCGAACAGGGCGGGCTTTTTATTTTCCATCCCGGCGACGCCACAGTCTTTATCAGCGCTTTAAATAATATATTCAACCAGCAGTCCTTAAAGGGTCCCTGCTGTGAACAGATATGCCATAAAAACCTTACGGACATTGTTACCGCCTGCTACCTGGAATCCTTATCCCTGCACCGCCAAAAAGGAGACAATCTCTATGAAAAGATTCTTGCCGTTCAAAGCTATCTGGATGAAAATTTTGCGGAAGATATCAGTCTGGATAAGCTTTCCTCCCGGTTCTATCTGAGCAAATTCTATTTATCCAGGGAATTCAAGAAAGCTACCGGCGCCACCATAGGCAGTTATTTGAACAGCCGGCGCATTAATGAGGCAAAAAAACTGCTTCGGTTCAGCAGCGCTCCTATCGGATCCATTGCAGTTTCCTGCGGGATTCCTGATGTTAATTATTTTACCAAGGTTTTTGTGAAATATGAGTCCGTAACGCCTAGCAGCTATAGGCGGAAGTGGAAGGGAACATCCTAAAAAACCGCAGATTCCGCATTTCAACCTGCCCAATTCCAACCTGTTCTTTCCGATTTTCTTGATAATATGGAAAAGTTGGTCTATAATAACCTTTAGGACTTTCCATTATAATTTAATTACATTTTCATGATTTTTATTTTTAATCGGGTAAAAGATTATTTATTTTTCACTACAGGCAGGAATCAAAAATACTATGAATATTATAAAACAGTTAGTTAATAACCCAATCTTCGTCAGCGCCGCCTTAGGCTGGTTTGTGGCGCAGGTTTTAAAAACACTCATTTATCTAATCGTCAATCGGGAATTTGTCTGGGAGAGACTGATTGGAAACGGCGGAATGCCAAGCTCCCACTCCGCTACGGTATGCGCATTGGCTACCGCTACCGGTATTCACTATGGCGTGGGCGGTTTTGAATTTGCCATGGCGGCATTTTTTGCCATTATCGTCATGAACGACGCTATGGGAGTCAGACTGGAAACCGGAAAACAGGCTATGGTCTTAAATGATATGATGGAGCTTTTCAAGGAAATGGGACGCTGGGACGGCAAACATCCCATTGAACATCTGAAGGAATTTGTAGGACATACCCCTCTTCAGATTTTTATCGGTGCAATCTTGGGCATCTGTATCGCTTTTGTCTATTATGGTTTTGCGGGCTAATCCAAAGCCTGACACCGGAAGAACCCTGCATCTGTTATCAGATACCACCGGTTTCTTTCCATTCCGGGCATTCTATTTTATTCCTCTTCCTTCTCCCGTATTTCATCAATCAGATAGGGCGGTCTGTTCCTGGAAGCGTCCAGAGTCCTCCAGACATATTCCCCCAGAATCCCCATCATTAACATCATACAGCCAAAGGAGAAAAGCACTACGCACATCAGGGACGCCCAGCCTAAAATAGGCGTTCCTACCGTAACCTTTTCCACAATGACCTCTATCGCCATGATAATGGAAACCACAAAGAAGGTCACTCCTATGGTGGACATGAAACGGATGGGAAAATAGGAAAAGCTCAGCATGGAATCCATCGCCAGCTTGATTTTTTTGGACAGGGTCCAGCGGGACTTGCCCACCTCTCTGTCCTTTCTGTGGAAATATACATGGTCCGTTTGAAAGCCTGCCCACAAAACCTGAAGTGTGAGGGAGGAATTTTTCTCATCCAGCATTTCCAGAACCTGAATAACCTGCCTGTCTAACAGATAGCAGTCGCAGCCCCCTACAGGCATCTTCTCATTTACCAGCTTATGGATAATCACATAATACATGCTGGCAAAAAACTTTTTCACAGGGTTTTCATCCCTGTCGGAACGCACCGCAAGGACAACCTTATTGCCCTTTTTCCAGCTTTCATACATATCCAGGATAATCTCGCTGTCCTCCTGCAAATCCGCCTGCTTGGTCACGGCGCAGTCCCCGGTGCATACGGATAATCCGGCAAGCAACGCCGCATGCTCCCCGAAGTTGCGGGAAAGCTTCACACACTTGGTATGACCGTCCATATCCTTAATCCGGTTCATGATTTCCCAGGAATTATCCCCGGAGCCGTCATCCACGAAAACCAGCTCGTAGTCCCCTAACTTCCCCAGAATCTTTTTCTTCATATCCTCATAAAGCATCATCAACGTGTCGGAATTATAATAAACCGGCACCACGATTGAAATTTTACTCATTTTCCTTTTTTCCTCTGACTTCTTTTAAAAACATGTCGTAATCCCTGATATACTCCGCCCCGTCATAGTGCTCGCTCGCCAGCACTAACAGCACGGAATCCTCGGAAAAATCATACATGTCCTTCCACACCATCACATCTATATAAAGTCCCATACGGGGCTTATTCAGCTCTATGATCTCTGTCTCAAAGCCGTTATCCACCTTTACCTTACTGGTGCCGCTGACATTAATCAGGACAAATTCCGTCCTCCGGTTGGCATGCTGCCCCCTGATAATATCCGGGTCGCTTCCATACATATAAAAAACCCTCTTAATATCGAAAGGCACGTCCATGCCGCTGCCCTCCGCTACTACCAGGTTGCCTCTTTCATCGCCAAATTCATTAAAATTAATAATGTGGTATTGCTCCTTTAACTGTTTCATCCTTATCTCTTTTCCTTAAATCCCAAACTTTTCCTAAATTTCTCAAAACCCATTTATGGCGTCTATGATAAAGGTCTGCTCCTCTTTTGTCATGCCGTTATACATGGGAATGGACAACACTTCCTTTGCAAGTCTCTCGGTAATGGGGAAATCTCCCTCCTTAAAGCCCAGATAACGGTAAGCCTCTGCTAAATGCGGCGGAATGGGGTAATGGATAATGGTCCCGATTCCCTTTTCCTTGAGATAAGCGGCAAGCCCATCCCTTTCCTTGCAACGGATAACAAACTGGTGGTACACATGGGTCGCCCCCTCTATGAACCGGGGCAGAAGGATTTTATCATTGAAAAGCTCCTTAAAATATCTTGCGGCAATCCTTCTCTTTTCCTCTGTCAATTCATCCAGATGGGAAAGCCTGACCCGAAGAAGCCCTGCCTGTATCTCGTCCAGACGGGAATTCGTCCCTACTACTTTATTATAATAACGCTTCTCACTGCCGTAGTTGCGGTAAACCTTCATATCCTTTGCAAGCTGCTCATCATCGGTTATGATGGCGCCTCCATCCCCGAAGGCTCCCAGATTTTTGGACGGGTAAAAAGAAAAACAGCCGATGTCCCCAAAGGTCCCTGTCATTTTCCCTTCAAAGCAGGCGCCGTGGGACTGTGCGCAATCCTCCACCAGCCGGAGCTTATATTTTTGGCAAAGCGCCGTTATGGGCGCCATATCCGAAGCTTGTCCATACAAATGAACCACCAGGACTGCCTTCGTCTTATCCGTAATCTTTTCTTCTATTTTTGCCGGGTTTATCTGATAATAGTCATCCGGCTCCACAAAAACGGGCGTCGCACCGTTTATGGTAATGCCCATAACGCTGGCAATATAGGTATTGCCCTGGACAATGACCTCGTCGCCCTTTCCGATGCCCAAAACCCGAAAAGCCAGCCACAGCGCATCCAGCCCACTGGCAAGACCCACGCAGTATTTTGCGCCGGTATAAGCGGCAAACTCCTCTTCAAAAGCCGCCACTTCCTTCCCCAACACATACCAGCCGGAACGAAGCACCTCCAAAGCCTTCTGTTCAAATTCTTCCTGATATTGATAAAACCCCCGGTCCAGCCGGTTTGGCATAATTTCCATACAACCTCTCCGATTTTCTTCCATAAAACTCTTTTCATTTTACCATTGCACCCCATGCTAGTCAAACATTTCCGACGCATATGAGTCAAATAAACATAAATGTTCACTTGCCCTGCCCCTTTGTGGTATACTGAATACGAAGGCAGTGGAAACTGCCAATCATACCATCAACAAGGATCCTTTATTTATGAAAGAAGTCAGCAAGAGTAAACAAATTATGATAAATATGGCGGCAAGTATGATTTCTACCTTAGTCAGCCTTGCCATCAGCTTTATACTATCCCCTATTATTATTGACAGACTGGATTACGAAGCCTACGGTTTCATGACCCTTGCCAATGATTTTGTCAGCTATGCCAACATCGCCGCCATGGCGCTAAACTCCATGGCAGGGCGTTTCATTACCGTGAGCCTGACCAAGGGCGATTACGATAATGCCAACAAATATTTTAATTCCACCATGTATGCCAACATTGCCATTGTAGCAGTCCTGTTTCTGCCCTGTATTTTGGTGGTTTCCTTTTTAGACAGGCTGGTAAACATTTCGCCCGCCCTGGTTCCCGATGTCAAGCTTTTGTTTGCCCTGACCTTTTTAAATTTCATGGTAACCATTATCAGCACCACCTTTTCTACTGCGACCTTTGCGGCAAACAGACTGGATTTACAGGCGTTCCGTTCTATTGAATCCCAGATACTGCGCTCCGTTATTTTAATTGTAACCTTTTTCTTCCTGCCCATTCACGTTTCCTATATGAGCGCGGCATCCCTTGCGGCAACGGTGTATCTGCTTTTTACCTATATCCACTACACCAAGAAGCTGATGCCCCAGATTGAAGTGAGCAGAAAGCATTTTTCCATAAAAAAGGTATTGGAAATCCTCTCCGCAGGCATCTGGAACACCGTCATGCGTGCAGGGCAGACCCTCACAAACGGTCTGGATATTCTGATTACCAACCTTTTTATCGGCGGTACGGAAATGGGGTATATCAGCACCTCCAAGACGATTGTCGTGGCAATCAATACCCTGTATGAGACTATAGCGGCTGTATTTACGCCTTCTTTGACCATCAGCTATGCCAAGGAAAACAAAAAAGAACTGCTGGAGGATTTGACAAGCGCCATGAAAATGACCGGCTTTTTTGCCAATATCCCCCTGTGCTTTGTCGTTGCCTTCGGCATCCCCTTTTATACGCTGTGGCTTCCGGGCTCCAAATCCATAACCGATGTCTCGGTTATTCATATTATTTACGTTTTAACCCTTTTAACCATGTTTGGCACAATCGTAGGCGGCGTTATCAGCCCCTTATTTAATGTATATACCGTAGTCAATAAGTTGAAGTGGAATTCCATTATCACGCTGGCAATGGGCGTATTGAGCGCAGGTATTGTTTTCCTTTTGCTGGACACTACCTCTTTGGGCGTTTACTGCGTGGCAGGGACCTCCACCATTTTGGGAATCATCAAAAACATGACGTTTACTCCCATGTACGCCGCCCATTGTCTGGATATACCCAAGAAGTCCTTTTACCCCACCATTATCCGGTATATTCTGGTCAGCATTGCCATGGGGGCGGTATTCTTTGGATTTTACCTGGTTCTGCCTGCAAACAGCTGGCTCTGGATTTTCATTGATGTTATCCTGTGCGGCATTACAGGGTGTATCATCAATCTGTTGTTTTTATTCGGTAAAAGGGAGCGCGCCATGCTTATGGATATTGTAAAACGTACCATTCACAAGGCAGGGTAGAGTAGAAACAGAACGGAACATTAAGAAAAACTAATGTTCTTCACAAGGCACAGGGAAAGAAACCATATATTCCCACGCCCGGGTGCCTTTACGGACCGTCCTTTTAAAGTTTTGCAATTTTCGGCAAAATTAGTATAGGCAAATATATTATAAGCGAGGTTTTTATATGGCAAAGGTTCTGGGTGTGGTCAGCACGCCTTATCATTTATTGGTTTTTCTTTTTGTAAAGGATGCTTTTTTGTCCGGCGACGAGGTGGATTTAATTGTAACGGATAAGACGCCTTCCATGGAGGAGCTTTATAAAAGCGGCAGGTTAAAGCCTTATTTCCACCAGGTTTCCTTTGCTGATGGGCGGAAGATTGAAAATCCTTATAAATCGGCTCCTGTTACCTTTTATGAGAGTTTTATTCATAATGGGACAACGGATGTCATAATAAATGCTCCTCTGCCATGTTATGATAAAATGTATTTTGCTTCGCCGGGAACTCCCGACGAGATTGTAAAGGAAATTGCCAAGACCTTGATTAAGAAAAACAGAAAACTGACCTTCCACCGCTATGAGGATGGGTTTGCCAGCTATACGAAAAAACCTGTCCATGTAATTAATACTCCCTCAGGAATTTCCATGTACAAGCTGCTGTGGCATTATGATATTTATGAAATGGAAAAGGAAATTCTTATGTTTCAGCCGGAAATGGCTGAAAAGAACGTGGATTTTGAAAAAGTACAGATTCCAAAGACCCCGGAGAGGATTCGGAAAATTATGGACATGGCAAAGGATATTTTCCGCTTTGAAGCAAAGGTCCCCGGTCAGAATGTGATTTTTCTGGGACAAGGGACGGAAAACGGCTCGGGAAATCCGGAAACCTATCAACATCTGATTCTTAAATTGAGGGATATTGCAGGAAAAGAAAATTTTATTATCAAACCCCATCCCAGGGGCGTACATGACGATTTTCATGGGGACTTGCCGGTTTATGAAGACTCCTGCCCCTTTGAGTTAGCCATTGCTTCAGGCGCTATGGAAGATAAAACCTTGGTTTCTTTCTATTCTACTGCATGTGTAGCCGGAAAGCTGTTGTTTGACAGTAAGTGCCGTATTGTTTTTCTTTATCCCCTGGCGGAGGATTCCTTTAACGAAAAATGTGATTATGAGGATTATTTCAGTGCATTTTCCAAATTATGCGAAAACGTATATGTTGCAAGGAACTGGAAAGAAGTGGAAGCATTGTTGTAATGCATCCACTTCTTTCTATAAACGGACTTTCTTTGATTTATACTCTCTCAGTTAAGCTTTTATATCCACAATGCTGCCTGCTGTTTCCACCGGATTTTTGACGCTGTCCGCCGCTTCTTCCAGCTTTTCCTGGATTTTTATCTGCTCTTCCTTTTTTATCTTTCTCTTCTCTTCGATTTTCTTTTCCTCAATTTTTTTCTGTTTCTTTTTCTCTAAAATTTCATCAAGCCAGCTTTCCTTTTTATTTTTGTCCAAGGAATATCTGTTGCGATTTGTATTTCCCCCGCTTTCAGATATGCTCCATCCTCCCAGGCTGCCGTCAGAATTGATAATAAAACCAGAGGATTTAATGGTGGCTCCATTCCAAGTCTTATCCGGCATATTCTTAATTGCCTCATTACAGTCATAAATCAGCGCCTCATATTCCAGTCTTTTCTCCGGGTCATTTTCCATTTCCTTCAAAATATTGGGAGCAATTCCAATATTATTTTTCCCTGTTCCCGAAAAGGGCTGTGTATTGGTGCTAAACTGCAAATCCGGATACTTTTCGGACAATTTATCCAGCATAGTGCTTTCATTTTTGTCGTCAGCACAGGTATTTTCATTTACCCTTGATTTTGCATAGGCATATGCCGCTTCCGATACCCAGCTGTTTCCTACTTTTACTGCCATGTGTTTATCCTCCTGCTTGATTATAAAATTTGAAATTCTTTTTATTACGCTTTCCTATCAAAACCTGCTCCTGTCGGCGCAGGTGTCCCTAAAGTCATAGCGACAACTTTCTGCGTAACAGCTTTTATATCCGTACCCGTCCCGCTTACAGTATATTCGCCTGTTTCTGTCCCTGCTTCTTCGGCTGCTTTTTTCTCTGTGCGTCTTTTTGCCGCTTTTTCTTCCAGCTCTTTTTTCTCTGCCCGCTTCTTAGCTGCTTTTTCCTCTGCGGCTTTTTTCTCCTGCGCTTTCCTTTCTGCATTTTCTTTGGCTATCTTTCCGTCCGGGTCGTTTGTGCCGGAAATTGCCACTGAAATATTACCATTACTGTCTATTTGATAACTTAAGTTTGTCAACGTCCCTGGACACCCCGCCACCGCAATTTGGGCACAATCCGGCAAAGCCGCCAAATTTTCTTCCAAATACTTTGCCTTTTCCGGGTCATTCATGCACTTTTTCAAGAACGCACTTGATACTGATACGGTTGTCGGAACACCTTGCATTGAGGTAGTCCCGGTATTCATATAGCTATACTTGCCTTGTAAATATTTGGAATACTCATTAACATTACTATATCCCGTTTTGATTTGCTCCGTTTTGGTTACACCGGGCGTTGAAGTTTTCATTTCAACTGTACTTGTTGTCACATTGCTTTCTTTTGCGCTGCCTGCATTTTTTGTAGTATTTGTGCTGCTTGTGGCATAGTTACTGTAATTGTATGTAATCTCCATTACCACGGCTTTTATCCTCCTTACTCATATAAGCCAAACTCCTCTTCCCTATGACTGTCTGTTTTATATTATATCGGATTACATATGTAAATGATTAACCCCTGATGATACTTTCTTTTTCTTTCATTTCCCTATTTACTTAGGGCAAAGAGTATTTCATTACTATTTATTAATAAATTTATTGCATATTCATCGATATATATGTTGATATTTTTAAAAAACTGTATATAACATATACAAAAGGAGGGTTTCGTATGGAATTGACAGCCACATTTTTGTACCAATTACACAATTTAATCGTGGTCAGGCATCCAAGATTTTTGACCGCCTTCACTCAGAGCCCCAATTAATTGTATTAAAAAATAATCAACTTTCTGCCGTGATACTCGCACCAGAAGAATATACCAGGCTTACGGAAATTGAAGAAAATTACCAGTTGCTTTTAGAAGCAAACAAACGCCTCGTTGCAAATAAAAAGAAAAATGCCATTTCTGCAACAAAGGTTATGGAACATTTTGGAATTACAGAAGCCGAACTGGAGGAACTGAAGGAACCTGAAATAGAATGAAATGGACTCTCGAATATTTACCTGAAGCCCTGGATGACTTAGAGTCCTTAGACAACTCAATTAGAGGACCTATAACTTATGATTCTTTACTTCTATATCCTACATCGCATCTATAACTCTTATTTATTTTCCCTGCTCAAATAAGCATCCTGGTTCCCTTCATTGACGTAAGTACATATATAAGTTTCCCCGCCATATTCATAAGTATCCCCTGGGGAAAGGACATCCCGTTCCACCATCAGGATTGCTTCAGGCGCATCCTGGTTTTGTTTTCCGCCATCTTCAGCAATAATGTGACGCAGCTTCCCTGCCGGATATTCCTCATGAAACATAAGCCAGAGAGGATAATCATAGCCGTCCCCTGAAATAATCAGCCCGATATCCCTTACTCCCTCTTCCTTCGCGCAGGCAAGGAGGGCTTCATAAGATGCCCGACGCTGGTTGAATACAAAATAATAGGACATTCTGTCCTCGCAGCCATTTTTTAAAAAATTCCCTGCCTGGTTCATATTATAGGTTACGGAAGGCACCGCCAACAGAGTGCACAGGCAGATGAGCAGTACAAGAATGGCGCCCTGGATTCCCTTTTTCAGATTTTTAAAAAATAACCAGAGTAAATTAACACTCATCACTACCGTGATTGCCAGGGCAGGATACATCAGCCTCGTCCCCCATGGCTGCCAGCGCAAAAGCGCCATGATAAATCCAAAAGAAAGCCATGCCGACAGGGCAAATCCCAAAGACAGGCACCACTGGCGCCTGGTTCCGCTCTCCAGTTTTTTTCTTCTGATTACAAGGCGAATAAACAGGATAACCAGCAGAACCCCGCCCAAGACCGCCAGATACGAAGCAAAGGCGCTTGGAGTCTTGTCATGGGAATACATGTCCTCTCCCATATTCATATGATGCAGAAAATCAAAGCCATGAAAGGCAATGGCTTCATTATTTACCTCTACGCCCAAAAGCTGCCCCGCGCCGATGGCAATGCGGTATACGAATCCGTTTAATCCCCTGTAAAAATTCTGGGTAATCAAAAGAGAAAAATTCTTTAAAATATTCACAACAATATAGCTGACATTTTTAGTCGCCACCATAATATCCCCGCTTGCCGTATCTGTCATAAGACTGCCGCTGGAAAGCCAGGTACGAATCCATGTTTCCGATACGGGTAAGGCAATGCTTACCGCTGCAATGCCTGCGCTGCATAAAAGCTTAAGGGGCTTGTCCTTTTTCTTCAATCTGGCAATCAGAAGCCAGGGCATAAAAAGGAGCATGGATGCGCAGACACTGGTTTTTGCCAGATAGGAAAAGGCTACGGTCAGCCCCAGCATTATGATGGTAATGACCTGATTCCTGTCCAGCACAATACGGTCCCATTCCACGACCTCAATCAACTTATAAACGAAAATAGCAAAGAACACCGTCACAAACAAATCGTTCTGGGTAGTAACCGCCTGGGAAACCGTAAGGGGCATCATCATAAACACAAATGTGCCAAACAGGGAAAAGGTACGGTTTGTACCAAGCCTTAAGGCGCTTTTGTAAATAAAGTATGCCGCCGCAAACATAGATATATATTGCAGGAAATTCACAAAGGTGTCGCTTCCCTCAAGAAGCATAATATGCAAAAGATTATATTCCGCCAGAACCGGGGAATAAATCTGCCTGTCAATATTACATACATAGTGGGCAACACTCTGATGGTCCATCCAGTAGCCTACCCTCGCCAGATGATAGGACATGGAATCATAATTGTAAGGCACGGTAAAAACCGCTCCTGCCAGCAGGACAACCGAGAGAACAAAAAGTATGCCCAGCATAACCAGGCGCAGGGGTCTGCTCCAGGAATCTTCATTATCCCCCTGCATCTTTTTTAAGCACAGCTCTTTCTGTCCCTGCCTTTGCCCTTTCCCTTGTTCCCATTCCTTATTTTTGCCATACAATACCATGGCTGCAAAAAATACAACCAGCCAGGAAATAAACACCGTATACCTGTTTAAGGCATGGAAAGCAGAAAGCAGATTCGTGATTGCCAGCAGCAGCAATTCAAACATTAAAATTGTTCCTGCCACAGCCTCCGCCTTTTCCTCTGTTTTGCATTTGAAATACTTATATAAAGCGATAGCTACCGCCGGTAAAATAAGAAGCATTCTCTTTTCCCTTCCCGTTATAACTGAACAGGTAAAATATAACAAATATCAGGTAAAATGGCAAGGGAAGAGTAGATTTAACCGACTTCCTGGGGTATAATAACCAATATGGAACGAATAAACCAACGATGGAAAACAACGAATAAAATTCATAGGGAACTTTTGGCGGGGGCGCTTCTGCTCTTTTGCATAACCTTTTTCACAGACAGGAAAATCTTTACGGCGGACCCCTTAAACATGAATTGCCTGCCCATTGATACAGGGGCGGTTTCTTTCATGCACATTCTTTCCAAAATCCTTGTTTTCCTCATAATATGGGGGATGCTTGAGTTTTTGTATTATGGCTTGCGGCACAAAAAGCTTTTGTATGCCTTTTTGGGCTTCTTTGCCTTTTATGTGGTCTTACTGCTGCTTGGATATCCCGGATATTACATGAGCGACGATACCATTATTTTCGGCTACGCCACCAGATATTATCCCGTTTACTGGCACAATTACCTGACCTCCCTGTATTTCATGGCGGGAATGTCTTTATTTCCTGCTTCCACAGGTCCCATTATCTTAAATGATTTGTGCCTTGCGCTGGTATTTTCCTATATCTTTTATAAAGTGGATATCATATTTTCCACAAAAGCAAAATATGTGATTTTGCTCTGCGGTTTCATGCCCTTTGTGCTGTTATCCGCTTTAATGTGTTTCCGTCCGGTATTGTATGCACCTTTCTTTTTATTCTTTTTTGCTTTTCTGTACTTTGAAAAAAAGGAAGGAAAGGAACTGACTGCCGAAAAGCTTGTGATGCTTTCCGCCCTTTTGGCGCTTCTTTGCTTCTGGCGCAGCGAAGGTATTGTTCTCCTTGTTTTTTGCCTGGCGTTTCTCCCTCTTTGTTACAAGGCAGGATTTAAAAAACTGCTCCTGTTTCTGCTCATTTTTGCCCTTTCCTTGACCGTTATGAAGCTTCCCCAGTCAAGGGGGGAGGAAAAATATTATGGCAGCGACTACCTGATTATTTCCACCATCAGACCTCTTTCCCTGATTATCCACAGGGAACAGACCTATGACGGCGCCAAAAAAGACCTTGAAAATATCAACGCTGTCATCAACCTGGATTATATCCGCTATGAAACCCTGTCATGCAGCTCCTATAACCGTTACAATTCGGATTACAACGAAGGGCGTTTTACCGAGACAGGAGCTGATGAGACGGCGCAAAAGGCTTATTTAAAGAGTGCGCTGCGCCTGATTGGGCATAATCTTGATTTATATTTTGCTGAAAGACTACAGCTTTTTCTTGTAACCAACGGCATTTACGCTTACGACAATTCCCTTGTTATGGGACTGGAACCGGTAAATACTTCAGAATTTCATTTATACCAAAGCGATAAAAGCTACGGCTTTGAACTGATTGAAGGCAATAAGCGGCTTCCTTTTTCGGGAACGGACGCCATAGCCGCCTTTCTATTCCGGTATGGGGGAGAAGCCTATCTTCCCGTTCTGGCATTGCTGGCGCTTTCCCTCCTTATCTCATTCATCAGGAAAAAGTGGTTTGTATTTTTTGCCCTGGCTTCCCTTCTTGCCAGGGAAGCGGTTATCTTCCTGACTGCGCCTGCATCCTTTATACAATACAGCTATCCGGTTATGTTTGTGACTATATTCTTTGTACTGGTTTCTGTCATAGAATATGCCCAGCATAAAAAAGGAGATACATAAAGAGCAGATTATCAAAACGCCAAAATGGGGATTCCCAATAAAAAAGAAATGTATTAATATAAATTTGAAAAGGATAGGAAAGGATTTTTAACTATGAAAAGAGTTTTAGTAACCGGCGGAGCCGGCTTTGTCGGTTCACATCTTTGTGACAGATTAATCAAAGAGGGAGACCATGTCATCTGCCTGGATAATCTTTTTACCGGAAGCATGGACAATATCAGCCATCTGACAGACCACCCGGAATTTGAATTTGTAAAGCACGATATCAAAGACCCCTTCGATATCAAAGTAGACCAAATTTATAATCTGGCATGTCCCGCCAGCCCGCCCTTTTACCAGAAGGATATGGTGGATACGGCAAAGGTCTGCTTTTTAGGCGCACTCAATATGTTAGAGCTGGCGCAAAAAAATAACGCCCGCATCCTGCAGGCAAGCACCAGCGAGGTCTATGGGGATCCGGAAATGCATCCCCAGAAAGAAAGCTACCGGGGCTGTGTCAATCCCGTAGGAATCCGTTCCTGCTATGACGAAGGAAAAAGAGTTGCCGAAACCCTGTTTTTCTCCTATCATTTACAACACCAGACAGATATCCGCATTATCCGCATTTTTAACACCTATGGTCCCAGGATGAATCCCGATGACGGACGGGTAGTCAGCAATTTCATTGTCCAGGCGCTGAAGGGCGAAGACCTTACGGTCTATGGCGACGGCAATCAGACAAGAAGCTTCTGCTATGTGGATGATTTGGTGGAAGGAATTTATCGAATGATGGAAAATGACAGCTTCATAGGACCCGTAAACCTGGGAAATCCCGGCGAATTTACCATGTTAGAGCTGGCGGAAAAGGTATTGAAATTCACGGACTCCAAAAGCCGCCTGATTCATTGTCCCCTTCCAAGCGACGACCCCACCAAGCGCCGTCCTGATATCTCCCTGGCAAAAGAAAAATTAGGCTGGCAACCGGAGATTAAATTAGATGAAGGTCTGGTAAAAACTATTGCATATTTCAAAAATGTTATTTAATGCATCTGCCAAATTTATAAAATCTTCACTCAGTAAACCTATTCTTGCCAAATAGCAGGAAATCCAGCACCCGTATTTTCTTAATCAGGAAAATACAGGCTGCCGTCAACAGGCTCATGACTGCAAAAG